>OGOJ01000875.1_pt1 | contig 25707 bp, 33 predicted proteins | sample 1552601 | NCBI WGS metagenome assembly OGOJ01 (sample SAMEA2580184, study PRJEB22360) | human gut metagenome | biome: human gut; feature: human-associated habitat; material: faeces | place: Denmark | collected 2008/2010
GATGGGATCAGTCGGCTGCTTCGGTCAAATTGAAAATATTAAACGACAATCCCTATACTAGACAACCCGATAGCCTTAACGCAATTTGTCGTATTGCTGCCGTCATCTTTGACAAAATATTTTTATATTTGCCTTAACGAATCTTATCAAAAGCACAAAAGAATATGAAAGAGACAATCGCAAAGATCAGCGAGGTCATGGCCGTTCTTCAGGCTGAACTCGCAAAGGCAGCAGAAGGAAACAAGGCAGCTGCAGCACGCGCACGCAAAGCAACACTCGAACTCGAGAAACTCGGAAAAGAGTTCCGCAAACAGTCTATCGCTGAGCTCAAGTAGTCAGGCAAAACGCAAATATGACAGTTCCCGCAAGACCATCGTCCTGCAGGAACTCGTTTTTTTATCTTTCAATCGTTAAGGGCCGGATAATATTTTATCTCTTTCAAGATATCTAAGATAGATGCCGATGATTGAAATGCACAGAATGGTTGATCCGGCTGACCTCCATGTAAGATTCCTAATACTTTACCATCCTTGAATACAGGCGAACCGCTGCTACCAGGTTTGAGGACAATATCTGTTTTACATAAAAAGAAATTTCCTTCGACTGCCGAGATAATGGCGTTACATTCTATAGGTCGTATATAGTCTTTCGTGGCAAATTTGCCTCCAAACAATGTATGAGAATCATCTGCCTTTTCAACAACATGCTCATAGCTTATACTCTTAAGGGTCATTCCTTCACAAGGATAAGATGTTTCTAACTGTATTGGTGATGACAGAGTTGGCATCTTAAACATAGCAATATCAGATGAATATTCATCCATATTATCTTTATCCCATTTATAATACAGGGCTTCATCCTTGGATAAATGATAGGTCGCTCCTTCCACAACTATTTTTAATGCATGATCCGATACTACATGCCCAGCTGTAATTATCAAATCTCCTACAAGAACACAGCATCCATCATTTAGGTCGTCATTGGAATGAAACACGTATTTAGATATTTCCATATTAGTTGTTTTGTTTCTGTTGCAGTTCTTAGCTTTACCTTATTTGAGAGACATTTCAAGTTACTCTGTCTCAACTTTGGTAATCTCGCCGTTCTTGTCAACCTTATACCAGTCCTCTCCTTTCTTGATTTTTCCAAACCCGTCATTGAAGAAATTAGCATCATCGTACCATTCTGGAAGAAGCAGACTCCCGGACGTCAAGTTAATGTAGTTATAGGAGCCGTTGTTCTTGACCAGACAAAAACCCTCAGAAGGTTCAAAATATATGTCATACCACTCTTTTCCAATCACTCGACCGCCAACTTCTATTACATTCTCTTTATTTCCCTTACTCACAATTGCATGCTGATTATAGAAACTGAATCTGTCGTACCATTCCGGACAGAATAGTTTGCCGAATTTGTCCAAACAGTTTGTTTTACCATCCTTCGTAACTATGGTGTGGCCATCATCATACGTAGTCATAACGCTATCATACCATGTGGTAAAACGAGTATGCTCTTGAGTATTTATTAGATTCTCTTTACCGTTTAATCGTACTTTCATATAGCCATCTTTCCAATAAATGGCGCTGAGGTAATCATACCATTGGCGGAATTGGATGTTGCCTTTAGTTGAAAGCAAGTTGTATTTTCCATCTTTACGCTGGACAACTGCGAATCCATATTCGTTGAAATTCGACACGCTGCTGAAAAAGTCATTTGAAAGCCATTTGCCGTCAATGCCAATAAAATTCCATTCTCCGAAATATTTCTTAGGGGTATATCCACATGACCATACAACGTCACTGTCCCCAGTTATAGGTAGCCTAAGCCTGTCTTTATATTCAACTCCCCACTGGACCTGATATGTGGTTCCGAAGTCTTTATCAAGAAGAATGAAGTTGTATGTATTTTCCGTTGGATACAACTCAAATCGCCCTGCAGGTGGAACCGGATCAAGAACCAATGGTTTATCGCAGAGAGATGTTTCTAGACGATTATCTTCACTTGTGCTATACTGAACCAACCAGGTCCTTCCATTTCCGGTGTCCAATTTGATGAATATCCACATGTTCTTAGTCGGTATCAGTTTGAATCTTGATACGGTTGTTTCTTGAGCGAATAATTGAGTGCCGAATAGCACTACCAACAGGAGCAATAACTTTTTCATGTCGTAAACTTTTAGAATTGTCAATGTGTATTGTTAATGGTCTTTAGTTTTCTTGGTCGTAATGAATTGAGTTCCTGATTTTTCGGCTGATTTCCTTGTTAAATGTAAGGATCATATTCCTTAAAGTCTATCCGCCTTCCAGCCTCAGAAAGATTCTTTTTCTGGACCTTTAGAAACGTTGCTATAAATGAAGATAAGATAGCCAAAGATACTGTTCTCATTGTGGTTATTGTTATGATTTCTCTCTCCCAAAGTTAATAAATTCGTCAGTAATAGTATTATGTCAGTCTCTTTTATCTCGACAAAATATAACGCAACGCCTCCAATGGATGATATAACATCATTCTCGGACCGCTGAACTTCATCACCTCGCGTATCTTCTCTCGCATGTCCGGACGGTAGCAATGGACGGGGCATTTATGGCACTTGGTCTTCTCGTCTCCGAACTTGCACCTGTCCAGTCTCGCGGTCGCGTATATCAACAGCTCCCGGCATTCCTCACAGAGTTCCTGTTTTTCGTGCTTTTTAAGGCACCACAATTCAATCATGTGCCGGACTGTGGTCTTCTCCCACTCTATTCTTTTCATCGCTAAATATAGCCCGTTTTGGTGGTTAATCTTCAAGTTCCTTGATGACGACACACGGATTGCCCACAGCGACGCAATGGGAAGAAATGTCTTTAACGACTACGCTTCCGGCTCCGATGGTGCTGCCTTCACCGATTGTCACTCCTGGAAGAATTGTCACATTGCCGCCTATCCAGCAGTTTCCGCCTATGGTCACAGGCTTGGCCCATTCCTCCCTCGTGTTGCGCTCCTTCGGGTCCGTGCTGTGGCAGGCCGTATAGATGCCGACATTCGGCCCGATGAAGACATCGTCGCCGATTGTAACTGGAACCTCGTCAAGGACGACGAAATTGAAGTTGGCAAAGAACCTCCTGCCGACCTTGATATGCTTCCCGTAGTCACAATGGAATGGCGGGTTTATGAATGTGTCGTCATCGGCCTCACCCAGGATTTGCTTCAGTTTCTCATTCCTTGACTTGAAATCAGTAGGCCTTATCTGATTGTATTCCCAGCATAGTTCCGAACAAGCATACAGGTCCTTCAGAAGAGAAGGATCCACTGCGTTATAAATCTCACCGCTGAGCATCTTTTCGTATTCTGTCATATCTGCTTTATTTGAATGCGAAGATAATGATTTTTTAACTTGACTATATCCTCCCCAGATCGCTGCTGTCAATGGTGCTGTGCATCCCATAGAAAAATCTCCAGACCTCCGGCTCGTATTTTTCTACGGGCAAACCATTGCCATTGCTTTATCCCGGCTACATCAGGCATCCGGAAATTCTTCCCCTTCAGGGGCGATTCTCAGCCCCAGGCGAGAATTCCGGCTGCGAAGTTAAGCCGGTCCGCCGCTTTTGAAGGAACTTGCTTTTGAGAAAGGAAAGTTTGGCTTTCCATTGTTTCGAGTCCCCGCCGGCCGCGATGGTCCGCTGGGGACTTTTCTTTTTGCGCGCGACTTTTTTCTTTTCGGGAAGGGTTACTCTCCGGGTTACGGGAAAAGGGACGGACAGTCCATTTTCCCTTTCTCCCTTGTGTCCTTTCAGCACTCAAAATTACAGACAATAGTATATACTTATTAATTAGTAGGCTTATTAATATACTATACCTTGTTTTGCGGGTCGTTGCAAGTGATTGACGCATTGAGGCTTACAAGGATGCTTTTGAGAAAAAATATGACAAATTACACGAGGTTGTATGACAAATTACACGAGGTTCATGTCCGAAAATATGACAAATTACACGAGGTCGCCCCTTTTCAGTATGACAAATTACACGAGGTTTTTCGGGGTTGAAAAAAGCTTGCGAAAAGCAGTTTTCTCATGTAGATTGGTAGGAAATTGGTAATGATTGATGTGATATGCCACAAGATTCCGCACTACGACGTCAGCGGCCATACAAATCCGTATGAACCCATAGGTAATTATGACAAATTACACGAGGTTCCGGACAAGTCCGCACGGGTGCGTCAGAGTCCGTAGTCGTCCATAAGGCCACGGATCGAGGCGATGAGATGTGCGATGCGCTCCTTGCGGACTTTCTCCCTGGCAATCCGGTCAAGACCGTCATCAGGGATGCGCTCTAATGTCTTCTCCCACTTGTGAGGCAGTTCCGCCATCACCGCCGGCACCCGTGAGGCCCTGTAGAGCAGGTCGAGGTGCGGCTTCATCTCGCTTTTTCTCATATGCGCCTCATCCGTAAGGAACGACTTCATCCGGGCCTCCGGCCAGAGGACATACTTTCTCGTAAGCTCCCGGGCCGAAGATATTGCGCCGTTCCGCAGGACCTTGAAGACGAGTATCCTCTGTTTCGGATCCGAGGCCCCCTTCTCCACGGCGCAGTCGATGACGAGGTCGGTCTTGTCGTTTATCTCCTTTACGAGCGGCTTCACTATCCTTCTGGAAAGGTCCGCAATCAGAGGGTACTTGTCAGTTATGCAGAACATCTCCTTGAAGTGTCCTGTCTCCATGCGGTAGACAGTACCGGCATCCTGATTGCAGAGGATCTCATAGACGCGCTTGGCATAGATCGACGTCAGAGCCATGCAGTCGGCCTCGATGAACTTGTGGAATCCATACGAGGCGTCGAATATCATCTCAAGCATCGAACGCGTCATCGAGAAGGTGACGATGGAGTTGCGGCCGTCGGCGCCCTCCAGGGGCGAGAGCGTCTCCGGATCGTTGATGACACCGGTATTGGTGGTGTGGCGCATCCCGTCGCTGGAGTCCACGAACGTGAACCTGCACTCCGCGAGGGCGTGGAGCGCCGCCTCTATCTCACGATAGAACCTGCCGTCCGTCCTGCGCCCCTTGATGAAGAACTGCATAGGTATCGTGAAGATGTATTTGCTCTGGAGAAGACGGTTCACCGGATGGCTGATTTTCGAGACCGACACGTCGCCGTAGTCCGTGTGTATGACCGCACGGTCGTCTATGGCATCGACGCTGACCGGCCCGCTGAGCTTCTGCCCCTCCGTCACGAACTGGAAGAGCGCCACGATGGCGTTCTTGATGTCCTCTCCCAATGGCGGAAGTTTGTAGTGGGCGCGTATGAAACTGCCTCCGGCAACCATCATCTTTCCGGTCTGTCCGTCCTGACCTGTCTGCTTCTTCTTGGCCGTCCCTTTATCTTCTTCCTTCTTCATGATAACGAAATATATTCAGTTAATTTACCATAACAATACAAATAAAGCATAAATATAATACATTACGAAATTTATTTGTACATTTGCTTCCGAAGGAGAGTGAGAGACTGACACTAAGCGAATGTGCAAGGAGTGTCGATGTGTACCACCCGTGTGTACACAAACGACCCGGTCTTCGGGGGCTCGGACCTCCTTGTCGCCACGGATGGCGGGAATGCAGGAGCGTCTCCGAAGTCGCGCTCCGAATGAACGGAAAATGAAAATAACGATTGTGATATGGGAACAGTGAAAGATGAGAGCCGCCGCAAGAGCTGCGACCTCCATGTGCGGCTTACCGATGCCGACATGCAGACCGTAAGGAGCAACTGCCGCATAGCCGGATACCGCTCGATGAGCCGTTTCGTGAGGATGCGGCTTACCTCTTCATGTATGCCGAGGAGGACCGCCGTACAGGAAAACGCTGCTGGCAACGTGCCCGACTGGATGCAGGAACAGATTGAGAAACTGGCTCTGCAGGTCCGTGGCGTGGCGAAGAACTACAACCAGTCGGTGACCGTGATGAACACCCTAGTCAGGCACGTCGCCGACAGGGACTCCCAGAGGATGATCATCCGCAGGGCCGCGAGGCTGGATGCCATGACGCACGAACTTGTCGGCATCCTCCAGGACATACGCGGCACCGTGGGCGAACTGAAGGAGAGCCTCAGTCAGCAGGAAGGACTCAAAGAACTTGATGAACTTAATCAAGTAAATTAACTCATACACCATAATTATCTTATGCAGGTCATATCAGTCATCGGTCATGTCGCAGGGAAACTGGAGGAGGTCGAGTCCGCCGGCCGCCGCTTCCTGAGGTTCAGGGTCAAGGCGGACGGCAACGCGGACGGTTCGGAGTTCGTCTACACGGTAGTCACTTCCAGGATCGCCCTTCAGGAGAAACTCTATCCGAAGGCAGACGTCTATGTCTCCGGCCACCTTACCATCTCCTCCGGGCAGCTCAACGCGGCCACGATCCAGGCGCTGGTGATACAGGTGATGGAGCCTGCCAAGAAGACGGCGGAGGAATTGAACATGGAGCATTTCGTCAACAGGATACAGCTGCAGGACATATGATAGTCGAGATACACAAGTCATCGTCCTCGATGTCGGGGACCCTTCATTACAATGAGAACAAGGTGAGGGCCGGCGTGGCGTCAATCCTCTGCTGTCATGAAGTAGGCTCGACGGAGATTCCCGTCATCAACCGCCTGTTCGAGGACAGGGAGAGGCTGTCACTGCGTGAGGCCCAGCACCTGTCGTTCCAGATGTCGGTCAATCCCGGACCCGAAGACGGCATAAGTGAAGAGAGGATACCGGAGTTCGTCAAGGACCTGATGGAAGGGCTGGGCTACGGGGAGCAGCCGTGGGTGATATTCCGCCACGAGGACACGGGGCGAGTCCACTACCATGTCGTATCCACCAGGATCGACTCCGAAGGCAGGAAGATACGCGACTACTACGAGAAGAGGGCCTGTGACAGGCTGGTGAAGGGACTTCAGGAGAAGTACGGCTACGTCAAGGGCGGAGGGGCCAAAAAGACCGATGGCGCGAATGTGACGATTCCCGTATTCCGCTACGGAGAGGGTGATGTGGTCAGGATGATGGAGGACTGCCTGCGCCACTCCCTGACCTACAGGTTCACCACAGGAAGGCAGTTCGCCGAAGTCCTGCGCTGCCACGGAGTCCTCGTCCGCGAGGGGCTCGGAAAGGATGACCTCAAGGTGCACCTTTCGTTTCAGGGGCTCGGCGATGACGGCAGGCCGTGCACGGCATCCGTGAGCGACGTGAAGATGAGCCTTGACGTGATGAAGGCGGTGGACGAGAGGATTGAAGAGTGTGACGGTCTGGATGTCAGGCGGGAGAAGGCCGGCCTTCTGAAGAAGGTGTCCTCAGCGCTTGAGAGGTGCGGCGACATTCCGTCACTTGTCAGGACATTGAAACCGCAGGGCGTGGATCTGGTCATATACCGCGACAAGGACGGCATCCAGCGGGGCTCCACCCTGATCGACCACACATCGGCCTGCGTATTCAAGGGGTCCGAGCTGTCGAGGTCCGTCGGAACCGCCATCCTGGAACTTCCGGAGAGCAGCCCGACACATGATGGAGAAACTAATGACAGGACTAAATCGTCAGGGGCCGCTGAGGCGGAATCCTTCAACAGCGGCGTGAGCGAGGCGCTCTCGGTGCTGTTTGACGCTGTCCTCAGCGGAGAATGCGGCAGCATGGGAAGAGACCCTGATGAGTCTGACAACAAAAGGAAGAAAAGAAACAAAAGGAGAATGATATGAAAATTGACATGGAAAAGACCAAAGCCCTCCTGGAGCAGGTCGAACTCTGGCTGAAGAGCAGCGAGAATGAAATTCGGATGGACCTGACCTTGTGCAAGACCGGAACGCCGGACACCTTCAAGGTCAGGTATGACGCGGACAGGATCGGTCTGCTCGTCCTCATGCTCGAGACGGATGCCGACCTCTGCGACGTCGCATACTCGGCCATGCTGAAGTATTTCGCCGACATGGGCGATCAGGAAAGGGAGGCATCGCTCCGGGAGTTCGCCACGCTCTGCCGGGAGATCCACAGGCACATGGAGGCGGAACTGTCCAAGGGCGGGAGAAGTGAAATCGACAGGAACAAACTCTACAATTGAGCCATGGCCATAAGACCCGAATACGAGAAGGCGTATTCCTCATTCATCGTGATGGGCATTTTCGTCCTGGCGGTGAACATATACTACTATGCGTATCCGCTATGGGACTCAATGGGCATGACGCATCCCATAGCCGTAAAGATGTTCCTGAAGATGCGCAGGGCCGGATACTTTGCCTCGCCGCTGTACACGAAGGGACTGGCGCTGATGCTCAGCCTGCTTACCGTGATGACGCGTCACGGCAGGAGAAACAGCCTTCCGTGGTGGCGGATCTCGATTGTCGCCGTTTCGGGAGTCTTCCTGTATTTCTTTCCGTTCGGCAATCCGGCCGTCTATACGGCGGCCTCGGCAGTCGGGTACTTGACGGTCATTCTCGGCGCATCCCTCTCCCTGTACAAGCTGACCGGGTTCATCAAGAAGCGCAACGACTTCAAGGAGACGTTCCTGCAGTGCGAAAAGAAGATCGACACGGAATTCTCCGTAAACCTCCAGACGCGCTACCAGTACAAGGGCAAGCAGCATACGGGATGGATCAATGTCGTCAATCCCTTCCGCGGCACGATGGTCCTCGGGACTCCAGGCTCAGGAAAGTCCTTCTCGGTGTATCTGCCTTTCATGGAGCAGATGATACGCAAGGGATATACCATGTTCGTGTATGACTACAAGTATCCTTCGCTCACGTTTGACGTATACAACATGCTTCTGCAGAACATCGGCTGCTATGACAGGCTGAACCTGAAGCGCCCGATGTTCTGCGCGGTCAATTTCAAGGACCCCAGGTACTCGCTGCGCTGCAATCCTCTAAATCCCCAGTACATAACGAGCCTCACGGACTGCACGGAGATTGCCGACGTGATAATGAAGAACCTCGTGGAGACCGACAAGAAGGACTTCTTCACGCAGTCCGCTCAGCTCTACATCGACTGCTGCACATCGTTCCTTTGGGTATACGAGAAGGGCAGGTACTGCTCCTTCCCGCATCTTGTCGAGCTGATGTGCCATCCTGCGGAGCATGTCATCGGACTCATATCGCAGTATCCCGAGCTTCAGACGAAAGTGGCGTCCTTCAAGGAGGCCCTTCAGAAGAAGGCCAACGAGCAGCTCGCCGGACAGACCAGTTCCGCCACGGTTCCCGTCGCGGGAATGTCCACGCCTTCCCTCTATTGGGTTCTCTCTGGGGATGACTTCAAGCTGGACATCAACAACCCCGACGAGCCCAAGATAGTATGCGTCGGCAACGATCCCGACAACCAGGCGACCTACGGGGCGGCCCTGGCACTCTTCTTCTCAAGGCTGTTCAAGCTGGTCAACCACCCTGGCAAGCTGAAGAGCGCCATCCTTCTGGACGAGGCACCGACGGTGCTCATCAAAGGCATTGAAGGCGTCATAACGACCGCGCGAAGCAATCTGGTGGCCGTGGTCCTCGGAGGACAGGACAAGACTCAGTTCGTGAGGGACTATGGTGAAAAATACGCCAACGTCATCTTCAATGCAGTCGGCAACATTATCTCCGGCCAGGTCAACGGAAGCACGGCCAACGAGATGTCCAAGATGTTCGGACGTGAATTTCGCGAGCGCCAAAGCCAGACCCTGTCGGATGACAACGAGAGTATCCAGCTCTCCTTTTCGGAGGAGGAACTGATGCCTGTGAACAAGATAGAGACATTGTCCCAGGGAACATTCTTCGGAAAGGTGGCGGATGACTTCACGGCGAAGATAGAGCTGAAGCTGTTCTGCGGGGAAATCGTGGTGGACATGGATGCTATGAAAGCAAGAAAGGCAGCCAGTAAGCCGCTACCTTGCATGACCTCGTTCGGAGAAGAGAAACTTACACGTGCCATCATGGAAGGAGACATGAGAGATGCGGCTCTCAGACAGCTTGCCATTGGCAGGTTAAAGGGCAGAGGAATCAATGACGCCATCGATGAAAGCGACATAGAACAGGAACTGGAAGGGGTCCCGGACGAAGACAAGACGGCATTCCTCTCACAATACGCGGAAACATATGTCCGTATGCATATCGATTCCGTCATCGAGGACAACTACCACAGGATAAAGGACGACATATCAATGATACTCCAGTCGCACGGAATCGGCGTGGAGAGCGGGGCAGAAGAAGTCCCGACGGATGCTGGTCAAACGCAGATCCATGAAGACGGTGATGTACAAGGCTCCGGACCGGCTGACGGGATCGTCGAGGAAGCCGCACCGGAGACCAGGGTCATATTGCCTGTTGATGGAGATTGAGCGGAATAGACAGTCCTGGCATATGCTATAGAGGCAAATCTTCCTCTATCCCGCTTGGCAACAGTTCTTTATATTTCATAGGGAAACGTTCTGCGACAAATTGGGCATACTCAGGGTATAAACCATAAAGCATGACATCCTGTTCAACCGGGGTGCCGTTTCTCAGCTCCTCAATCTTGACAGCATACTTTGTCAAGAATTCATTATGGATTTTTTCGTCGAACTCGAGGAACTGCCGCACCTCGTCGTACATCCCCATCTTGCATATGCTGGAAAGAATCATATTCATCTTTTCCAGTTTGTGCATGTAGAAAACCTTATCAGCCTCTTTGTATGACAGTTTTACGTATGAGCTGGCACTTCCATATGTCTGGTAAAAATTCGTATAGTCATCCCGATCGTCAATATAATAGTGAACAACGAATGCAACACGGCCAAAGACTACTTTAAAGGCTTCGTCTGCAGATAATCCTCCGCTTGTAAGTGTCATTACCCACATGAACTGACTGTCATCCACAAGTTCCAAAAGTCTTTCCCTGTCAATCTCAAACCATGGTTCATTTGCCAAACGCTTGCAGAGATGATAGTAATTGGAATCATAACTCAATTCTTCAACGTGTTCACGAATTATTTGTACCGGCATGTATCTGGGAAAAAGCCAACCGCAGTGTTCTTCGTGATAGGTGTTCCAAGCGTCCAATATTGGGTGGATCAACTCGTCAGACCACCATTTGCGAAGAGTGCTGTAACACCACTCCCTATCTGACCTGCATCCTTGCAGGAATGACTTGATGATTGCAATCTGTTCATCATAAGAGAGATTCAAAAACCTCGCTTGCAACTGTTTTTTTGAAGAGCCGACCTTTCTGCTTTTCTTGTCTTCATATTGACTGAGCAGGATATTGACAGGCTCATTGATTCTGTAAACCTTGTCATGAAGCTGTTTTTTGAACTTGTTTGAGTTCTTGACACGATTATAGGCATCCAGAATAGTCGTATACGCGTATGCAGACGTACTACTGAGATTTGATTGATAATACTCCAGAAGTTCTTTCAGCGAATCCTCATTCAATACTCCGGCCAAAAGGCTGATGTATTCCTCGTTCACATGGTCTGTACTCCCAAGTGCTTTTATTTCCCGAATGATTTTATCCTGTACCATAAGCCAAAATATTAAGATAACTGTCCCAATATACAATAGTTCATAAAAATATAACGGATCTCGTCATAAATGGAGTTAATTGGTAGACTTTTACTTCTGGCTTGACTGAATGCTCGGTTGCCAAATGAACCGCTTTGTCAATCGCATCCTACGGTCAAACCACAACAATAACAACACAATTATTGCAACACTTGCCACAGATACAGCAAGTGCGGGGAATCCACCTCCGATTGCGTGCCATACCATCATTTCGACCGTTCCAAGACAATATACGCCGATACAGGATACGACGATTAGTAATGCTACTTGCCATGGTTTTGGATTATCTTTGAAGTTAATCATACTGGAAACAAATGGTTATAAATAACTTTAGGGTTAATTGCTTTCCAAAGGTATACAGAAAGCGACAAATTATCAAGATTAACTCATTCAAGTGATTCAAGATAATCTTCAATCAAGCAACTCTCTTTTGGTGATAATTTGTCGGATTAAATCCTGTACATTCAATTGTTGGGTTAAGTATTACTCATCTATCTGTTTTGTACAATTGCTCAAGAAAAGAACCGAGTCTTCAAAAGATTTAACATCTTTTAACATAAAAAGTTTGGGTCGAAATCTACTTATTCTGAACTTTGCGGCATTATGGAAAAGCTGATTGATATACTTGAATCATTTAACGGCCGTAATGCCAGAAATGAAAAAGAACTGATAGACAAATTCAGAAACATTGCCGACGTTGTCATCAACGGCGGCTATTTCCTCATTAATGGTACTGCAAAAATCTTTGTGACCGATGTGGAGTTCTATTTCCACAGTGAACGGAATGAACAGGAACTCTGGAAAAAAGACTTCTGTATGTATCATAGAGGGACAAAAGAGGAAGTGCCATATTTCCCCGTAGGATCGATTTGCCCTCACAATTCAGGAGTTGATGTCTCCTTTGAGAATCCATTTGAAGAGTATCGTGCTTCGTTCTTGGTTCGTGGACACAGATACGAAGATGGAAAGGAAACATATGAAACAGATAAACCAACTTATCTGCGTGAGAACATGTTCGGCTATTCGAATTGCATATCCGGAGGATTGAATATCAGATGGATAGACGACAGGTCGTGTCCTCAGAATGAGCTGACCGATGATACCAGGGTCAATGTCTCTAAATATGATGAGAATGGTAAACGTATCAAAGGGGAAAAAGACCTGCGCCGATGGCGATTCAGGATAAAACGGCAAGAGCAATGATTCAGGACAGCCAATGTAATAAAGTATATGTTTCCTCTCTCCTGCAGGAGAGGTGTCCCGTCACTTTCAAGGGACTCGCATCCGTTCTGGACAGACACGAAGTGAAATGGTCATTATTACAGGACACCAAAGACATTTGGTGCCGGGACTATATACCAATTCAGATAAGTGTCGATCAGTTTGCTGGCTACTTATACGACCCGGACTACCTCCAATCTCCTTTATATAAGAAGACAATCACGGATGGGAATCTCCTTTGCCGTGACTTGGGCATGAATGTAACATCTGACTTGTTGAAATTACGCCTTGATGGAGGTAATATCGTCAAAGCTAAAGATTGTTTTATCATGACCAGTAAGGTATTTGAAGAAAATCCTCAAATATCTGTCAGAGAACTGTCAGAGACTTTGGAAAACACATTAGAAGGCAGGCTGATTATATTGCCATGGGATACGGCAGAGATGTTTGGGCATGCTGACGGTATCTGCAGATATGCAGGTAACGGCACTATCCTGATGACAAACTACTCACAGTTTGACCCTGATATGGCATATAGATTCAAACGCAGTCTTCTCCCGCATTTTAATCATGTAAAGGAACTTAAATACAACGTAAAGAAGCCTTACAAGAACAATTGGGCCTATATCAACTGGCTGCAGACCGACAAGGTCCTTATCCTTCCTCGGTTCAATGTTCCTGAAGACGAACAGGCATTTGAACAAATCTCCAAACTCATGCCAGAATACCATGGCCGAATTGAGATGGTCGACTCTTCCGATCTTGTGATTCACGGAGGATGTCTTAACTGTTGCACATGGACGGTTTTCGAAAAGTGATTAAGTTAATTGACTCATATTAGTTACTCAAGATAATCATCGATTAGGCTGCTGTCTATCGGTGATTTTTTGTTGTATTAAATAAAAAATCTAAATTTGCATCGTCAGCGGGTCGCAGTGGCTCACTGACGACATACTTGACACGTTTGTGTCCTGCAGTCCTAACAAGAAATCTGGAAAATTTTTATAGACAGGGCAATTGCAAGGCACATTCTACCTGCATCGTTGACTTCAATCGAAATCAACATAGTGGGTGGGGTGGTTGCATATTACCTGTCGGGCTTTTCCAGAGCCTCTTGTTTGATGTGTGATTCGCTCCACCCTTTTCGTGTGCATGCCAATCACCTGACGACAACCAAGACAGACAGATACGGATTGATGGTTCCGTATACATTTTTCTCATTTCCCCGTCAGGTCCAGTGCCTGCCGGGGATTTTTGTGTCCCGGCCGTCCCTTTCCCGGTTTCGCGTTGGCGAATTTACGGCGTTCCCCTCACTTGAAAGACCTTGCCAGGGGCAAGCCCTATCCGGGTGCGGCCTCGGCAACTCCTCCGTCGTTCCCGAACCGTTCTTTCCGTCAGGAACGCCCGAATGCCTTGCCAAGCGAATCCGGAAGTTCCGGAGGGCACAACAATCTCAAAAGTATTTTCAAGATGGAAAGAAAAATCTATGACTTCCGTGGCGTCAAGGTCAGCCTCAGGAAGGAATCCTACAGGACAAACGGGACACTTGCCGTCATCATGGACGAGGTCGAGTCCGGTGACGAGTATGCGGTGATAACCGTCAATCTCTGCTCTCCCATGCAGGACGGCAGCCGCCTGGCTTTTGTTGACACCAACAATATCGAAGGCATTGACAAGTGGCTTGTCGGACAAGGCCTGGCGACACATGCCGGCGTGCTTGCCTCAAGCGGATTCTGCACATATCCCCTCATGTCATTCAATACTGAAAACTTCTGATGCCATGAAGAAAGAAAGCCTCAAAGTCCTTGGAATTGAAGTTTCCAGGGACTTCTCCGTCATGGAACTGCTCAAGCTGTCGAGCGAGGAGCTGATGGAACCTCAAGTATCCTACAAGGTCTCCGCCCTGAGGGAGTTCTGCCAGGAGTTCTGCGAATCGTCACTGGATAATCCGACCACGGTACAGTCTTCCAAGGATGCCGTAGGTGTTCTTGCGCCCCATCTGAAGTTCCTCGACCATGAAGAGTGCTGGGTGCTGCTGCTCAACAGCGCAAACAATGTACTTTCAAGCATCCGCATTTCCACCGGAACAGTCAGGACCTGTCCGATAGACGCCGCAAGGATCTCGAAGGCGGCTATTATCGCCGGGGCAACCGGAGTGATCCTGGCACATAACCATCCGAGCGGAAGTCCTAGCCCGAGTTCGGCTGACATCAAGGAAACCACCAAGCTGAAGTCCGCACTCGACACGTTCAGCATCAGTCTGGTCGACCATATCATTTTCGCAGAAGGCCGGTATTACTCCTTCGCAGATGAGAAGGAGTCGGCTCTTGGCTGAGGTAACTTGAACTGATTATTGCACATAGTTAAGTTAATTAAGATAATTATTATAATACATTAGGATAATTATTTATATATTTGCGTTTGTAAAGGGATTTGAACGATGAATAACAAAACTAACTTGATTCCGGCAAGTAGTGGAAGTAATCCGATTATCTCCGAAAGCAGTTCCTTGTCATATCTGGAGGGTGATGCTCTGGAAGCTGTAATCACCCTGTTCCTGCAAGAGCAGCAGGTGATGCCGTCGAGCAGAAGGACATACGGATGGACCCTGCGCCGTTTCTTCAAATGGTGCAGGGAATCCAACGTAAGGACGTCGCAGCTTCAGCGCTCTCACGTGGTAGCCTACATTGACGCCCTGGCCAGAAATGGATTCTCCGCAAAGAGCATCGCTTCCTACACGGTGTCACTAAGACGTTTCTTCGGATGGCTCGATTCCAAAGGACAGTATCCTAACATCGCCTCGGGCGTCAAGGGGCCGAGAAAGATGAAGGAAGGTTTCGTGAAGATGCATCTTGACATCAATGAGAGGCGCAGGCTCCTGGACGCGGCGAAAGAGCGCGGGGAAAGGGACTACGCGATAGTAAACCTGATGCTGCGCAACGGGCTCAGAACGATAGAGGTTTCGAGAATCGACGTTTGTGACATCACCACACGCAAGGGAGTCCGTGTCCTGAATGTCTGGAGAAAAGGCTCTCTTGGAAAGGACTCTTACGTGGTCCTGACGGAGGAGTCATACGGACCGATAGCGGACTATCTGGACACCCGTGCGGCAGTGCTCTCCGGTTCGCCGCTCTTCGTCACCGACGGAGACGGACACCGCGACGGAAGGATGACGCCCAGGCGTATCCAGCAAATAGTCAAGGAATGCCTCAGGCGGATCGGACTCACCACGAGGGAGTATTCTCCGCACAGCCTGCGACACACGACAGCTGTGGCCATACTGGAGGCAGGCGGAAGCATATTCGACGTGCAGACTGTTCTGGGACACTCCTCTCCTGAGACCTCACAGATATATACAAGGAGCGCGGAAGAGGAGAGACGGCTTCGGTATCCTCCGGAGGACATAATAAAGGATGCCTTCGGGCAATGACTGAAAATGAAATACTGACAACAACTATATGGACAAGACAAGAATAATAGCCGTGGCCAACCACAAGGGCGGGGTCGGAAAGACCACCACCGTGGCCACTCTGGGAAGCATCTTCGCGAAGGTCGGAGTGAGGGTGCTGATGGTTGACCTGGACGCCCAGTGCAACCTTACCGACACATTTCTGAGCGAAGTCGAAGGACCGACCGTCTATGAAGTATTCAAGGACCGCAGGGACTACCGGCCGACACGGATCAAGGATGGACTGGACATCCTTCCGGCAAGCCTTGACATGTCGGCTCTTGATCTCATCATCGGCGGACAGTTCGAGAAGGAACGTATCCTCTCTGATGTCCTGGAGAAGATGAACATATCAGAAAGGTACGATCTCGTCCTTCTGGACTGCCCGCCGTCGCTAGGGCTCGTGACCGTGAACGCGCTTGTAGCTGCGGACGAGGTATATGTGCCCATCGCCCCGGAGGTCTATCCTCTGAAGGGACTAGTGAAACTTGAGGAGATCTGTTCCATGGTGTCCGCCCGGCTCAACCCGGGAATCGGCATAACCGGAGTCATCGTGACGATGTTCAATCCGACGAAGAACCTTTTCGTCACCGTCGATGAGAAACTCCGTGGAATATACGGCGACAAGGTCTTCAGGACCAGAATAAGAGAGAATGTCAAGCTGGCGGAGTGTCCGATGCACCGCACGGAGATTACCTCATACGCTCCGGAAAGCAACGGGGCAACCGATTACGTGAACCTGGCGAAGGAGATCCTGGCACGTCTCGATGGACAGCAGTAACATAATCAACTCGTTTAAGAGATGCGAGGTACTTGAGTTAGTGTAGTTCTTCAGTCAAGAAACAAGACGACTTATGACACTATCCAATAGATAATGAACTCAATCATCTTGCATCTGGCAATTAAGATACTTTAGACAATTAGAATAAATCAGTTAATCAAGTTATTCAAGATGGGACAACCGAAAGACAACATCAGCGCAGGCTTGGATGCCTTGCTTGGAGGAAGCAGACCTTCCGAGTCTCAGACCGCACCAGAACCCAGACGTAGGGGCTTCAACCTCGGACACGGCGGACAGTCCGCCATAAAGGACCGGATGGCGACATCACTTGTCGTTAACCGCAGCAAGTATGCGAAGATACGGCAGATCGCCATAGACAACTCGCTGAATATCAACGAGGTGATAGATGTGGCACTCGATATGGTGATTGAAGCATACGAGAAGAAATACGGCCCGATATCCGCCTCAGAATCGCGTTTTTCTGCATCGGACATCATCAGGTCAAGGAAAAAGTGATTCTCGGAGGGCAAAAAAAGCCCCAGGAATAGGCAAGTAAAGAATGTATGGCTCCCGGGGCATAAGCAAGATCCTGCAGAACGCAGGATGAATGCAAAAATAATAAAAAAGTTCAGAACGGCGGAAAGTTAGATACACTTCCGCCGTTCTGTCTATGCAAGGCATTTCGCTAAATAGGGATTTGACGAAATGGAAATGAATATGTATAGTTATCCTCTTTCCTATATTGTGGGCCAAAATTAGTGGTGCTGGGAAAAATCGAACTGCCAAATTCCCAAGTAAAATTGTGCCAAATTCCCAAGCAAACTTCGTAAGTGATTGAAAATAAGCAATTTGTATTTATCTTTACAAGAGATTATATGACGTAAATATTAGGAATCCAAACCTGCGTTCCAAGATGGCAATACGCAGCAGCGATACCCATTATTTTGTTGATCCTTCGATCGCCGTTGCTGCATTGGTGCTGGGATCTGATGACCTGATTGGAGATTTGAATACTATGGGCTTGCTCTTTGAGACTATGGCTGTGCGTGACTTGCGCTGTTATGCCGATGTCCTCTCCGGAACGATGTACCATTATCGCGATAAAAGTGGTCTGGAGTGTGATGCGGTAATGCATCTGCGTGGCGGTCGATACGGACTGATAGAGGTGAAACTGGGAGGCAACACTGTTATAGAAGAAGGCGCTGCAACACTAAAGGCTCTGGCGGACAGGATTGACACAGACAAAATGAAAAGCCCTTCATTCCTTATGGTTCTTACTGCTGTAGGACAGTTCGCATACACACGCAAAGACGGTGTTCTGGTCGTGCCGATAGGTTGTTTGAAACCGTGACATTGTCTACTTTTTGCGGGAGGCGTTCAAGAAGAAACATTCGGGGATTAAAGCCGATATTCGCCGAATAATTATCGGTGAATATCTTGATTTTTCGCCGAATATACAGTAGATTTGCATCCAAACAACGCAAGACTATGTACCTGCATCAAAGAAATAACTGGTGGGAATTCCGCTATGACAAAGAGGCCGTGATGAACAAACTCGGCCCCGTCAGGGCTAAGCAAGGCCTCGTGCTGGGCAGAATGCTGTCCCTCGGCTTCGACTTCCAGGACGAAGCCATGCTCACCAAGATGTCACTGGAACTCGTTCGTTCCTGCGAGATAGAGGGAGAAGTCCTCAACCTCACGGAAGTCCGCTCCTCCATCGCCCGCCGTCTTGGCATCAATACTGCCGGTCTTGTGCTTGCATCACGCTACGTTGAAGGCATCATTTTGAGTCCCTGGACAAATAGTTCAAATAATTAAATTGGCTGCCAAACTTTAGCAGTAAGACTGATTATTTTTGCCAACGAATAATAAACCCCAACATTATGCCTAGATTTTATTGCGTTAATTGCGGACGAGATTTCACCAGTGTAAGGGAATTAACTACGCGTACGTGCCCGAATCATCCTAATGGCTTCTGCAAAGGGAATCATGTTTTGTATGAGGGTAGCGAGAAGGCGAAATACACATGCAAGTGGTGTGGTCGCCAGTTCTCTACAATCAGGGAAATGACGAGCCGTACTTGCCCGGAACATCCTAACGGATTCTGCAAAGGAAATCATTCTCCGGCTCTGTAATTTATTTCAATAGAATGAATTCAACTGGAAACACCATTCAAACTCTTGAATGGTTCGAGCACATTCGCCTCAACCCAGAAATGTATATCGGCAGAATTGGGGACGGCTCTGACGTGGAAGATGGTATCTACACCCTTCTCAAAGGCCTTATTGATAGTTCTGCCGACGAGTTCGAAATGGGCTATGCCAAGCGACTTGAGATTGAGATCAGCGGTCTGGCCGTTTCTCTGAGAGAATACGGCCGCGGAATTCCTCTCGAGTCTGTTGTGAATTCTACCGGAGGTTTATCCGTTGGAATTGGCGCTAGAAAGAATGTTGTTACCACAAATAGCTACAAGGTGGCCAATGCTCTTTCTGAAGAGTTCTCATTTGATTCCTACCGTAGTGTAGCTAGCTCATGGGCATTGTATTCCAAAGGGTGCCTCACTGATCAAAGAATAGAAGAAGACAAGAATCTGGAGCCAGACGGCATAAGGGTGAAATTCACCTTAGACAAAGAACTGTTCCCAAATAGCTACTATCGGCTGGAGATTGTCAAGGACATTCTGGAGCAGTACTCAGCAAAGCACAAAGGCTTTCCAATCTCGCTCAATGGCTATTAGCAATAGATTATGAATTACGTTGAATCAAATCAAGATATCCTCAATCGTTGGAAAGCGAAGTTCTGTGAGGACAAGTCAAAGGACTCTGAGTATGAGGGGTACGAACCGGCAAAGTATTTTGCTGAAGACGGTATTATGTATAGAGGAGAGCTAACGTATCTACCTAAAACGCATGAGGATGGCAACACTACGTATAGGTGGGCGCATGCCTGTAACGGAAATGAAAACGCATTATGGGAAGCCGCTCCTTTACGGGTCTTATATTTAACCAAAGACCAGAATACATCGGGATGTGAAACTTGGGATGTTCGTTCGGAGTCATATAGATACCTTGCCCCCAATGCCACAGAGAATGATTTATCAACGGTAAGGTTTCATGTTAATCTTGTGTATTCCTTATATGGATTATTGAAGACTACGCCTGAGAGGATGATGGGCTTCGAGGATTTTACTGATGCTGAGGCCTTGAAGCTATCAGAGGAAGCGATTTATGCCAGGATAAACTGTCGTAAGGAGTATGGTTTGGAATCTTGTAGTGATGAGAGATTAAGCACGGCCATCAATACATATAAAGATTACCTAAGAGAACAAGTCTGCAATCTGGATGCGGACTTATTTATCTGTTGTGGTAGTCACAATGATAAGAATATCATTCTTGAGAACCTTAATGCGTTTTATGATAATAAGTTCAAATGGATTGGCTACGCCACCTGGTATAATGAAGAGGATAACAAGGTCGCGGTGGATTCTTACCATCTAAGCTATATGAAGGGTGGGTATCAGCAGCGATATGAGGACATTGTAAAGACGTACTTCAACTTTCTCAAGTATCATCCTGATTTTCTCAAACACCGCATCTAGAACAGTTATTCCACTAACTGCTCACAGTAGTCAATTGCCTTTCTGAAGTCAGGGAACTCAATCTCTTCGTCGTGTTCCTCATACAATACATGCTCATAGAAATGATCTTCTGAGCGTTTCCCGGCCAATGCATATGAAAGTTTCGTCTTGACGCCTTTCTCGTTTTCATATTCAAACTGCATCCGTGCCATGAATAATTCCGGATAGGGTTCATATTCAAATTTTGTAATTGAGAATCTGCTCTGCTCTTCCTTCGTCAATTCCCGGAATCCGTACAGGGAGTAGAGGAGGTACATTTCATCAAGGGGTATTCGATTCATAGTGCTTTGATTTTTCGGCAAAGATATGGAGCGCCCCTGCCAAAAGCCAGCAGTCCTCTTTTTTATGCTACATTTTAGCATCAATTTTCAAACTGCTTGTTTTTGGCAGTGATAACATTTACCTTTGCATCAGATCAAGAAACAATGTATGGCAAAGAATTACTTCGAAAGGTATGTATGGTTACTGAACGTAATCAATGATCACGGCCCCATTACCTTCAAAGAAATCAGCAATCGCTGGGCTCATAGTAAGGCTAATACGCTTGGTGAGAGTTATCTGCCCGAAAGAACCTTCCATAATCACAGAGAGGCTATCCAGGAGACCTTTGGCATTGAAATCAAATGCGACCGCTCACTTGGGTACTACATAGCCGACAGTGACGAACTCAAGGGAGAAGGGGTGCGTCAATGGTTGCTGGCCTCTCTTTCCTTGAATAATCTCCTCAACGAGAGCAGGGACATGCGTGACCGGATTCTATTCGAGAAGATTCCCTCAAGCCAGCGCTGGCTATCCGTCATAGTAAATGCGATGCGAGCAGGCAAAGTCATCGAGATGACATATCAGAGCTTCTGGAGAGATGAGCCCAATACCTACAAAGCAAAGCCTTATTGCCTGAAGCTATTCAAGCAGCGCTGGTATATGCTGGCAAAGAGTGAAGGCAAGGATACGCCGCGTATCTATTCCCTCGATGAGCGGATGATTGACGTCAAGCCAACGGATGAGAGCTATAAGCTTCCTGCCAAGTTCAACGCAGAGGAATATTTTAACGACTATTTCGGTATCATCGTAGGAGAAGAATGGAAGCCGCAGGAAATCAAGATCAGGGTCGTGAATGACCAGGTGAAGTATTTTGATTCGCTACCTCTGCACGAATCTCAGATGAAAGTGGCCGCTGAATCAAACGAGGAGTACACAGTCTATAGATATCACCTGGCGCCTACATTTGATTTAAAGCAGGAACTGCTTAGCCGTGGGCCTGCAGTAGAGGTGTTGAGTCCTGAAGCATTCCGCCTGGAAATCCAGGAAGATATCGCCGCGATGGCAAAGCAGTATGGCCTATGAAGGATTTTGCAGCCATAGATTTTGAGACGGCCAATGAATGCCGATGCAGCGTCTGCAGCGTGGGTGTGGTAATTGTCCGGAATGGAGAGATTGTGAATTCATACTATAGTCTGATTCATCCGGAGCCGGAATACTATCAGTGGTTCTGCCAGCAGGTTCACGGCTTGTCGGAAGAAGACACTGAGGATGCGCCGGTGTTCCCGTATGTTTGGGAGAAGATTGCTCCGCTGATTGAGGGCCTTCCGCTGGTAGCGCATAACAGCAACTTCGATGAAGGCTGCCTGAAGGAGGTGTTCAAGGTGTACCGGATGGATTACCCTGACTATGAGTTCCACGATACTCTGGCCGCATCCAGGAAACATTTCGGATGCAGTTTGCCCAATCATCAGCTCCAGACTGTGGCTGCAGCGTGTGGGTACAATCTGGAGAATCACCATCACGCATTGGCCGACACAGAGGCCTGTGCTCACATCGCAATGAAACTACTGTAGAGATATGCAAAAGATTCACAAGAGACTTGCTCCGGACAACATCACGGAACTTTCCGAGTGTGAGATTTTCGTTTTTGGCAGCAATCTGGAAGGCCAACACATGGGCGGAGCAGCACGTTATGCCTATGATCATTTTGGCGCCGAATGGGGCAACGGAGTAGGACCGCAGGGGCGGTGCTACGCAATCCCGACGATGCATGGACCGTTATCCACAATCAAGCCTTATGTCGATGATTTCATCGAGTATGCCCGGCAGCATCCGATGAACCGTTTCCTCCTCACCAGAATCGGCTGCGGTATAGCTGGTTTTAAAGACAAGGATATGGCTCCGTTGTTCAAAGAGGCTCTGCAACTTCCTAATGTCTCTTTCCCGAATGAATGGTTTATCCAACTTCTGGACTACATCGAACCTAGGGAAAAGAGGAAGCAAGTTGCTCCGGCAGTCATCAATATGGATGTGCTAAAGCGACTTTGCAAGGAGCATCTATACACGATTGGCGCAGGTATTCCATGGGATGAACCGGACCTCTTGATTCGCTATGTCATTGCCGAAGACAAGTTCGGCTATAAGGCGATGGGGAACTTCTTCTTCCTTGAAGACACTCTCTATGTATGGGACTTTGATGATGTCTGGGCTCCGGACCATAACGCCTATATTGTAGAAGAGATATTCCACGACGAGTGTAAGGGACGCGGATATGCCCACCGGGTGCTTTTCGCTGGTGTCAAGACTCCGTACAAAGACTCAAATGGCGAGAGCATCTTCACTGGCGATGTTTGCCACATCAAGTTCCACGGTTCCGAATATGACTTCCCGCTGACCACACTTGGTTGGGAGGAGAATCCGGAGCATTTCCGCTATGCCTTCGTGCTGGACAATCATTGCATCCATCCGGAAGAATGTGAGAGCATCACCCGCGTCGGCACCGTCTTCTATATGCTTAAGCCGAATGATGATGGCAATATGGTCGATGAAAAGAGTGCAGAATTCACGGACATCTATGGCCGGAACCCCGATCCCATCGAGCGCCGCCTGGAGATGGCGAAGTACACGCCCAGCTTCCACGAGAAATACTGGGAGTACGCCGCCTTGAAGGTACTGGAGATAGAGTACGATTGGCGATACTATCCCGGCCTTCCGAAACCGGATGAGGATTAGATAATTCTCGTATTATAGGTATATTTGTAATACATTATTGTTAAGCCATAGCCCCAATGAAAGACTTTGTTAAGGAACGTTTGCAGTCATTATTAGAGAATCTCGACAATCTTTTCCAAGATAACGAGCTTGCATATTTCAGCTCTCAATGCAAAAACGAACTGCAGATTCGAGACAGAATTGCTTGGAGACTACACCAAGATATCACCAAAGAATATGGAGACCTTTATGTCGTCCGCAGGGAGTGGGCTCCTGAAGAAAATAATAAGAGCAGAGTTGACCTGGCTATCTTAGAGATGACGGAAGACAAGAAAAATGTCAAGAAGGTTATTGCCTTGATTGAGTTTAAGGCTCATGCTATTGCCAGACCAGAGCCGGCTTATTATGGTTTGGAATTCCAAAACGATGTTAATAAGATGCGTAAGTTTAGGTCCCAAGGCGGTATTTTCGCTGATGCAGATCTGTACTTCATCTTTTTTGAAAACGGGCAAAGCAATAAAGCTGATCTGTATGAATCAGTCTTAGGCTTTTCAAAATATCAGACTCCCAATTGCAAATACTGCCGGGATGCTCAGGATGAAGATTATCTTCATGAAATAGAGTCCCATTGGCAAGAGTTTAAGAAACGATTGTCTGAAGCAGTTATTCATGCCCCCAAGGCGATTTACATCGGTGAAGCGTTCGGGTATAAGCAATATGTTTCTCCACTGTTAATAGGTCCCCTGGAATAAACCTCAAAGATATGGCCGATACCCAAACATTCCAGCCCGACTACGATGCCATTGCCCAGCAGGCCTATGAATGGCTCAAGAAGCGCCGCGCCAAAGGTGAAATCTCCACCTTTGAAGTGCTCATGAAGATCAATGGCTACAAGTGGGGCAGCAAAGAATTGGATCAGTTGGAGGAACTGGATCTATTCGAAGTTCATGGCCGCCTTCTCCGTCTCATCAAGAAAGAAAAAGAGTATGTTGCCGATTTCTCGGCATACGAAGGTATGTACATTGGTCTTCCGTACAATATCCCCTTTGTCTTCCGGAAGAAACACTAAACCACTTACTGAATTGATTAGATTAAGAGTATCATCCAATACGGATATTATATGAGAAGAATTGCACTTTCATTATTGGCTTTGTTTCTGATAGTTGTGTCCTTTGCCCAGGATGCCAGCATAGTCCCTAGTTCAATGAGGGTAAGGATTATTCAAGTACTCCAAACGGAGATGGGGCGTACTGGTAATAATCGTCTTGTTACACAATTCATGAAAGCAAACCGTATACAGGATGGTGATGACGCCAACTCTAGCTTAAATAGACTCGAATAGTATCCAGCATATATTGATGAATTCATCTATGCTCAGTATTTGAACTACAAAAACGCTCAACAGTGGAAAGATGTGTTTGAGCCTTCATCTTCTAACTTATTCTACAACTTTATTAATCAGTACTTTTCTATCTTTGGAGAGGAGTATATATCATTAGTTCGTAACTGCCGAGAGAGAGAAATAACCGACGAAAACAGGAAAGCAGCAGATGAGATAAGGGGTATATGGGAGAGAAAAGAGAGTAATGAGATCTTCATGCCCGAGGACTTCAACAACAAAAATTACGAAGCATCTAAGCCCTCGATCTACTTGCCTTATCCGACTCATTCCTTTGAAACCATACCTGTCAATGCAAAGCTGATTAATGTTTACGGGAATTATACTTTTAAGATGATATTGACCATATTTGGAGATTTGGTACCGGTTGAATCGCAAGAGTCAGAAGGCATTGACAAACGGCAAGTTCAGATTCAAAACGCATTGATTGAAGATAATCGATTGCACCCGGCGAATTACACCCCTGGTATTATTCTCGGAGATGAAGTAGACTCTTATTTATGGTTTAAAGTTAAGAAACATTTGAGAGAGTAGGAAGAGCATCGCTGCTATTATCCAAGAATAGCAAAACGAAAATGTGGGAATGCATAACGTCATCTTCCGAATCAGAAGGTTATAATACATTGGATGTTAGCGTTCTCATCCCCAGAATAGTTAGTGCTATCAATGTTAATTCTTTGCTGGGTAGTTTAGCACATGACAATTTTTGAAAATTATCGCTGTATCTTGTTGATTATCAATTA
>OGOJ01000890.1_pt1 | contig 25376 bp, 21 predicted proteins | sample 1552601 | NCBI WGS metagenome assembly OGOJ01 (sample SAMEA2580184, study PRJEB22360) | human gut metagenome | biome: human gut; feature: human-associated habitat; material: faeces | place: Denmark | collected 2008/2010
CCATAAAAATAACCTCCAAACTGAGTAATTTTATCTTACATCAGTTTGGAGGTTTACACAAACTTTAGGATACTCTCAGTTGTTGTTTTTTATAAACTAAAATACCCCCAGACGAAAACCGTCTGGGGGTTGAATTTTGAACCAGTAATTATTTAATTACTTTCCTGTAAGAGTAAGTGATACATTGACTTCTTTATCAACCCAACCCTTAACATTTCCACTCGCATCGTGGAATGCAACTCTAACAGTAACTTTTGTTACATCAACTGTTGCTCCTGCTGCTAAAGGAGTATTCATGTTATCTTTATTAACTTTACCGTAAGAACCTATTGGGGTTACAATACCAGTTGTGTTTGAATATCCTTCTACCGCAACGATATTAGCTGACTGATCGCCATCTGCACCATACTTAACTCCATCATAAGAGAACTGAATTTGTGAAGCAAGTGCAGCAGAAATAGCAGTACCAGTTGTTACAGAAGCACTAGACTCTTTTAACTTCATATCAGTGATTGCATCATTAGAAGAATCTTTAATAACAAATGACTTTGTAACTACAGTCTTTGTATCCGTTACAGTAACACCACTGACATGCTTTGGAGTAACTACAACAGTAGCAGTAACTGTATAGGTTCCATCAGCAAGTTTTTCATAAACATCCTTTGCAGGACTTCCAAATGTGCCATTCGTTTTTACTACATCAACTTTTAACTGACCAGCTGTAGCGGAAAATGCTGTTCCTGTTTTAGCAGTTGCACCAGGAACATCATTATATACAACTTCTCCCTTTGCATTCTTTACAGTATAATAAATACCCTGAACCTTACTTGCTACTTTTCCAGCAGCACTTTCTGTAGCTGTCAAATCATCTAAAACACTAGTAGAACTTAATTTCTGGGCTTCAACGCCTTTCAATAATTCAGACACAGAAATATTAAAATGACGAGCTGTCATATTATCAGCATTTACAACCGCATCTTCTTCTGTCTGTGCAGCGCCTGTTGAATTATTAATGTTCAGATTATAAGAGATAGAATCCCCAGCTACACCAGGTGTCTGTACATTAACAGTAACAATCTGAGCACATACTTCTTTGTCGTCTTTCACAAATGTGAATTTAAATGTGTATGTTCCCTTTGTAGAATAATCGCTACCAACAAATGTAGCTTTTACCTTGCTGCCAGTCTGAGTAGGATTAGGTGTAATAACAGAGCTCTTTGTAACACCATCTGGAGCTCCTTCACAGCTTGCTAAAACTTTTCCATCTTTTGGATCAAAAGCAAATTCATTTCCATACTGATCCTTTGTTGTAAATGTAACGACCTCAGCATTTGCGCCAGATGCATTAGATACAATTACGCTAGTCTTATCAGCGCTCATTGTAACGACTTTTCTAGCTGCAACAACGGTTACTGGTACAGAAGCAACAATCTTGTCATCTTTCTTAATAAAGATATAAGCAGTTCCTTCTTTTGCCGGAATAAGCTGAACCTGATGATTTGATCCCATTGTATTTCCAGCAATCATTAATGTGCCCTTGTCACTGGACTCAACAGTGTAATCATTGTAATTAGAGATTTCTTTTCCGTTTGTATCCTTAATCTCAAAATATGCCCATGTAGCCTTTGTCTCATCTACAGCAATCTTATCGTTGTCCTTTAAAGTGCTGTATTTCTTATTGTTTTCTCCAATTCTTACCTTGAAAGAACTTACAGTAGCCTGATCAGCAGCTGTAATTGTAACCTTATTTGGTCCAATATTTCCATCTGGCTTACCATCTGCTGTATACTTGTTTGTCTTATATGTAATCTCTGCTGTTGCAGTGTCACCAACTTTATTTAAGTAAAGTTTAGAACCATTTACATATCCGTTTGCTGTTGTAAGTGAGAAATCATAGTTTACATCAGGTGTTCCGTAAGGAAGCTCTTTTAAGATTACTCCGTTAGCATCCTTTGCAACTAACTTAATCTCTGTTTCAGTTTTTGCTGGAATAGTAAGGTTATTAACATTGATAGAAGCAACCTTGTTGTCAGTAGCAACAAAGTTTACAGTTGTTCCATCTAATGTGACTGTATACTCTTTACCATCTTTCATCTCTGAGAATGTTGTAAGAGTAACCTTTGTAGCATCCTTATCATCTACAGAAACAGACTTAACAGGAAGAACTACATTGTCAGGAGTTTTGATAGTTACCTCAGAAGCCTTAATATTCTTTGTAGCACCATCGATAGTTGCAACAAGCTCATTTGTCTTGTTCTGTGCTACACTCTTAAGAACATAGTTCTTTACTTCTACATCCTTAGTAGTTTCAGCTGAATCCTTACCAACGGTAATCTTAGCTGTGATTGTTGCCTTACCAGCCTTAACACCAGTTACTGTACCGTCAGCTGCTACTGTTGCGATAGAATCATCGCTTGATGTGTAAGTAATCTTAGCTCTTGAAGAATTTTTCTTAGTATTTGTTAACTTAGTTGTGCTTCCAACTGCTACTGCTGAATCTCCAGATAAAGCAACGCTTGCCTTAGCAACTTTCATTGTGTAAGTAAGCTTCTTTGTCTTTGCCTTAGCACTCTTCTTTGTAGAAGTCTTGTAAGTTACCCTTAACCGGAAATATGCATGGTATTTTCCGCGGGAGTATTGGAAATACCGGATTTATAAACAGAGTTTGGGACAAAATCACTTCTACAAGTAACACGCAAGCAACATACAAGAAGCGATTAAATCTGATTAATGGCTTCGACCAGCGCAGGCACATCCAGATGCGTGTAAATCCGTTCTGTCAGGGACATAGCGCCGGAATGACCGACAATTTTTTTGATGGTAGTCTGATCGACATGTGCTTCGGCGAGCAGGGAAATCGTGGTGTGCCGGCAGCAGTGAGGTGTATGATCGATGTGCAGACGAAACATCAGAGGCTGGAAAACATTATGGTAATACATATAATAGGTAAAATGTTGGCTGTCCAGAGTATGGATGAGATATTCACAATCAGAACAGTCATGAAGCCAGCGCTGGTAAAAGGGGAGTACTTTGTCAGCAATCGGAACTTTTCGAATGCCGTTTTCGGTTTTGCTGTCAATGACATCAAAATATTGTTCGGACAGATGAACATTTTCTTTTTTCAGATCCAAAAGCTCTGAGACACGGACACCATTGTATATCAGCATGAGGACTGTCTGGCAATAGGGATCGTTTTTGTGTTTCCACAGGAGAGAAATCTCAGAGGTGGAAAAACAGCTTCGTATGTTTTTATTTGGATTCCGGTCTTTGTATTTCGAGATATTTACATAGGCAGAATAATCTTTTGAGACAATTTCGTTTTTCATGGCATAAGAATAGAGCTGGTTAAAGAGAACACGAATTTTTTTCAGGGTAGGATAGTTCTTGCCACAGTGATCAATCACCTGCTGTAAATCATTGAGTCTCAAATTGTGAAATGGCATATCAGCAATGTTTTCACAAGTGGCAAATGCTGCCCGATAACCTTTGATGTTGGAGTGGGAGATGGTAGGAAACTTTTCTTCGGACCATCGGAGATAAATTTCCCGGAAGGTTAATTTCAGCGTTTCCCCATCAATGGGATAATTGTTGTAACGTGCCAGAATCTGCAGAGCTTCCGACCGGGTAGGAGCGTAGCCCAGAATCTGATAGTGCTGGATGCGCTTTCCAGTGATGTCATTGATGTGCCAGCCCGTAGTGATGCGTGCTGCGTAGGGTCTTCTTCTGTTGCCGGAGAGTTTTACGACTCCGCCGTATCCGTTTGGTAATCTCATTTTTCTTCCTTTCATGTGTAAAAATTTATATTATCGTGTCAATCATACACATTTATTTGTAAAATTTTTAAGTATCACACAAGTAACAAAAAAGTGTTTTTACCTATTATATATATTTTACGTGTTGAAAAAACGAAGGTTTAGAGGTATTATATTCTAGAAAAATTGTTTACTAAGGAGAGAAAACTTTGAGTGAGAATGGATATCGAAATTTAAAAAAGACGAACAAGCTGATGATTCCCGTCATTTTGATGATGGGGTTTGTGCCATTGCTTGTACATATGTATTCTTATAATTCAAATCTGTCGCAGTTTGACTGGTTTCCGGCCAATTCAGATACACAGACAGATTTCTTTTTTGCATGGAAGATGATTGCGATCGTAATCATTGGAGTGGTGATGGCTGCAATTCTGTTGTATCGGCATTATGTGAAGAAAGAGACCCTGCAGTTTGAAAATTCTTTTTATTTTCTGATGGTATATGGACTTTTTGTTCTGATGTCAGCACTTTTTTCAAAGTATAAGCATTGGGTATCCGGTGGAACTTATGAACTTTTTGAGTCTGTGTGGGTAGTTTTTGCGTATATGCTGCTGTGTTATTATGTATATAATTTTGTGAATGAAGAAAAACATGTGGAATTCATTTTGAAAATTTCGGGCATTGGCATGGCTATTGTTACAGTGATCGGCGTATTTCAGTATTTTGGACTGGACTTCTTTCAGTCAAATTTTGGAAAACATTTGATCACAAATCCTGGATGGTGGAAGAATTTAAAAGAGCTGACATTTAATTTTGCACCGAAAACTTCTTATACGACATTATACAATCCGAACTTTTTATCGTTTTATTTTGGTATGCTCATTGTGCTGGCGGTATGCCTGTTTATTGCTTCAAAAAAGATATGGCATCGGATAGTGCTGGCAGTAGCGGTAGTATGCTGTGCCATCTGCTTGAAAGGAAGCGGCAGTGCGAGTGGATGGATGGCTCTTGCATTGGCAGCAGTGGTACTTATACTTGTGCTTTTGAGCCGGAAGAAAAAACTGTTTGTTGTGGGTGCTGTTGTAGTGGTAATTGGGATTATAGCAGCAAGCGTACTTGGAAATACCACCTCAGCAGGTGAAAATATAAAAAATACAATTGTTGGTACATACCGGATGAGTGACAGATGGGCTCTGAATGGAGTAGAAACCAATACGGATGATGTTGTGCTTGACATTCACGGGAATAAACTGAGTGTTTCTTATACCGTGGGAGAGGATGGAACAACACAGATCAGCTGTAAAGATTCGGATGGAAATGAGTTAAGTCAGACGATAGTGGATGCAGATAACCAGGTGACAACGATGGATGACAGCCGTTTTTCTGGGGTACAGCTGCAACCGGTATCTTTTGGAGATAGCTTGCCTGGAATTTGTGCAACGATTGATGGTGTGCAGTGGAATTTCATAAATACCGACGAGAATGGATATGAGTATCTGAATCCTGCAGGAAAATTAGTGAAGTTTGAGAATCCGAAGGTTTCAAAAGTATTTTTGGATGATGCAATGAGTGGAAGAGGACATATCTGGAATAAGACAATCCCAATTTTGGGCAAACATGTATTGATGGGATCTGGTGCTAATTCCTATATGTTTGAAGTGCCACAGGCAGATTATATCAGCCAGAATTATTCATACGGTGCAAACAGCTATGATGTAAAGGCGCATTGTTGGTATCTGCAGCAATGGGTGGAAACCGGACTGATCGGTACCCTGGCACTCCTAGTATTTCTGTTCTGGTACCTGGTACAGTCGGCACGCATCTATCGCAGAGTGAATTTACATGAGAGTATCAGCTGGGTTGGTTTTGGATTATTTGCAGCAGTGCTGGTATATATGTTTGCGGGGATTGTAAACGATTCTAATGTTTGTACCGCTCCGGTATTCTGGGGAATGCTTGGCCTGGGACTTGCGGTGAACCGGATACTGGTAAAAAAAGAAAATCTTTTCGCAAAAGAACCGGTTTCCGAGGAAAATGACGTTGTCGTGAAACAAAACGACCTTAAAACGGAAAAAGCTGTGACGACAGAAACTTCTGCAAAGAAGCAGTCCGGAAAGAAACAGTCAAGAAAACAGAGAAAATCAAACAAATCATGAAAATGAGTAGATTATAGGGAGTAATTTTGGTATGCAACAAATGAAAAACCGGTTTCGGGGAGAAACGGCAAAATATATACGAATCGTATTGTTGGTAATTTACGATATATTGGCAATCTTTCTGGCGGAAATTTTTTCTATCTGGACACGTTTTGATTTCAGTTTAAAGAGTGAGCAGGGAATTCCTTTTTTAGAGACAGCACTGCAATATTTCTGGGTAAATATGATTGTAACCATCGTGATATTTTTTATTATGCATCTGTATAATAGTCTGTGGGAATATGCGAGTGTACAGGAATTGTTAAATGTAGTGATTGCGTGCCTGCTCAGTGCTGCAATACAGAGTCTGGGAATGCATATGTTCCAATGGAATATGCCGCGTTCTTATTATATTTTGTATTTTTTCTTTTTGCTGGCACTGGTGTCCGGAAGCCGCTTTGTATACCGGGGACTGCGTATCATACGACACAGTTATCTGGGAGACGCATCAAGACATGCCATCGCTACCATGGTGATTGGAGCAGGAGACAGTGCGAATTTCCTGATAAAAAATATGGAGAACAGTCCGCTGATCCGCAATCGTGTGGTTTGCGTGATTGATGCAGATAAGAATAAGATTGGAAGCACTATTCTGGGAGCTCCGATCGTGGGAAATGACAGCAAGATTCCATGGGCAGCAGAAAAATACGAAGTGCAGGAAATCTTTATTGCCATCCCGAATCTGCCGGGAGATCGAAAGAAAAAGATCCTGGAATTGTGTAAAAACACAGGATGCAAAATTAAGATTCTGCCTAGTATGGCGCAGATTGTGAATGACGAAGTAAGTGTCTCAAATTTCCGTGAGGTGGAAATTGAAGATTTACTGGGACGGGAGCCGGTGAAGACAAATCTGGATGAGGTCATGGGATACATTGCGGGAAAGGCTGTACTTGTAACCGGTGGCGGTGGTTCCATCGGAAGTGAACTCTGCCGCCAGATCGCGGCACATCATCCTTCGCAGCTGGTGATATTTGATATTTATGAAAATACCACGTATGACCTTCAACAGGAGTTAAGAAAGAAATTTCCGAATCTGAATCTGGTTGTGCTGATTGGATCTGTGAGAAATACCCATCGTGTGGATACCGTATTTTCGGATTATAAACCGGCGATTGTTTTTCATGCAGCTGCACATAAGCATGTGCCACTCATGGAGGACAGTCCGAATGAGGCAATTAAAAACAATGTATTCGGTACTTATAATGTGGCTATGGCAGCAGGAAGAAACGGAACGGAGCGCATGGTATTGATTTCTACGGATAAAGCCGTAAATCCGACCAATATCATGGGAGCGTCCAAACGTATCTGTGAGATGATTATTCAGGGAATGCAGCATCGTTTTCCGAAAACCAATTATGTAGCGGTTCGCTTCGGAAATGTATTGGGAAGTAACGGAAGTGTGATTCCTCTTTTCAAAAAGCAGATCGCAGAGGGCGGACCCGTCACCGTTACCGATAAGAATATTATTCGTTATTTTATGACGATTCCGGAAGCAGTATCGCTTGTCTTACAGGCAGGTGCTTACGCAAAGGGCGGAGAAATCTTTGTGCTGGATATGGGAGAGCCGGTAAAGATCGATGATATGGCAAGAAATCTGATCAAGTTATCCGGATTTGAACCGGATGTGGATATCCCGATTGTGTACACAGGGCTTCGACCGGGGGAAAAGATGTTTGAAGAGTGTCTGAAAGAAGAGGAAGGACTTCAGAAAACAGAGAATGATCTGATTTTTATCGGAAAACCGATTGAATTTGACAGGGAAGAGTTTTTTGAACATTTGAAAGATCTGAAGAAGACGGCATATGAAGATGATCCACAGATGAAGCTGGTGGTGAAACGGTTAGTGCCTTCGTATCAGGTGGAAAAAAGCAAATAATTAGAAGTAGAATGGGGAGCAGTCGGAGCGGCTGCTCTCTTTAATTTTACTGCATGCTCTATTCGTAAATGGTATAATAAAGTGTATCGTTTTAAAAGAAGTACAGAGAGGAGAAGGTAAATGATTGATTTATTGCTTGCATTGGTGGATCAGACTTTTGGTGGAACAAATTTGTATATTCCGACAATTTTAATGATGTTAGCAATTGGAATTATCTGCTTCACAAACAAGAAGTGGTTACAGATGCCAAGATATATGCTTGGAACAGTTATAAGTGAGATAGCAGGAGTATATTTTTTTTCTGTGCTTGGATTTGGAATGCAGGTATTATGTAGAGAAACGAAGCCGGAAGCTAAAGAATTTTTGAAGAGTCTGTATGGAATCTGGTGTCTGATTCTTGGAATTATGATTATACTGGCGTATCGCTGCATACATATCTATTGGATCATGCGCAGGGAATTGAAAGTAAGCTGCTTGTATGCGCAACCGGAGAATTATGACTATAACTTAATAGAGGCATGGAAGCGTCTGGAAAAATTGCTGCCATCAAAGATGACGAAAAAACAAAAGGAAACTTATGAGCGGTATAAAATGTTTTTGCGGACGCAGATGGGAAGTTTTCATGCAAATGAACTGGAAATGAGAAGACGGGCAGAAGCAGGGGAAAAAGATACAGCGTTCAACCACCTGCTTTACTTTATCCAATATCAGAGAACCGGACATATAGAACAGGCAAATGAACAAATACGGAAGGCAGAGGCATTATGCAATGAAGAAACGGATATCACGATACGAAGCCAGATTCTGATTAACCGTGGATTGTCCTATGTACTGACCAAAGCCTATAAGGATGCAGAGGATGCTTTTGAGAAAGCGATACTCTTTTGCGAGGAGAACGATTTACAAAAGTCAGAATTGTGGACGATTTTGTACTATAATTATGTATTTAATAAGACGCGATTGCATCAGCATATATCATATGAAGAATGGAAACCAGAACTGGAAATATTAAAAGAACATCTTGACATGAAAAATCCACAGGATTATATTGCTTATCGCTATGTAGAGCTGGAAATGTTACGCCAGACAGGTGCGGAACGTTCCAGACTGGAGAAAAATGTGCAGGATATGCTGACGTGTATTGGACAAAGAAAAATGCCGGACAGGAATCGTTGTATGTTTGAAGCTTCAGTGGCACATGTCGTATGGTCTTCAAGACTGGATCCTGTTCATGTTTTGCAGGCACTGAATAAAGACAAAGAACTCATAAGGCAGTTGCCTATGCCAGCAAGATACCATTGCTATAAGAACATTCAGTCATTTTTCGAAGATCTGCACGGAGGTATCGTTAAAAAATATGCAGATTTGCGGGAAGATGCAGCGGAATATATGAAGCATCAGTCATTGGATGATTTGGAAAAATTTCGTAAGTTGCTTCCATCTGAGGCTGTATATGAGCGGTGTTTCTGTTTCGAAGAAGAAGCCAGATTGCAGAAAAACCACCCGCAGACCTACCGGTGGGAGAATGTGTTAGAAGAGCTTGAGAACGCAAGTAATCTGTATAAAGAAAATGGATTGGAACTTGAAGAACTCATGTGTAATCTTAACTTGATAGATGAGGCGTGCATTGCCCTTAATGTGGATGCATACGGAAGACCCATATACAAAGACAGGATGAAACATCTCATGGAAGAGGCAGAACAAATCCTGCCAATTCTTCAGGAACATCCAGTTATCAATGAGATTGCCTTACGCATGAGTTACTATGCGTATCGTATGGATGATTATGAAAAATGCAAAAAGTATTATGAAGAATATCGCCGGACAAAGCATCTGGTGTCGATTGAGCAATATGCTCCAGGACTCCATACATATTATATGGTTGTTAGTTTCGCGGTACGTGTGTTGTATGTCATTGATGCAATCAAGGCAATTCCGTCAATAAGTGAGTTCCAGAGAAAAAATGCATCCATCCGAAAGAGCATCCAGAATTTTATGTCCGGACCAGCAGAAAAAGAATATGTTATTTTAGGCATGCTCCTTGGTTTTAATGATATCGTTCTGTTAAAGCGGTTAATGTGGAAAAATGCACGGGATGGAAGCACGGAAGCGCATGTCTGGTTTGTGTTTTCAGACATTGGCTTGGAAATAGATATTGCATATAATAATATTGCAGAAGATGCTGAAACAGATAGAACTTTCTTCATAAACAATCAACATCCGTTGGAAAATGGTCTCTCCAGATTTGCCAGTAAGAAAAGTGAACAAGGAAGATTGAGCGTTCCGCTGGTGCAGGAAGAAACATTCGGGCTTGGCAACTTTGTGGAAAGTGAGCAGGCAGAGATGTTGGAAATACGTGATATGATTGAAAAATATTTGCCAGAGGCTTGTCCAACGATTGAGGAACTGAGATGGAGCTATAGGGATGTTATGGTTCCAGTTTCTGTGGATGCTAGTAATCAATAATAAGAATGTACGGTCAGTTAAGTATCTACCAGACAAAAACACTTTCTTATCTGAAGCAACTCTTGAAAATTCCATACGTTTTTTGGGTCTTAAAATATTTTAAGATTGCAAAATGATGAAATATATTACTTGCAATATAGAACTAAAAAATATATAATTAATTATATGAATATAAAATTTGAATATGAAGATAAAGTAGGTGAAGGAAAACGGAAAAGAGGCAACAGAATATGGAACTTGTCTGGTTGAAATATAAAATGATGGGCTGTTTGCATGAAAGAGAATATACTAAATTTCCGCAAGTATCCAATCACGAAATCTGTCATGAAATGTTTGGAAATGCATTTAGAGGATGTGTTATAATATAGATGAGTGAATAAGTAAGTAATAATTTAGTTTAAAGGAGGTTATGTGATGGGAAAATTATTTACAGTAGGGCATTCACAACATACTCCAGAATATTTTATTAACTTATTAAAAAGGCATAATATTAATTGTGTTTTAGATGTTCGAAGTACTCCGTATTCAAAGTATGCAGAACAATTTAACAGAGAAAATGTACATGCTTTTTTACAAAATAGCAGTATAAGATATTCTTATATGGGAAAATATTTTGGTGCACGCCCAACGGAATTGAAATTGTATAATAATAAAGGATATTTGGATTTTGAAAAAGTTGCACAATCAGAACGATTTAATATTGGGGTGAAAAATGTTATTTTGGGATTAGAACAAAATAACAACATTGCTTTAATGTGTACAGAAAAGGATCCAATTGATTGTCATCGAGCTATTCTGGTGGCCAGAGCATTTGAATTGAGAGGGATAGAAGTTAACCATATTCTTTCAGATGGAACATTGCAGAATCAGAGAAAATTGGATGAGCGTTTATTGGATATGTATTTTCCAGAAAGAGAACAATTATCCATATTTAATTACAATGACATACCTGATGATGACGAATATATAACACGGGCATACAGAAAAAGAAATGAGGAAATTGGTTATCACATTGATTTGAAACAATTTGCAGCGGTTTAAGGAGTATTTATGTATATATATACAATGGGATTTACACAAAAGAGTGCTGAGACATTTTTTGAAAAAATAATAGACAATAAAATTGAATTGTTGTTGGATATTAGACTAAATAACCAATCACAATTAGCTGGATTTACGAAAGGTAAGGATTTAAAATATTTTTTGAGGGTTATATGTGGGTGTGATTATCAGCATGATATAATTTATGCTCCGACAAAAGACATTTTGCAAGCTTATAAGAAAAAAGAAATATCATGGGAAGAGTATGAAACAAGATTTAATAAACTAATTACCAAAAGAAAATTGGCAGATGATTTTAAAAAGAATTATCAGAAATATGAAAAAGTATTATTATTGTGCTCAGAACCAACACCGGAATGTTGTCATAGACGTTTACTGGCGGAATATTTAAGCAGAGAATTGGGAGACAATATAATTCATATTTAGTGGGAGGATGTTATGGAGAAAAGAATTATTATTATGACGGAATCTTCAAAGTTTTCGGGAAAATGTGTTGCAGGTATCGATGTTGATAGTGGTGAGTGGGTTAGATTAGTTAGTGATGATCAGGAAACACATGGAGCAATAGCTAATGAGGATTTATTCTATGAAAATGGCAGAAGATGTGAACTTTTGGATGTTGTAGATGTACTGATTGTCGGAGAATGTAATGATGACATTCAACCGGAGAATGTAATGATTGATACATCACAAAATATAGAGTATGTAGGAAAGGCTTCGATAGATGATGTTTTGGAAATACACCCAGCGGAAAATCTAGATGAGATACTGGGAAATAAATATTCATATATATTGGAACAAAAGGTAAATACTGTTGGATATTCACTAGCGTTAGTAGAGGTTACAGATTTGGAAATCATGCAGGTGGAAAATCCGCATGGTCAACCTAAAACAAAAGCAAATTTTACATACAACAGGGATCGATATACACAAATGTCAGTGACAGATCCGCGATTCTATTCTGTAAAGAATGAAACAAGATATAATAATGCGATTCTAGTAATTAGCATTGGAACACCTTATAATGGAAAGTACTATAAGTTCATATCTGGGATTTATGTTTTCGAATAAGCCTATGAGCAGATTAGATAGTGATCCTGATTATTTGTTGACGCAGTATATCAGTGATTTCGCAAAGTATTTGGGGGATGATGGAGTTAAATATTTTAGCACATTTGATAAAATTTCCTATAATGTTGCATTATTTGATTTATCAGCCTGTAATTGCATATACTATAGAAATTTTTTGATTGGAGATTTGGATTATAAAATGTCAACGGTATAGGCATTTTTTAAAATTACAATTAGATATATTTGAAAGATACAAGGCAATGTCAATTAGCAGCCTATGTGCTGTGTATGGAAATCCGCTATAGAATGGACAACATTTTGTGGCGGATTTCGTTGTCTTCTGCAAAATTAGACAAACGCGGCTGAAAGCAGTTAAAAAACAGAAATATGTGTTATATTGTGATATCGCTGACTTGAAAAAGTAAATTCCAGTGCAAGAGTGGTTGAGGGGAGAATTCCACTGTATAAATGGATGGTAGAATTAAACTTTGCAATTTTCAGAAATGGTTATTTGTTAGATAATTAATGAATTTCGATTCATTATATGATATAATGGACACTAGATAATAAGAAATTATCCTATGTTTACTATACAACACAGGAAAGGAATATTCAACGATGAAAACAATCATTTGGCAGCAAAGTGATGTGATTGTAGATAGAGAAGTCGAATCTGATGAGATTGTTAAAATTATAAGTCAAAATTTTGGCAAAAAAACCATTCATTATATTTGGTCTGAAACTGCTATAGGAAAAACTTCACTAATTACTAAAGTAATTGAAAAATATAATAAAATTGATAAAAATGATTTAGATATTATTAGAATAAAAACAAAGCCTTGTAATGATGATAGTGGAGATACTGCATGGTATTATTTACAAGAAATATTTGATGGTGTTACAAAATATTTTGAAAAATTGGAAGAAGAAAATGGATATGCGCTAACATTTGATAATTTTTTGAATGAGTATAATGATAAAACTGTAAATCGTACTCGATTAGAAATTGGTTTGGAAACATTGTTTGATTCGGATTCAAAGAACGGACTGCTAAAAAACATATGTTATCTAATTTTAAAGAAAATTTTGAGATTAAATGAGTATTCGACAGACAAATTTAAGCATGATATTTCTGTTGATTCTGTTCTTATAAAGATAAATTACATAAATTATATTTTTAGAAATAGAAAAGTTTTATTAATAGTAGATAACTTTCAAAATATAGATAGTCAGTCATTAGATTGCTTTAAGGATTGGATAGATAATAATGATTCAAGTATTTATTGTATATTAGAATTTACACATATTCCTGACTCGGACACATTTAATAAACAGAAAGAATATTTTTCCGGATTAGGCGTAAACGTCATCAAAACCGAATTAGAGCCAATTGACAAAACATATATTATAGATATTGTTCATAGAAATGTAAAAAACTTATCTAATGATATAGCATTTAATATAAATGTTATAAATCATTATGAGGAGGTTTCTTTGGGAAACTTAAGGGAATTAATAGATTATTCTGTAACATATGAGCATATTGATGATACCTGTGGATGTGAAAGTAGCGATAATGAGAATGGGACTTACCAGATTATACACAATATAAGCAATCAAGAAACTCTTGCCCTGTTAAGTCTTATAATTTTTCATAAAGGAAAGATAAAAAGAAAAAACGCTGAAATGATATTCTTTCCTGAATTGAATATTTCAAATGCAGTACATGAGTTATTGGACTTAAACTTAATTGATGAAAATAATTCTTTTTATGAATTAAAACATGCAAGCATTATTGATCAATGGGAAAAGCATATTGATGAATTCGAACGAATTAATACTGTTGTTTATGGAAGAACAAAAAATTTTTACTTAGGATATTTGGAAAGTTCTAATATTAGTGAAAGTAATGAAGCCTGGAGACGATTATTATATTTATACTCTAAAGTTGAACCATTTGAAATAAAAAAATTACTTCCGCAGTTAGAAAGTAAAATTATAATATCAATTTCTCCAGAAGATGCATGGGATTATATTAAACAGTTATATGAAATTGTCAGGGAGGATATATCCAAAAATAAGTCTATACTTTTTAGATTACTCGAAATATGTTATAAATTGGAGTTATATGTTAATGGCTATGAGATATTATGTTTTTTAGAAAATTCTGGTCAATTTCTTGAAAGTAAATTACTTTTGCTACATAAACTATTGTATCTATCCGCATTAGATCAACATGAAAATGTTGTAGAATTATTTGAAAATATAAAACCTAAAATATCTCTTGAATCACGCATAGGATTAAACATGATGCTAGCCTGCCTAAGTAGTTATAGATATACTGGGCAAACTTCTGAATGTATAAAAATACACAAAAAAATTTTAACCACCCCTATATATAGAACATATTATGAATATGCGGTTTTTCTTAGGTTGACAAATATTTATTTGCCTAACAAAAAAGCTTTAAAGTATGCAAAGCAAAGTGTAAAAATGTTTGATAAATATAATAATGTATATCAAAGAGGAAAATCACAAATAACTTATGCAAAACTATTGGCTGGATTAGGAAGAAATGGTAGAGCTTTAAGTATGTTGAGAGAAGCTGAGAAATCACTAAAAAACTATTCAATACGTGGAAATGTTTTATGGGTTGATGAAGCGGATATATTAATGGATCAGGGAATTCATGATAATCATGTTTGGGATTTATTGCAAAAATCAGAATTTACGGCTGTAATACCATATGACAAATTAGCAATAATTATAGTTAAACTTGCATGGTGTTATGAAAATGACAAATTCACAAAAGCTAACCTGTTAATAGAAAGGGGGCTTGATATAATTCCATTAGAGCCAGATCATCATATACATGCTTTGTTTTATTACAATGCATATGCTGTGTTAAATAAATCTGGTGAAATAGAAAAAAGCCAAATTTATTATAATAAAGCATATGCATTAAAAGAACATAGTCGCTATATAAGGGCACGTATAGACGGACCTAAAACAAAAGAAGAAAAAAATCGTATAAAACACCCATGGTATATAATCTACTTATCATTCTGGAACCACGATATTGAAAACATTAGTGAATAAGCAAAAATTGCTTATTCACTAATGTATGGATATATAAGTTCTTCAAGATAACGTGTTACAATAGAATTCCAACAGACATAATTCATATAATAATCCATATCGCGTAATGGTTTATTTAGCACAAAATGCTCTAAATAGGTTTCCATATAATTGAAAGAAGCTATTATTGAGAATATTCCTGATCCGGCAAAGCGTACATTTAATTCGATAAAATAGTATTTACCATTATTAACTTTAAAGTCTAAATTACAAAATCCGGGGAGTTTATATAAATCGCAGATTTTCTTTGTAATTGCAATAACGGTCTCATCATAAATAATTTGACTTCTAAAGGCTGTTCCATCTCTGATTTCAATAGTTTTTCGTGGGATTATTAATTTTGAAATACCATTTTTATCAGAAAAAACATCAACAATTATAGTGTCCCCTTCTATGTAAGGCTGTGCAAAATAATCAGGATTAAAATGATTTTCTATATATTCAGCTTTTTGCAAGTCTACGATATATATTCCGAGACTATTTACAGAATTTCTTTTGCGAAAAATCACTTTTTTTTCATTAAACAAATTATCACAAATACGAGGAACTAGTATGTTATTTTTCATTAAGTCCTGTGTTGCTTTAAGTTTGTCCTTAAACAGAGCTACTGTTTTGTAATCAGCTGAAAAAAATTTTGTTTTTATTTGACTTCTGAATTTAGAAAGTAATACAGCTTCTGCATCGGAAGCTGGTATTAGCAGATCAATGTTTTCTTTTTCATTTACACTGTTTAAGAAATTGATGTATTCTGTCTCTTGAGATATAGATGGGGCCTGATAATATTTGTCAACAAGAAGACTTCCAGCACATTCTCCCATTTTATATGTATCAGAACCAATAACTGTAATTTTGTATTTTTTGACACAACTCAATAATTTGATAATTGATAATGAATTTGTGCTATGTATATTATTGATTTGTATTATCATATAATTCACCTCCGAGGATAATTTCTTATTATCTTCGGAGGTGAATTATATGATAATACAAAATATTACAGATATGATAGGCAATACGCCATTACTGAAAATAAATGATAAAATAAATTATTACGCAAAAATAGAAGGAAGTAATTTGTTTGGAAGTGTTAAAGACAGGGCTGCAAAATATCTGATGGAAAATGCATATAGTGATGGAGTTATAAAAAAGGATACAATTATTATTGAATCATCATCTGGAAACTTTGGGATTGCTTTAGCTGGCATGTGTAAAATAAAAGGTAATTCCTTTATATGTGTAGTTGATCCAAATGTAACTGCGTCAAATAAAAAAATTATTGAACTATTGGGAGCAGAAGTTATTGTTGCCAGTAAAGTTGACAAAAATGGAAATTATATTCAGGATAGAATAAATATTGTAAAAGAATATGTTTCTGATCACAAGAATGCGTACTGGACAAACCAATATGGAAATGAATATGTTTGGAAGGCATATTTTTCTTTAGGAGAGGAATTATGTAATGAAATGGAAAAGATAGATTATTTATTTGTTGCAGTTAGTACTTGCGGAACTTTGGCAGGTACATCTAAAAAAATAAAAGAGAAATTTCCTGACTGTAAAATTATTGCAGTTGATATTGTGGGATCGCAAATTTTTGAAAAAAGCAACCAAAAGAAGCATATTTCGGGTATCGGAACTAGTTTGACTCCACAAAATTTAATACATGCTAAGTTTGATGACTATATGATTGTTGAGGAAATAGAAGCAATATCGGAGTGCAATAAATTGTTAAAAAAAGGAATTATTGTGGGTGCGTCAAGTGGGGCGGTAGCCTATGCTATTCAAAAATATACAGGATATTCGAATTGTCTAGAATCTACAAAAATAGTTGGTATTTTTCCAGATAGAGGGGAAAGATATTTAGATACAATATATAACAATGAATGGTGTGATAAGATAAGTACTAGATCCTTTTAGTATAGTCAAGTAGTTGCATCACCCATAAAAAGATCTTATAAAACTTGACATATGTCTTTTTCAAGAATGAAATTATCGGATGTATTTGTTTTGCACTTTAACACCTTTCTTCCGATAATATTTTAACAATGCTGTGTAGGAGGAAAGGTGTTTTTGCGTAATTTTTATCTACACACGTAGCAAGCGATTTCCTGTTTTACGTGCGTTCGCATTTCACTGCCTATAAAACTGATAAAACAGTTTTAAAATAGGTCATCTTTGGGAATGTTGCGATTGCTATAATTGATTTGATATGTTCATGTCTTTACGTGGATGTTTTGATTTAAGGATGTCTTTTTGTTTCGACATGGTAACGTGTGTATATATTTCTGTTACGTTTATTGAACTATGCCCAAGCATCGATTGAATATAACGAATGTCGACATTTTCTTCTAAAAGTAATGTGGCAAAAGAGTGTCGGAACATATGGGGGGTAATGTGTTGCCGGATATCTGCTATTTGACAATATTTGTTAATCATTTCCCTAACAGATTGTTCAGACAGGCGTTTTCCAATATTGTTTACGAAAAAGTATTCACATGATAGAATTTCTGAATTATATATCGAATAGTATTCTGCAAGCACGGAAATGACATGCTTATCACATATGTGAATTAAGCGTTCTTTGGCTCCTTTTCCGTTGATTATAATAATATTGTTTTGTAGGTCTATATTCCTGTATGGTATTGTACATAGTTCAGAGATTCTGATTCCTGTTGAAAAGAGCAGTTCAATAACAGCTATATCTCGGAGTGAATTCTTTTTTATGTAATAGTTAGAGGCTGCGTGGTATTGATCATATATTGTATTTAGTAATATTTCAATGGTGTGTAAAGGAATTGTTTTGGGTAGTATGAGTGGTTCACGAAATTTTAACTGTAATTTATTGAAAGGGTTCTGGTTAATTATTTCCTTATATTCGAGATAGTGAAAGAATGCTTTCAAAGAAGCAATTTTTCTTTTTACGGTTTTGGGAGCATATTGTTGGTGAAGTTTTGCAATATATGTTTCTAATATAGTAATAGTAATTTCTGCACATTTGGTTATGAGAATTTGTCCAGAAAATTGATGCAGGTCAATACGGTATGCTTTTAGAGTTTTTTTATCTAAACGCTTTTGGGTTCTGCAATATTCTAAATAGTTTTCAATATCAATTTTTAAATAGTTCATGTTTTTAATCTCCTTTTATTTTATTCAAAGAATATATTGTACAATGCTTTTGATATATTTGCTACAGTGATTGATACAATTTTGCAAATTGAAAAGTGATAAAAGCCGGAGAGATCTTTACGGCGAGGATTTATACTATCGTAAAGGAATCACTCCTTATTAATGGTTTTGGGACAGTTTTGCAATAAAATCCGCCACAAAACAGAAAGAAAGTAGATATATAAGACAAAGTGTGATATAATACTTTAGTTTAGAAGTAGAGTTTAAATAATAATTTTCAGAAGAGAAAAGAGGAAAACAAATGTTTGACTTCACAAAAGAAAGAGAAGCATTTGAAAATAAAGTATGGCTCAGTTCCCCCACCATGCATGGACCGGAACTGGAATATATAAAAGAAGCCTATGAAACCAACTGGATGTCAACGGTTGGTGCAAATATCAATGAAGTGGAGCGATTAGCCTGTGAAAAGGTAGGATGTAAATATGCAGTCGCCTTGTCAGCAGGAACTGCAGCACTTCATATGGCAGTGAAACTGGCAGGAGTAAAACCGGGAGATAAAGTATTCTGTTCCGATATGACATTTGATGCAACGGTGAATCCGGTTGTCTATGAAGGTGGAATTCCGATATTTATCGATACGGAATACGACACTTGGAACATGGATCCAGTGGCATTGGAAAAAGCATTTGTACTTTATCCGGAAGTGAAAGTGGTTGTTACAGCACATCTATACGGTACACCGGGAAAAGTGGATGAAATCCGAAATGTATGTGAAAAACACAATGCGATTTTGATCGAGGATGCAGCAGAATCACTTGGTGCGACTTATAAAGGAAAGCAGACGGGACAATTTGGTGATTTTAATGCAATCTCATTTAATGGAAACAAGATCATAACCGGATCTGCCGGAGGAATGCTCCTTACCGATGATGAAGAAGCGGCAAAGAAAGTACGGAAATGGTCCACGCAGTCCAGAGAAAATGCTCCGTGGTATCAACATGAGGAACTGGGATACAATTACCGCATGAGCAATGTGATCGCAGGCGTGGTAAGAGGACAGTTCCCTTATCTGAAAGAACATATTGCACAGAAGAAAGCAATTTACGAAAGGTATAAAGACGGACTGAAGGGGCTTCCAGTACATATGAATCCATATGATGGAACAAATAGTGAACCGAATTTCTGGCTCAGTTGTATGATCATTGAACCGGACGCCATGTGCAAGCAGGTACGTGGTGAACAGGAAGCTCTCTATATCGGCGAACAGGGGAAAAGCTGTCCGACAGAAATCTTGGATGCAATTGCGAGTATCAATGCGGAAGGACGGCCGATATGGAAACCGATGCATATGCAGCCAATTTATCGTTTGAATGGTTTTGTGACACGGGAAGGAAACGGAAGAGCGAAGACCAATGCTTATATCAGAGGTGGGACTCTTGGAAAAGACGGAAAGCCACTTGATGTGGGAATGGATATCTTTCATCGCGGATTGTGTCTGCCGAGTGATAATAAAATGACAGTGGAGCAGCAGAACCGAATTATAGAAGTGATCAAAGAGTGTTTTGCATAGGCAGGAGATAATAATGCAGCATAAACAGGGATTTTATGAAAAATATGTAAAACGACTGATAGATATTGTGTGTTCACTGGTTGTTCTGGTATTGTTCTGGTGGCTATATATAATTTTAGCGGTAATGGTTCGTGTAAAACTTGGTTCTCCAGTACTGTTTAAACAACAAAGACCGGGAAAAAACGAAAGAATTTTCAATATGTATAAGTTTCGTACAATGACGGATGCGCGGGATGAAAACGGGAACTTGTTATCAGATGAGATTCGATTAACAAAGTTTGGAAAAGCTCTTCGGGCAACCTCCTTGGATGAATTGCCAGAGATTTTCAATATTCTGAAAGGTGATATGAGCCTTATTGGTCCGAGACCATTATTGGTACAGTATTTGCCAAGATATAATGAAGAACAGCATCACAGGCATGATGTCAGACCTGGACTTACAGGGTATGCGCAGGCACATGGAAGAAACGCAGTGTCATGGGAAGAAAAGTTCGCAATGGATGTGTGGTATGTGAATCATGTTTCGATGAAAACGGATATTAAGGTTATTTTGGATACAGTAAAAACTGTAGTGAAAAAAGAAGGAATTTCGTCAGATACATCAGCGACGATGGAAGAGTTTATGGGAAACAAATAAATGAAAAAATTGGCTATCATAGGTGCAAGTGGTCATGGAAAAGTGATTGCTGATATTGCTGTCAAAAACGGATATGAAGAAATAGTATTTCTGGATGATAATCCTGAATTAAAAGAATGTGCTGGATTTCCAGTTGCGGGAACCTCAGAAGATGCAGCAAAATATCCAGATTATGATATTATTGTTGCGATAGGGAATGCCTCTATTCGCAGGAAAATGCAACAAAAAGTAGGAGAAGACAGACTGACCACTTTGATTCATCCTCAATCGGTAATCAGCAGAAGAGTTACGATTGGAAAAGGTACCGTGATTATGGCAGGTGCAATAATTAACTCTGATACAAATATTGGAGAGGGATGTATCATAAATACTGGTGCATCTGTTGACCATGATTGTAATATTGGAGATTTTGTACATGTTTCAGTAGGAGCACATGTTGCAGGCACTGTAATCATTGGAAATGGAACTTGGATCGGTGCAGGAGCTACAGTGAGTAACAATATTGAGATATGTGAAGTGTGTATGATTGGTGCTGGTGCATTAGTAATAAAAAATATAAAGGAGAATGGAACCTATATAGGAGTTCCGGTGAAAAAAATGAAAAACGAACGTATTTTCGGGGGGTAACCCTTAGATTATATAATGTATCAATCCCTAATGTGAAAATTGCATAAGGGAGAAAAGCTATGATAGATTTGTACATTATTGGCTCAGGCGATTTTGGTCGAGAAGTTGCATGGTGCGTTGAGAGAATCAATAATGTGACACCGACATGGAACCTTAAAGGTTTTATTGATGATAATGAAACAAAGTGGAAAACAAAAGAGGATGGGTATATTGTACTTGGTGATTGTGAGTATCTGAAACAGCAGGAAAATGCTTATGCAGTTTGCGCGGTTGGAAATGCTAAAGTACGCAAGCAAATAATTGAAAAATTATCAAATAGTGGCGTGCGATTTGCAACAATTGGATCCATCTGTCATCTTATCAAAGAGAGTTTCAATTGGCGAGGAAACTATTATATGTGCAGGTACAATTGCTACAGTAGATATCAGTATTGGAAAGCATGTGATTATTAATTTGGACTGTACATTGGGACATGATGATGTGATTGAGGATTTTGTGACAATTTATCCGAGTGTGAATGTTTCGGGAAATGTGATAGTTGGGGAGTGCTGTGAACTTGGTACAGGCATGCAGATTATTCAAGGAAAAACGATGGTTCCTAAGACAATTATTGGTGCAGGTGCTGTTGTGACTAAAGATTGTACGGAGTGTGGAACTTATGTGGGTAGCCCTGCAAAGAAGATCAGGTAGTATGGATGATATTTATTTTTAAGGGGAATAATCTTTGAATTGGATTAAATTAAGAAAAAAGCTGAATAAAATAGGAACTTTTAGAAAGAAATATTTATAGTAGGAAAGTTGAAAATAGAAATGAGAGATTTTGTCCGGTAAGTGTTTGCTTTTAATTTATCTTGAACCTCAAAGGAGAACGATATATGAACAATAGAGTATTGATGGTGGCATCCGTTCCATCTATGATAGGTCAATTTAATATGGATAATATTCAAATACTATTAGGAATGGGATATAAAGTAGATGTTGCATGTGATTTTTCAGATATGAGTGTATGGCCAAAAGCAAAAGTAATGTCCTTAAAAAAACAAATGGAAGAATCAGGGGTTTTGTGTTTACAAGTTGATTTTTCAAGAAGTCCGTTAAGTATTAAAAGGCATTTAAATGCTTATAAAAAAATAGTAAGATTACTTAAAGAAAATGATTATGAATTTATTCATACACATACACCTATTGCGTCGGCGATTGCGAGATTGGCTGCAAAAAAAACTCACACGAAGGTCATTTATACAGCACACGGCTTTCATTTTTATCATGGAGCTCCACTAAAAAATTGGGTTTTGTTTTATCCGATAGAAAAGCATCTTTCTAGATATACAGATATTCTTATTACTATTAATAAGGAAGACTATAATCGTGCAAAAGAAAAATTTAAATCTTCTCAAATTTTTTATGTTCCTGGAATTGGAGTAGATATAGAAAAAATTAATATGTGTTGTGTTGATATTGAACACAAAAGAACTGAATTGGGGCTTAAAGAAAATGATATAATGTTACTTTCTGTGGGAGAGTTAAGTGAAAGGAAAAATCACGAAGCAGTAATAAGGGCATTGAAGGTGTTAAATAATGATAAAATTAAATATTTTATTGTGGGAAAGGGACAGTTGAAGGAGTATCTTGAAAATTTAATTTCAGATATGAATCTTCAGAATCAAGTTACACTTCTGGGATTTAGAACAGATGTATTGGAACTATGTAAAAGTGCAGATATATTTATTTTTCCATCGCTACAAGAGGGATTGCCAGTTGCACTTATGGAAGCAATGGCATGTAAAACTATTGTGCTGTGTTCTGCAATTAGAGGAAATACAGACTTAATAAATAAGTATGAATATATATTTAATCAGGATGATTATAATGATATAGTTTTAAAGATGAAAAATATTATTGGGGAGAGAACACGGGAAGAAATATTAAAAATTTACTCAAAGCAGATAGAAGATAATTATAGAAAACTTGAAGCCTTTGATAAACGTGAGGTAAAAAAAAGAATGGAAAATATTTATTTGTCTTTAACTATTGAAAACAAAGAATACTAAAATATTACGTTGCTTGCAACAAAAAAATTTTTAAATAAGTAACAAAAAGGGGAGGGTGGAATTCCCTGGTGAAAATATACGGAGGTATATACTTTGAATAATGATTCTGTTGTTGTGATAAATTATGTGGGGCGAAAAGGCGGCGGGCCGTTGGATGCTTATGAAATGGCTAAAGCTTTGGTTGAAAAAGGAGAAAAGGTAATTCCAATAATATCTTCATATATAGATAATCGAAAAATGTGGGATTCAATTGCATTTGAAAAAATAATTGAGATAGATACCTATAACAGTAATATTGAATTTTTGTATAAAACTATATTTTTTGATTGGATTATTGGGAGAAAGATAAAAAAAGAAATTTCAAAATATAGAGTCAAAGCTTCTTATAGTCCAATGATAACTTTTTGGACTAATAAAATAAATAAGATTGTTAATGCAAGAAAAACAATCACAGTATGTCATGATCCAATTCCACATAGCGGTCAAAATCCATTATATACAATTTTTGACAGAAATCAATATAGTGCAGATATTATAGTTGTGCATACAAAAAAATTCCTTGAGCAAACCCAAAAGAGATGGAAAAAAGTAGTTTATATCCCTCTTGGAAGACATAATATATATAAAACTATAAAAAACAAAAAAAAATGTATTTCATATAATTCTAACACTATTAATTTTTTGTTTTTTGGAAGAATAGAAAAATATAAGGGGATAGATGTTTTAATTAAGGCTTTTTCCCAACTGCAGGAAAAGTATTCCAATATAACATTGACTATAGTAGGAAGTGGAAAATTTACTGAATATGAGAGAAGTTTTGATGCACTTACTAACAAAACGTTAATTAATCGTTTTGTGGAAGATCGAGAGGTTGAAAGTATATTTACTGGTGAAAATATTATCTCAGTATGTCCATATAAGGATGCAACTCAATCTGGAGTTGTTATGGTTTCCTATGATTACGGTATTCCTGTCATAGCCTCAAATGTTGGAGGATTGGATGAACAGATTATTGATGGTAAGACAGGTTTTTTGATAAATCCTAATGATGTAGACGAGCTTGTATATGCAATGGAAAAGTTTATTTTAGATACTAGTTTGCTGGCAAAGATGAGGTCAGAAATAGTTAGATTTATTGAAACATTCAGTTGGAAACATTCTGCAGAAGAACTTTTAAAACTGATAAATTGATTTAAGGACGAGCTACAATAAGGAGAAAATAGATGAAATTACTGATTAGTGAATATTCGTCAGGATTTGCCGACAGTACATATCCATTGTGTAACGAACTTTCTAAGTATAAGGATCTTGACATTACGTATATATCGGATAAAAATAATAGATATTTAAATATGATAAACAGATCTGTAAAGAAAAATATGCTTTTTGATGTATTTGCTAATGATTGTAAACATAAGAAAGGTTCTATAAGATGGGCGATTAATAGAATAAGAGTTGCAATCAGTAATTGCAGGAAAAGAAATGCTTATGTGAAGAAAACTAAACCTGATGTAACACTTATAGAATTGACTATGACAGCTGTGGATTGTTATTTTATAAAAAAAATAAAGCCCTATACGAAATTAGTATATACAGTTCATGATGTGATTGTTCCTATGAAGTCCTTGAGTTGGAATAGAGATTCCTTGAAAAAGATGTATGATGTAGCAGATATGTTAGTGGTTCATACGGCTGCTAACAGAGAACAACTGATATTAGAATTTGGGATTGAGAGTAAGAAAATACAGGTTATACCACATGGGGTAGACATATTTTATAATAAACTTAAAAAGAGCAAATGTAGA
>OGOJ01000901.1_pt1 | contig 25200 bp, 29 predicted proteins | sample 1552601 | NCBI WGS metagenome assembly OGOJ01 (sample SAMEA2580184, study PRJEB22360) | human gut metagenome | biome: human gut; feature: human-associated habitat; material: faeces | place: Denmark | collected 2008/2010
CTTCATACTCAAGTACATCGCCGAAAAGTGCCGGAGTTGTTGTAATCTCCTTAACACCTGTGACAAATACCTGAGAGATTGTTTTCATCATTGACCAGCCATGATCAATGCCGATTACTTCTAATTTGTTATTCATGTTCCTTTCACTCCTTTTCTGTATTGTCTGCATTATTGTTTTGCAAAATTTCATATAATTACCCACACCCTTTCAAGTGCTCAGTTTTGTCAGATGCAGGAATATCATCTGACCTGCCATAAAAATGCTTTCTCATTAATTCCTCATACAGTTCATCACTCTCTGCCTTAACTTTCATAAGACAGTAGAGAACCACTGTACTAATAATGATTACGAACCAAATTAACACCTTGCCCATTCGACCACTCCTCTCAAATAAAAAGAGGACCAAACCAGCTGATGGAGTATTCCATCTCAAGTGCTAATTTAGTCCTCACTAAATGTTTTTGATATAAAATTGTACCTAATCTAAGCACACAGATTCACTCTCAGACTGATTGCGGACATCTGTGATACTGACTTGGATTTTCGGTTTAATATTGCAGCGCTGCCCTATTATAACTCAAACACCAGTTTCCCATTTCGAAACTGCTCTATTTGTAATGTTCAATTTTTCTTACCTCCTTGCAGTCATCATATATCAAAAAGTAGCTGTCTAAAACGAACTGCTAGTTGATTTATGCTATTCAACTGGTAGTTGATACTTTTTTGCACCATTCATTTACAACTCCTGATTTACCTGCCTTCCCAATGCCTAATGCAATTCTACCATATCGCTTGGCATTCTCAGATCACCTCTAGGAGATAATGAAACAGTTCCCACCTTTGGTCCGTCAAGTATGCATGAACGCTTAAACTGCTGCTGTCTGAAACGCGTAAAGAATGTTTCCAGAGTCTTTTCTATTTCACCCTTACTTACATTTGCAAAAGCAATCTCTGCAAGTTTTGATATCATATCCCGGCTTTCTACATTTTAAACTACTTTTATCACATCATCTTCTGATACCTTTTTAGCGGTCATTTTTCATTCTGTAATCAATGCAGCGGTTTAAGTAATCCACATAATCCGGATTTTTGCACATCCCCTTGCCGGGTGTATCAGAAATCTTCGCTGCATCCATACCATTGCATATTGTGGTTTTCATGACGATATTGAGTGCAGGAACATCTAATCCGTAAACTGATGGAATATTGTCTGACCCATGCTGAATTATACATATCAGTCTCTAAAAGACTTGTGATTATCTGGTTTAATTTCATAATATTCTCCTCCCATTTCTTACGCTATTAGTATGTCAGAAACATTTTTAATAAATGACTTTCTATATAATATTTGCCTGAATCATCTTCATTGCTTCTATTGCTGTCTTATGACTTTCAGGCGTTACGCAGGCGCAGGCATTTTCTATTACAAACACCTCTGCGTCTTTACAAAATGTCTTTGCAATCGCCACGTTACTTATTACACATATTCCTGTGCAGAATCCGCAGAAATAAATCTCTGTATCGCTGTTGTCATATCTCGCAAGCAGTTCACCAAGCTCTTTGCTGCCAAAAGTCGGCTTGTCAATATAAGTAATATAGTCACAGTCAACTCCACGCTCCTTCATTGCATCTTTAAGACGAGCGTCTACTTCCCATCCGTTTGTCCCTTTAATACAGTGCGTTACCGGAAGCTTCTTTCCTTCCTGAGTATTCAGATAGTTTTCATCATGCGTATCCCTTGTGAATATCACATCATCATATTTTCCTGACCTGATTTCCTCTGCAATAACATTTGTTGCCACGTCACACTCTTTGTTTCCAAGAACTCCTGTAATAAAATCATTCTGTGCGTCCACTACTACTAAAATTTTCTTTGCCATAATTATTTTCTCCTTTATGATAGGAGCTTTCCTTTCCATCTTTGAAAGCCTTCCAAAAGTCCTGCAACTGGTCGGTATTGGAAAATATTTTATTTCTGAACCACTCCTGTATATGCAGCTTAAATACCTCTTTAATCTCCTTGTTCGGAATTACAAGGCTATATTTTTTGTCCTCACTTTCGAAATACCAACATCCTTCTCCTGCATAAATGCAATTTATTCCGGCAATTGTATTTATGCAGCCTGTGAATAATCCATAAAAAATTTTACTTGCGATATGCTCTGCTATAACCAATCTTTTTCATATAGCACTACCCCCTCTCTTTTTATTGATTCCAACAATTCTTTTCTTACAGGCTTATCCAAATCCACTATATCAAATTCCAACAACGTTGAAGTTGTTTCGTCTACATCCAAAATAAAATGACTACTGCTACCACCGCAAAAAGCCAGATCTATATCACTTCGCTCTTTATAATCACCTCGCGCTCTTGAACCAAAAAGAATTACTTTTTCAACACAATTCTTCTTCGCCAGCTGGATAATTTCCTGTAATACTTTACATTTTATTCCTGTTTTTTCAAAGGTACTATTTACATCCATAAATGCTCCTATATTACTTCATTTATTCTTCCTCTTTAATCACCTTTAGGAAACGCTTGACCTCCGCCCATGCACGCTTGGACTCAGGGAAATTGAGGTATCCCATCTGGAACACATGAAACATGCCTTCATACACTGACAGTCGCACCTTAACGCCCTGGTTTCTTGCCTTTGCAGCGGCATCGACCGAGTCAGATAAGAGCATCTCTATCGAGCCCGCCTGTATGAGCATTGGAGGAAAGCCTCTGAAATCGCCAAACAGCGGCGATATGTATGGATCCATTTTATCGTGGTCACCGGGATAGTCATTCACGTAGATGAGACTGTCCCTTGTGTTTCCAAACAGTGGGTCCCTTTCATAGTTTGTCTCGTAGGATTCTCCGCCTGCTGTGAGATCGGTCCATGGTGACATGGCTACTATTCCTGCCGGAAGCGGCATGTCGTGGTCGCGAAGATACATGGTGAGGCACATTGCAAGGCCTCCGCCTGCTGAGTCTCCTGCCAGCACAATCTGCGAGCCAAACCAGCCCTGTGACAAGAGCCATTTATAGCAGGCTATGGCATCCTCAAGTGCTGCCGGATAAGGGTGCTCCGGTGCCACGCGATAGTCAGGCGTGAGCACGGAGCAGCCCTCACTTACCTCGTTATAAAGGCCTGCAAATACATAGTATGCATTGCGCACTGCCCCCATATATCCACCACCATGCAGCTGCAGTATCACACGCTCTGTATTTGGGTTTTCCTTTGAGGATAAAAGCTTCATAGTGAAACCGCCCATATCTATATCCTCTGTTACAAAACAGTCCGGAACAAGCCATGCAGGTTCCTTCATGCGCTTCCTGAGCTCTCCGGATTTTATTTTTTTACCGATTGCAAGGTCATTTGTGATATGTCCCATCAGATTAGCAAGTATTTTTCCCTGTATACTGACTTCTTCATCTGCCACAGCTGCATTGCTATGGACTTTTTCCGCATGCTCACTTTTCATGGCAGATAATGAGTTCTTAAATGTCTTTTCAAGCTTATTACCCAAAGCTCCTATTATTCCAGTTTCATTATCCCCATTACTATCGCCGTTTTCAATTTCCGGATGGTAGTTTCCCATCTCTTCATCCTCAAACATATGCGAATTTCCTATTCCATGAAAGCCTATCATATATGAAATCTCCGTTTCAGTTCTGTTCTGGCTCTTTTGTCACCGATAATCAGTGTTCCGAGGAACAAAAACAGCGATGCGCCCATCGCTCCCATTGCCAGATATGGGAACCATATGACCTTGACTGCCACAAGTATCATCGCAATCACGCTCATCAGCACAAGAAAAAGCTGCATCATCATGTAGCTCTGCCAGTTTCTTATGTTTACTATCATGAGTATGATTGTTGCAAGAACCATCGCCAGTATGGCACTTGGGAAAACAAATGTAAGCGCCCAGCCACTGGCTCCTGTGAGCAGGTCTATACCCTCGAGAAACAGCACCGTGAACACAAATGTGCTTACAATTTTAAAAATATATCCGTTTCTTCCGACTATTGCCAGACGCAACGTCACATTCGCATAGATTACAACAAGAAGCACTATAAAGCTCCAGTTTATCTCATTGTCTATCATGTAATCAACAGTTGTCAGCACAATCTGTCCCACTATAGACAAAAACAATATAATATTTTCCAGTAATCTGTATTTTCTTGATGCGCCCTTGACATCAGGGTATCTCGTACCGTGCTGTTCAAAAAAACCTTCAGTGCCCTGATGATTGTCCGATGACAGTTCAACCGGTGCCACAACCTGCTGGCAGAGCGGACATTTATCTGTATTGTCTGCAATATACACACCGCATTTCATGCATTTAGTCATAATACTCTCCATTTGTCTCAATTGTCACTTCCACTCCGTCATTTACAAGCTTCTTAAAAAAGCTTCTCTGAATCATCGTATCGGCCAGAATAGATGAGAAAGTAAACACCAGCGTGTCCTTGTAGGAGCATATGGTGCCCTTCATAGGCTGTCCCTTGGACATTGGTATAAAGGAATAAAAGCCTGTTATATACGGCTCGTATTCCGGCTCCACCTTTATATTTCCAATATTGGTGATAGTGGTGGTGTTTGCCAGTGCCGACTGCGTATAGACCGCCTTCATTGCAAGATTTTTTATAAAAAGAGGCACCGGTCTCATCAGGATATTTTTCTGATTTGACACACTGTATGAGAAAAGATCCTCCAGATGCTCCTTAGAAATCTGTGAATTGATGGAATCCGTCACTATTTTAAGCACCTCCTCGAATGTGTAGGTGCTGTTTTGCGGTCTGAACTCAGCAGATATCATGACAAAAAAGTTCTTTGTGGTCACGGAGTCAAAATAAGGACGAAGATTCACAGGAACCGCAACCCTGACAGGCATATCGTTTGGCATGCCGTGAAAACACTCCTGATACACACTCCACACAAAGCATGCTACCAGATAATCATTTATGGAAACTCCATAGCGGTGGCAGACCTGCTTCAGCTGTGATACAGGCATCATGCCATGTATCAGCCCAAACTCTCCATCAGGTACCTTTTCCAGCTTTAAAAGATAAGCCTTTTGTCTGTTAAAGCCACTTGGCTTACTTGATTTGTAGTTCTTTACAAAGCTGTCCTCTCTATTTAAGGATGTGCCCTGCGTCAATGAATCGCCCTTTAGCTTTGCAATCTCCGGATGTATGAGACGCAGATACTGGTAGGTGAGCTCCCTAAGGAAATTGATGCCGCCCATGCCATCTGTCAACACATGAAATACCTCAAGATTTATTCTGTTCTTATAATATGTCACACTGAAAAGATAGCTGTGATTCTTGTTCGGTCTTATAAATCTGCACGGAAATGTATTTTCCTCATGCACCTTTGGTGCCTTTTTGCCATTTTCCTCAAAATAGTTCCAGAATACTCCCATCCTGAGTCTCACATTAAACAGACCAAACTTCGGAAGCACTATATCCAGTGCCTCCTGCAGCTTTTCACTGTCAATCTCATCAGTTAAGGTGACTGAGATCCTATATACATTTGTCATGCTCTCCCCCGCTATACTAGGGAACAGATTTGCTGTGTTGTCCAGCTTGTCCCAGCGGATTGAACGCGTTTTCGACATTTTAAATTCCTCGCTTATTATAATGATATAGCGAAGCAGCACCCTAATCGAGCCTGCCGTACACCTCCATCGGCACATATGCCTTTATCTGTATCCCATCAGCCACATATTCCTCCGACACAAGCTCGCCCTGTTTTCTGATGAGCTGTATCACGCCAGCCTTATCATATGGGATAATTCTCTCAATATATACCTTGTTCTCTCTTAATATCTCCTCTAAAAGAGATTTTACCTCATCTAATCCCAGATCCTTTGCCGCTGAAATGTTAAGAGTATAATCTGCCCTGAAATCATGCAGCGGTTCGTTGTCTGTGCGGGCATCCTGCTTATTAAAAAGTGTGACAAATTTCTTGTCTTTTACACCAAGATCATCCAATGTCTGGTAGGTTATGAACATCTGCTTTTCCCGCTGCATATTTGATGCGTCCACCACATGGAAAATGATGTCAGCGTACTTTGCCTCCTCAAGGGTGCTCTTGAATGCCTCTATCAGATGATGCGGCAGCTTTCTGATAAACCCGACCGTATCAGTTAAAAGCACCTGCTGCTTGCCATCAAGCGCAAGAATACGCGTTGTAGGATCAAGCGTTGCAAAGAGCTTATCCTCCTCAAGCACATCTGCCTCTGTCAGGTGATTTAACAGCGTGGACTTACCTGCGTTAGTATATCCTACTATCGCAACAACCGGTACTTTATTTTTTTCACGCTTTGCCCTTGTAATATCTCTGTGCTTCTGCACCTCTTTCAGCTCTCTTCGAAGCTGTGCTATCCTGTCATTTATAAGACGGCGGTCCACCTCAAGCTTTTTCTCTCCGGGACCTCTTGTTCCTATTCCACCGCCAAGCCTTGACATGGACTTTCCCAGTCCCGACAAACGGCTTAATCTGTACTTGAGCTGAGCAAGCTCAACCTGTATCTTACCCTCACTTGTTGTGGCTCTTGATGCAAAAATATCGAGAATAACAAGTGTCCTGTCCATAACCTTTGTGTCAAGGTACGTCTCCAGATTCTTCTGCTGTGCCGGACTCAGCTCATCATCGCACACAATGCCTGTTGCCCCTGTACTCTCCACAAGCTCAGCAATCTCCGCCACCTTGCCGGTGCCGACATACGTGCCCGGATGAATTTTTTCTCTTCTTTGGATAAGTGTGCCTACAACTGTCGCACCTGCTGTCTTTACCAGCTCCGCAAGCTCTGAAAGCGAATCATCCGCATCATCACCGTCCTGCTCGCTCACTCCGACAAGCACCACACTCTCCTCAATATCCTCTATCTTAATAGTATCTGCCATAATCTATCTGGTCTCCAAAAACTGATATTCTCTTGCTGCATCCTCGTCATTGGGATAATCCTTCATGTATTCCTCCATTTTGCTCTTTGCTGTGGCAAAATCTCCGGAATACTCATATGCTATAATCATAGTCTTTGTTATCTGCTGCTTGTTCGGCACACTTTCAAGTTCAAGTGCATTCTGAAAATAAGTAATCGCAGTGTCATAGTTACCATTGTCCATCTGCGCCTGTCCCATATTCATCAGCTCATAAGAATCTGCCTCACCGCTGTCCAGGTATTTCTTAAAATACTTCTGCGAGCTGTCATTGTCGCCCTGCTTCTGATATGCTTCACCCATATAGTAGTTTGCCTTGACAAGCTTCTCATCGATAGCCTTTTTCAGACTCTTTATTGCTGAATCATAATCGCCAAGCATGGTGTATATACGGCCTCTCTGCATATAGTCATCAGCAGTTTTTGCCTTAAGCTTTAATGCCTTATCCAGGTATTCCTTTCCCTGGTCATTCATGCCATACTTTGACAAGGTCTCATAAACGCCAAGATAGAGCTCATAATTATCATCATTCTCACTGAGCGCCGTCTTAAAATCCTTCATACCCTTGTCTGAATCATTCTTGGCAAAATATATACAGCCCCTCAGATAGTATGCATCAGAATCCTTATTATAGTCGATAATAGCCGTATATGTATCAATCGCGCCATCCACGTCACCGCTTAAATACTGTGCCTTGGCCTTGTAATAGCATATGTCAAGCTCCTCTGCGCCTACCGAGCCAACCGACTGATCCAGTGCCTTCTGAAAAGCATCGACCGCATCATCATAGCTGCCGTTTTCTATACAATTGATGCCATACTGTCTGTACGCATCCCTATCCTTTGCCTTGTCGCTTGAGCCACAGCCGGAAAGCATGCCCGCCGTGAGTGCCACGGTAAGCGTAAGTGCCATAAATTTATTCTTTATCATAATAGTTCTCCATGTGTATATTCTTCCCCTTATTATATATGTATTTGACAAACTTGTAAATCCCGCCCTTACATTTCTGCTAGGGGACTGCAGTTCACGGTGAGGCAGGATTATGAGATTGTAAGCTGCAATAGTACGGTTTGTGGGCGTGGTGGGGATACACAGCCTCGGGAGTGCTACGCTGCGCTGCCAAGATACTGTAGGAATTATGCCTTGCAGGCTTTCTATGCTCGACGAAACCGTCGAAACTCGCCTTCCATGGCTCGATTTCTCCTTGCCCCGGCGTCCATGCCGGGCCATTTCTGTGTTGCATGGGCATAATTCAACAGTATCTAGACAGCTTCGCTATTCGCTCTCCCGAGACTGTGTATCCCCCACCACGCCCACAAACCTCACTTTCCCATGAAAAATATAAGTATCGGTAAGTAGTGCAACACATCATCTCACATCTCTTCACAACATAGTAAGACGTAAGCACCGGTCATCGGTGCGCACACGTCACCCCAATCTCATCACAACGCAGCAAGACGTAAGCACCGGCCACCGGTGCGCACACGTCACCCCACACATTTTGCCACAGCGTAAGGGACGTAAGCGCAGGGGACGGCGTGCACACGTACTCTTGCGAGAGCGCATAGCGAAGCTGCCTAGTGTCTGTAGGATTATGCTTAGAACCACAGAAATGCACCGCCATGGACGGCGGGGCAAGGCGTTATGCGCCACGGAAACCGGCACTTAGGCCACATATAACAGCTACAAATCAGTTCTGGCCATAGTATGCGTTAGCACCATGCTTACGGTAGAAATGCTTCTCCTTTATGTTGTCCGGGGCCGGCTTCACGTCAGGATTTACTGACTCTGTGAGTCTGGCCATCTTTGCCACTTCCTCAAGGACAACGGCGTTATGCACAGCCTCAGCCGCATCCTTTCCCCAGGCAAACGGTCCGTGATTCTGACAGAGCACTGCCGGTGTGTATACAGGATTGATTTTTCTGTTCTCAAAGGTCTCTATGATGACAAGACCTGTGTTTTTCTCATAGGCTTCGTTGATTTCCTCTGTGGTGAGATTTCTCGCACATGGAATTGAGCCCAGGAAATAGTCTGCGTGAGTGGTGCCGTAGAGCGGAATATCCCTGCCGGCCTGTGCCCAGGCAACTGCCTCAGGTGAGTGCGTATGTACAATTCCTCCGATATCCGGATACTTTTTGTAGAGCTCTAGGTGTGTTGCAGTGTCTGACGAAGGCTTGTATTTTCCCTCTATCTTATTTCCTTCAAGATCCATGACTACCATATCATCAGGGGTGAGCACATCATAATCCACTCCACTTGGCTTGATGACAAAATAGCCTGTTTCCCTGTCAATTCCACTGACATTGCCCCATGTATATGTGATAAGCCCTCTTCTTGGGAGCTCCATGTTTGCTTCGTAAACCTGTTTCTTTAATTCTTCAAGCATTTTTTGTTCCTCTCTTATTATTTTTTACTGCTATTACAGCGGAAGCGCCTTTACCATGGCACGCTCTGCCTCAATTGCCGCCTTATATGTATTTATGTACTCATCAAAGCCCTTTACATCGTCAGGGTCCGGCTGCATTACTATGCCTTTTTCGCCATTAAATACCCTGTCTGAAAGATATTTTTCCAAAGGCTCTCCATCTGCTTTATTCACCATATAAGCTGCGAGCACTGCCATGCCCCACGGGCCGCCCTCTCCTGCAGTCTCCATGACCGCAACCGGTGCATCCATGGCTGCTGCAAGTATGCTCTGGCCCACACCCTTTGTCTTGAACAGACCACCATGACCGTAAAGTGTGTCTACCTTTACTTTTTCCTCTTTAAATAGAATATCACAGCCGATTTTTAGTGTTGCAAGACTTGCATAGAGATGTGTGCGCATAAAGTTTGCAAGATTCATCCTTGCATCCGGCTTTCTGGCAAACATAGGTCTGCCCTCGTTGAGTCCGATGACAGGCTCTCCCGAGAAAAGATTAAAGGCTACAAGGCCGCCACAGTCCTTATCGGCTGTAAGTGCATTGTTGTAGAGCTTTCCATATATGTCATTCATATCTATATCCATGCCAAACAGCTCTGAAAATTCCTTGAATAATCCCACCCATGCATTTAAGTCTGACGTACAGTTGTTGCAGTGCACCATAGCTACCGCATCTCCCGATGGTGTGGTGACCATATCAAGCTCCTCATGAACTGCCTTAAGCGCCTTTTCAAGCACCACCATAGCAAATACAGATGTGCCCGCTGATACATTTCCGGTGCGCACTGCAACAGAATTGGTTGCGACCATTCCCGTGCCTGCGTCTCCCTCAGGCGGTGCAAGCAATATACCGCTCTCCAGATTGCCGCTTACATCAAGCCTTTTAGCTCCTTCCTCTGTCAGCGTACCTGCCTTTTCTCCAGCCGTAAGCACCTTTGGCAGAATGTCCCTTATATCCCACGGATATTCTTTTACCTTATCTAATGCTGCAAATTTATCAAGCATTGCCGCATCATAATCCCTGGTCTTCGAATCGATAGGAAACATGCCTGATGCCTCACCGACACCCATGACCTTTTCACCTGTGAGCTGCCAGTGAATATAGCCTGCCAATGTTGTGAAATATGATATCTTTGATACATGCTCTTCTTTATTTAATATAGCCTGATACAGATGCGCTATGCTCCACCTCTGCGGAATATTAAAGCCAAGCACCTCCGTAAGCTCTGCTGCAGCCTCACCTGTGATGGTATTTCTCCATGTCCGAAATGGCACAAGCAGATTATCCTCCTCGTCAAAAGGCAGATAGCCGTGCATCATGCCGGAAATACCGATTGCCGCAAGCTTTTTGATGGTAACACCATACTTTTCCTTTGCATCCTGCGCCATTTTGCTGTAGCAGTCTGAAATGCCCTCCCAAATCATATCCAGGCTGTATGTCCAGATGCCGTCCACAAGCATGTTTTCCCAATCATGGGCACCTGTGGCTATAGGAGCATGATCCTCCCCGATAAGCACCGCCTTTATTCTGGTAGAACCGAACTCTATTCCGAGCACAGCCTTACCGCTTTCAATAACACTTTTTACGTCTGACATAATATACCTCCACCTTGTAATGTAAATTTCTGAATAATTACCTTAAATTATTATACTGTAATTGTACAACGTTTTCCTTCAAAAGTAAACACAAGAAAACATAAATATACATAAATTTTAAAACGTTTTCAAAAGTGTTCAAAAGTGAATATCACTTTTTTTATTAAAATTTCAGATTATATTGATAGAATGTAAAAATTATGTTATGTTATATGTGTTTTGTGTAAACTAAATATGTATAACTGGAGCAAATAGTAAAACAAATTATTTTTACAAACGGAGGTAAACATGAACATTTACTCTATATTGCAGTTATGCGGTGGACTTGCCTTTTTCCTTTTCGGAATGCATGTTATGTCAGGCAGTCTTGAGAAGCTCGCAGGAGGCAATCTCCAAAAGATACTTAAGGAGGTAACCTCAAACCCTATCAAGAGCTTATTTTTTGGAGCAATAGTCACTATTGCAATCCAATCCTCATCCGCACTTACTGTTATGCTTGTCGGACTCGTAAACTCCGGCATCATGGAGCTTGCCCAGACTGTTGGTGTCATCATGGGTTCCAACATCGGAACCACTCTCACCGCATGGATTCTTAGTCTTTCAGGTATCGAAAGTGACAATCTGTTCATCTCGATGTTAAAGCCTGAGAACTTCTCCCCTGTCATCGCGCTTATCGGTGTGATTATGATTATGGGAAGCAAGAAGGAAAAGCGCAAGGACGTTGGAATCATCATGGCAGGTTTTGCCGTACTTATGTATGGTATGCAGCTCATGAGCGGCGCTGTATCACCACTCGCAGATATGCCTGAATTTACCGGACTGCTCACCACCTTTAACAATCCATTCCTCGGAGTGCTTGTAGGTGCTGTATTTACCGGAGTCATCCAGTCATCTGCCGCATCAGTTGGTGTGCTGCAGGCTTTAGCCATGACAGGCGCTATCTCATATAGCATGGCTATCCCGATCATCATGGGTCAGAACATCGGTACATGCGTGACTGCACTGCTTTCGTCAATCGGCGTAAACAAAAACGCCAAGAGAGTATCCATCATCCACATCAGCTTCAATCTGTTCGGTACAGCAATAGGACTTGTAGTATACTGTATCGCACGTTATGCTGTTGATCTGGCATTATTTAATGACAGCATCTCTCCTGTAATGATTGCGGTATTCCACTCAATCTTCAATATTGCTACCACTATTATCCTTCTGCCATTTAGCAATACTCTTGTAAAGATTGCTAAGAAGCTTGTCACAACTGACAACGCAGACGGACAGGTTGTACTCGACGAGAGACTTTTACTCTCACCTGGACTTGCTGTCAAAGAATGTCTTGAGAAGACAAACGAGATGGCTGAGCTTGCAAGAGACAGCTTCAAGAATGCTTTAGATCTCTTTGACAATTACTCAGATTCAAAGTTTGATGATATTGAAGTCATGGAGGAGCGCCTTGATTACTTAGAGGATCAGCTTGACACCTTCCTCATTCACTTATCCGGAAAGGATGTTTCTGAGGGCGGCAACAACGAGATTTCAAAGATGCTTCATGCAATCAATGACTTCGAGAGAATCGGAGATCATGCGATAAATATGGCAAAGCTTGCCAAGCAGATTGATGACAACAAGCTTGAATTTTCAAAGAACGCAAGAAAAGAGCTCATGGTGCTCAACAATGCTCTGCGCGAGATTCTCACTCTCACTGTAGAGGCATTTAGCAAAAACGATTTGACAGAGGCAGTCAAGGTTGAGCCGCTTGAGCAGGTTATTGACGATCTCACCAAGGAGATTAGAAATTATCATATCGAGCGTCTTCAGAAGGGCAAATGTGACAGCAGACTCGGCGTATTCCTCACAGATTACATCACAAACTGTGAGAGAGCTTCGGATCACTGCTCAAACATTGCTGTATGCCTGATTCAGACACACAACTCATCATTCGAGACACATGATTATCTCAATGAGCTTAAGGCCGGACAGGAGCCTGCATTTGTAGGTCAGTTCACCATGTATCAGGACAAATATCATCTTGATGAGGATTCTAAAAAAGCAAAGAGTAAAAAATCATCGAAATAATATAACGTAATTAAAAAGCAGGATTTCTGATTAATTTCAGAATCCTGCTTTTTTATCATCGTCTGGATATGAAATGCTTCACAATCGTATAAAGCACTATGATGCATGCAAACACATATCCCATCACACCAAGCGCCGGTATGCCAAGTATCTTAGGTGTCATATCTGTGGTACACACTATGCTTGAGCTGATTAGAAGTGCCATAACCCATAAGCCCATGACGATATTTCTCACCAGCCTGTGTAAAAGCCTCGCAAGCTCATCAGAAGCATGCATGTCAAAATTTATGCTTGTCTGCCCTCTTTGATATTCCTCGAGTATCTGCGCCAGCCTATCCGGCAGTTCTGCCATGCGGTGAGCTGATTTGTAGGCTGTCTTCCCGGCTTTTTTAAGCTCGCCCTTCAAATCAAAATTCTTAAGCATCTCCTGTTTAATCCTTGCAGAAGCAATCCCAACCATGTTGATGCCAGGTGCAATATCCGCAAGCACGCCCTCTATCTGAGTGATGCCCCTCGCAAGCATTGTAAAACCATGCGGCATAACAATGCGGTTGTTCTTCATTACCTCCAAAAGTTCCTGAATAAACTCTGCAATATCGACCTGCCCCATATCCAGACTGCCGTATTTATTTATGATTATCTTGATATCCTTGTACAGCTTTGCCCTGTCAGGCTCACCCTTAAAGTCACCAATTGCAAGCACCGCATCCTCTATCATGCCGATATCGTTCATGGCGATGCCGTAAACAGCATTGCTCAGTTCCTTTTTGTCATGCTCAGAAAGCCTTCCCATCATGCCCATATCAATCCAGACAATTTTGCCATCCCTTATCCTTACATTGCCCGGATGCGGGTCCGCATGGAAGAAGCCATCCTCTATCACCTGCCTGATATAGTTGTCAATCAGCTTGCTGCCTATCTCCTCAAGGTCATAGCCATCCTTTAAAAGCCCCTCCTTGTCATCGATATTAAAGCCCTTTATATACTCCATGACAAGTACATGTGATGTGGTATACTTGCGGTAAAGCTTTGGTGTGGCTACAAATGCAACATCCCTGTTATTGCCGGCAAACTCCTCAATATTGGATGCCTCAAGCAGGAAATTCATCTCCTCCTGTGCCACAGCCCACATCTCATCAAGCACCATGTCAAAATCCACAATGCCCTTTATAGAGATGGGCGGCACAAGCTTAACCGCCTTGTGAAGCAACGCCATATCCTTTGACATCACCTCGTGAATGCCCTTCCTTTGCACCTTCACAACCACCTGCTCACCGGTTTTAAGTGTGGCCCTGTGCACCTGCGCTATAGAAGCTGCCCCAAGAGGCTTTTTATCTATTGAAGCAAAAACATCCTTCCATGAATAGCCAAATGAAGCATCTATGACAGCCTCCACCTGCTCAAACGGCATCGGCTCCACATCTGAGCATAGCTTCATAAGCTCCTCACAATATTCCTTTGGCAGAATATCCGAGTGAAGCGACATTATCTGTCCAAGCTTAATATAGGTAGGTCCCAGCTCCTGCAATATAAGTCTGAATTTTTCGGGTGTAAGTCCATGCGTGATCTTGTACTTCTTCAGTACCGCTGTCATCTCCTTCAGGCGGCTATCCATACTAGTTCACGCTTTCCTCTTTATCGTCCTCAGCTTCTATTTTTATATCCACTGTCTGTGATTCTCCACCGGAAGCACTTTTTCCATCGGCTGAAGTATCTGTTACAATGTCCTCATCCTCGAAAACGCTTTCATCAGCTTCTTGATCCACGTCAGCCTCATCCATCTGTGCAAGCTTGCTCTTTAGAGCCTGTATCTGTTCAGGTGTCATCTTGTCCAAAAGCTCCTCGAGCTCCTCCGGTGACTGTGGCTTAACAGATACATTTACATTTTTCTTTACTGTGTCCTTGATATTGTGCTTAAGCTCCTGATTGAGCACCTTGCCCTGCTCGACAGTCAGCTCACCTCTCTTGACCATCTCATCAAGTACTTCCTTTGATTTCTCAGCAGTCACTGCCACTGTTCCTATTCCTGCAAGTAAAATCTTCTTTAATCCGTCTGTAAGTCTTTCCATGGTAAAATCCTCCGTTTCCTGTTATTTAAAATTGATTGCTCTGAATAAGCTCCTTATAAAGAACATCAAAAATATTCGCTGCTCATTTATTATTAATCATAATAAAGAAGCAATCCTTGGCACAAAAATGATAAGTCCAACTATCGCAGCCATTATTGCTGCCACAAGCACTGCTCCTGCTGCCGTGTCCTTAGCTGTCTTGGCAAGCGGCTTTCGCTCTGTCGTTACCAAATCTACAACTGACTCAATCGCAGTGTTGACCAGCTCCAGGGCTATCACCAGTCCAAATAGCGTCAGGCAGATGCACCACTCAGTCGGTGTTATCCCAAGTACCGCTCCTGCTATCACTACAAGTATCGCGACAGTGCAGTGTATCTTGATATTGCGCTCATTTCTGATGCATGTAAATATGCCCTCGAAGGCATAGCCGAAGCTTTTGTACAGAGGTGGTTTCTTTGCTTTTTTCATGTTGATACCTCTCGTGATTTAATTTTGTAATTAGTTTTGATGCCTTTTACTATGGTACTATTGTATAACTTTTTGGTTCAAAATAAAAGGGGATTGTGCAATATTGTTCAAAAAATAGAAGTTACTGACATTTTAAATAATTTTATTACTAACACTTTGCCAGCACTTTAAATATTCCTTATTGACATTACGAATTTATCGTACTAACCTAAACACGTAAAATATATAGTTATAAAGGTAATCAGATATGACAAATTTACATTCAGATAAAATAAAAACAGCAAACCTGCATACTACAACCAATCATATTTATACAAATACTCAGCTTCGAAAGCTTTTGGTTCCGATAATAATAGAGCAGCTATTGGCCTCTCTTATGGGAACTGTGGATACAATGATGGTCAGCAATGTAGGTTCTGCCGCTATCTCAGCGGTCTCGCTTGTAGACTCAATCAATATCCTTGTCATACAGGCACTTTCAGCGCTTGCCGCCGGTGGTGCGATTCTCTGTTCACAGTATCTGGGAAGTCACAATACAAAAGGTGCCCGCCATGCTGCAAGACAGGTATTTTTTGTCATGGCATTTCTGTCTGTACTTTTATCTGCTTTTTGTCTTATAACAAGAAAGTCGCTGCTTCGTGCCATATTTGGCGCTGTTGAAGCTGATGTAATGAGGAACTCACAGGTTTATTTCTTTTTTACATTGCTGTCATTTCCTTTTATAGGTCTCTATGATGCCGGTGCGTCCATTATGCGCGCACAGAATAACAGTCGCAATCCTATGGTCATATCTGTTATTTCAAACTTTATGAATATCGGAGGCAACGCTATTCTGATTTTCGGCTTCGGCATGGGTGTTGAGGGAGCTGCTATTTCCACTCTCGTATCCCGAATATTCTGCGCGATTGTCGTTATCATACAGCTTCGAAGGGAAAATGAACCGATTTTCATAAAGAACTATATGTCTATACGCCCTGAATGGGGCCTGATTAAAAAAATCCTGCTCATCGGTATCCCATCAGGAATCGAAAACAGCATGTTCCAGTTTGGAAAGCTGGCTATCCAGTCTACTGTATCCACTCTTGGAACCGTGGCCATCGCTGCCCAGGCCATGACCAATATCCTCGAAAACTTAAATGGTATTGCCGCTATCGGAATAGGAATAGGTCTTATGACTGTTGTAGGACAGTGTCTGGGTGCCGGCAGAAAGGATGAAGCTGTCTACTATATCAAAAAACTGTCACTGGTGTCTGAGGTCGTAATCATTGCCAGCTGTCTGATTATTTTCATACTCACAAAGCCCATTACAATGCTTGCCGGAATGGAACCTGCCAGTGCAAAGCTCTGCTTTGAGATGATTACCTTTATCACAATTGCCAAGCCAATCTGCTGGGTACCATCCTTCATCCCGCCATATGGACTGCGTGCCGCAGGCGATGTGAAATTCTCCATGATTGTATCCTGCTGCACAATGTGGCTTTGCCGTGTAAGCCTATGCATATACCTCTGCCGTGTATGGGGCTTTGGTCCGATTGCAGTGTGGATTGGCATGGCTTGTGACTGGATGCTTCGTTCTATTATATTTACTGCCAGATTCCACTCAAGAAAATGGCTGAATCATCATGTAATTGATTGATAATAACAAGCTATACTATGCTCTATTCACAAATCTGTATAAGTAAAGGAAAAACATGAAAAACTATCAACCGGACTATTACAACAATTTCAAATGTATTGCTGACAAATGCAGTATCACATGCTGTCAGGAGTGGAAAATTGCAGTAGATGACGCTACAAACCGCAAATGGAAGAAGCTTTCTGCTGATAAAGTGGCTGGAAAAAGTGACAATCTAAGCTCTTACACATGCCATAAGGATGGCAGTCTGGTTATTAAACTGGACGAAAAACATCGGTGTCCGTTTCTTTCAAAGGATAAGCTATGTCATCTTGTAATGACATACTCAGACGAAGTGCTTTCAGAGACATGTGCACTGTTTCCCAGAGAAATCCACCGGTTTTCAACACATGAAGAACGAACACTCATGCCGTGCTGTCCGGCAGTTATCGACCTGTGGTGCGAAAAGCCTGTCACATTTCCTGTAATATCCGAGACCCGGAATAATTTATCTACGGCATTTTTAATCCGTGATAATCTGATTAAACTGATATCTGACCAAAGGCTTTCAGTGGAGCTGGCTTTGCTTGATGGGCTTTACATTTTATTGGAATTATATAAAAACCAGCCTGTCACCAATACACATATACAGGAATATTTTTCCGACCAGACGCTTAATGAACTGAATACCGCCATGGAAGATATCCATATCCCGGACGAAGATACATTTATCGAATGCAATGAGCTGCTTCAGGATTTATCAGTAAATTATCGTAAAGAGGGTTTGTATACAGCCTTTCTTCAGCCTGTACTGACCGAGGCTTGTAAATACTCCAATATTTATTCACAGTCAGACAATAATTCCATGAGCCGCACCTTGCAAACATCGCAGAAACAATTTTGCTCAATGCTCACAGATTATGACATTGTTTTTCGCAATTATCTGGCAAACGAGCTGTTTTCCGACCTGATATCGCCTGAAGCAGCATCCACTAAAAAGATTATTGAACACATGATTATCAAAATGCAGTGGATTATGATTGAATACACTGCTATACGTCAAAGTCTTTTCTTGTGGTACAGTCACAATGCCAATAGTCCGTTGACATATGAAACCATCAGAGAGCATATTGTCATCATCTCACGCATGACAGGATATGATGATGATGACGTACGCGAATATCTTGAAAACAGCTTTGCAAAGCTCATATGGGATTGGGGCTACGCCGCACTCATTATGGGAATTAGAAAATAATTACAAAGGAGATTTTTACTATGAGAGAAACAATTTTAGGCAATCACATACGAAAGGTTCCTTCAGTTGCAGTTGGATGCATGCGCCTTTCTGAAAAATCAAAGGATGAGATGAATCATTTTATTCATGCAGCTCTGGAACAGGGCGCATATTTCTTTGATCACGCGGATATCTACGGTGGAGGTATGAGCGAGAGCGTATTCGGCGAAGCAATTGCAGACGATCCATCCATAAAGCGTGAAGATATTTACCTGCAGTCAAAATGTGGCATCCGCCAAGGCTTCTATGATCTCTCAAAGGAGCATATTCTGAAATCTGTCGATGGTATTTTAAAAAGGCTTCATACAGATTATCTCGATCTTCTGCTACTTCATCGTCCGGATGCACTCGTAGAACCGGAAGAGGTTGCCGCTGCATTTGATGTTCTTTTTGAAAGCGGAAAGGTTCGCCATTTTGGTGTTTCAAATCATAAGCCGATGCAGATTGAACTGCTACAGAAATATGTCCGCCAACCACTCGTTGTCAATCAGGTTCAGTTCAGCATTCCTGTTTCCAATCTCGTTGCAAATGGTATGGAAGTCAATATGGAAACCCCCGGTTCAATTGATCACGACGGAAGTCTGCTCGACTACTGCCGCCTCCACAACATTACTCTTCAGGCATGGTCTCCGTTTCAGATGCCGGCATGGAAAGGCTGTTTTCTCGGAAGCGACGAATACCCGGAACTGAATAAAAAACTTCATGTGATAGCCGAAAAATACAATGTCAGCGATACTACTATTGCGGCCGCATGGATTTTACGCCATCCGGCAAATATGCAGATTGTTACCGGAACTTCAAGCGAAAGCCGCCTGAAGGAAATTATCGCGGCATGCGATATTACTCTGACTCGCGAGGAATGGTATGAGCTGTACCTGGCTGCTGGTCACCTGCTTCCGTAGAAATTATCAGCACTATTTTTCAAAATGCTGATAATCCTTGGAATGCGTCCAATCGCCTCCCCACTCAAAACCATGCTCCGTAAACAGCTTATAGCATAAATCATCATGGTCAATCTTGTGCGAAAAATCCTTGCTCCGGTCAACATAATCTGCGGCATTTGCAGGCTCAATCGAAAGCTCCCCATCGACTGTTTTGACATAAGGATTGTATAGAGTGTTGATATCCACCGCCATTCCCATTCCATGCTTCGATATCTTTGTAGTGTGGGAGATAAATCTGAAATTGAAGGCTGATGAATTATTGTCGCTCATAGATGCCTCATCATCTGCATCGTATTCATCAACAAGTCTGACTTTTTCTATTTGATATCCGGACTCATAGAGCTCCTTAAATATTTCAAGTACATCATCTGCGATATCTTTATTTACAACCAGCTCACCTTCATGCACCTGATTGTCAAAGCCTACGTGTAGTACATGTATATATCGCATATTTTCTCTGGGGAGTGTACAATCTGCCTTGTAGGATTTGCCCTGCATTTTTTCAAAAATGTCATCCGGAATTTCGGATATATAAAATTGCTCTTTATTGTTTTCATAAGTCTGTTTCAGAATCTCTGTTTCAGATGTACTCGTGTCAGGTGTATTCGTATCAGCTACACTCGTATCAGATATACTTGTGTCAGATATACTTGTGCCAGATATACTTGTGTCAGGTATACTTGTGTCAGGTATATCTTCACATGTATTTTCTGATACATTCGTAGACGATTTATCATTAGACTCTTTCTTATGATTTTTAATGAATTCTCTGCCCGCAAGTGTGACGATAAGCAGCGATGCCACGGCTGTGATTATTATGTTTGTGTGTTTTTTCATATTGGTTTTATGCCTTTCAATTTCTCCCACCGTTGGTAGGAGTATATCTCTACAAATCCTCTGCTTTATATTTATCCAAATATCCATTTTCAAACAGCTACTTCATAAATAGTGCAACGCCCTATTGCACTATTTAGCCTATTTCTTTCTCAAATACTTTCTGTTCTTTGTACTACCAATCGGTTCAATATACTCATTAAGTTGCTTTAATATCGCTTTGGTTCTTGTTTCCTTCAAATCAAGTAATTCACAAAATTCCTGTAAACTATACTCTTTGTCAAATTCCATAAAGTCAAGTATTTTATCATACTGTGCCTGGGTTTTTTTCGTCACTTTTTTTCCGTCACTTTTTTTCGTCGCTTTTTTATCGTCGCTTTTTTTCGTCGCTTTTTTATCGCCGCTTTTTTTCTTAAACTCCAACGTCAAGATGGTTCGATCTGGGTCAAACTTCTCTTCAATAACTGGCTCAATCCATCCTTCATCTTCCCAGACATTAAAGATATTTGGCACACCGCTGCCTGCACGTTCACCGATATTAATCAGATTGAACATCTTCATCAAGGCTTTGTTTCTAGGATCCGATTCGCCACCTTTTCTCATCTGTTCTTTACCAGTACGAATGTATCCTGGATTTTCTAATATCAGCTTATCCGGTTCCTTTTTGATAACAACTCCACGAACACCATAATAATCTGTATTGATCAAACAATTTGCCAATGCTTCTCTGAGTGCTTCGTGTACCGGAGTGTCATCAATACGATCTCCACCACTGGTTTTAAACGGAACTTTTATATCTTTTATGATTTTGTTATAGACCCTAAAATAAAAGTCACAAATGTTACCAGACCACTCTCCTGAGCTGGATTGCAGGCGATCCGTCCATCTTATTGTAGGATCAAGCATTTCTCTATAATCCAAGAAATATTCCGGAAAATGTCTCACGATGTTAAACTCCTCTCCAAACATCAACATTCCTGCTGCTGTTGGGTGCAACTGCTTGTCCTCTCGCGATATAGCCGCAGCTCCAATACTACGTAAATATTCTGCATCATCCAATCTTTCAAATGGATGACCTGCTTTTAATGTTCTATGCCTATTCCGATATCCCTGTATTGTTTCTGCATTTAGCTCCGACAATTCCGCATCATCCAGAATTTCCATATCCATAGTATTCTCTGTCTGATCACGCAGCATCGCCTTAACCTGAAGTCTTGTACATTTATAATCACCAGCATTTGACCTACGGAAAGTCTGATTAAACATATCATTATTGATGTATACCGGTTTCTCACTCCGTTTCGCCATAGGAACAGTAATAACAATAATAATATCTTCGCCTATATCATAAGTTTGTACATCAGATTCTGTAAGTAGATTTATATTCACCTTATTGCGATTATGCAGCAAATTCCACAGGTCATCCAAGAGTTTCTCTTTATCCTTGAGTTTTAATCCTGTTGTCCTCCAATGTTTATCATCCAATTCTTTCACTCCAAGAATGATAACGCCACCATAAGTATTAGCATATGCAGAATATGTCTCCCACATATCATTAGGGAGTCCACCATTTGCTCTCTTTACCTCACGTCTGTTATCTTCCTTATATGAATCAAATTGTGATATATCAAAAAAATTTGCCAATATCTATCACCTCAATCCGGTTAAATTATTTTTATTATTACCTAAGATTTTATTTCAATACGCTTTTGCTCAATACAAGCTGAAATACAACTACATATCAAGATCTAACACCCTATTTGTCTCAATAGACCTTCAATAAAATCACAAGCATATTTACGTTTCAACTTGCTGTGATTTGCCTGGTTGTAATAGTTTCTAAGGCAGTTATAGCAAGAAGTGTTTTCATCGAAACATTGTTGTGATACTTTCGCATATGCTACATTTAAAGATGTTATTACAGCGTTCTTCTCAATCAGTCTCTTAACATGACCTGCTCCTTCTGGAACATTATCATAGATCAAAATATCATAGCTATGCTGCTCTAGATTCAATTCAAGCACACCATCTATGTCATTTCTCTCAATCCCAAGTCCAATACTTATTCCCTCAAGAAATGCATACATGAATAACAACGCAATCGCATAATCTTCCTTCGTAAAGGATCCTAACATAGGAATAGTAAATCGAGCTACATCTGTTTGGAATCTATGTCCAAGCTTAATTACATCATCAGGTGCGCTTGAGTACCATACATTTTTACATCATTCTCAAACTGCTTGGAACTCTTGCTTGAGGACTCTTACGCTTGAGTACCATACATTTTTACATCATTCTCAAACTGACATACGGCTCTATCTTTTTTCTGACACGCTTGAGTACCATACATTTTTACATCATTCTCAAACGCTTTGCTGTTCTTGTTGAGTGCGTCTTTCGCTTGAGTACCATACATTTTTACATCATTCTCAAACTTTTGTCTTTTTCATTGGAATATATCCTACGCTTGAGTACCATACATTTTTACATCATTCTCAAACGCTAAAAGAAAGGTTCTTATTATGTTCCACGCTTGAGTACCATACATTTTTACATCATTCTCAAACGATAAGATTGTTCTGAGTAAGGATGTTACCGCTTGAGTACCATACATTTTTACATCATTCTCAAACATTATGATTGGTTATCATACAGGATTACGCGCTTGAGTACCATACATTTTTACATCATTCTCAAACGACGCCATGCTTGTAGCCTTTTCCTGTCTCGCTTGAGTACCATACATTTTTACATCATTCTCAAACGTCATGGGGCGGAAGGCTGTAAGGTTAAAAGCTTGAGTACCATACATTTTTACATCATTCTCAAACGAACTGTATGTTACTGTCTTACTTTGTTCAGCTTGAGTACCATACATTTTTACATCATTCTCAAACATTTATCGTTTTCTATATATCCATCATGTTGCTTGAGTACCATACATTTTTACATCATTCTCAAACTCTTAATCCATATTACACAGCATTAGACATGCTTGAGTACCATACATTTTTACATCATTCTCAAACCATCCGCTAGATACACTTACTGTTTCTTTTGCTTGAGTACCATACATTTTTACATCATTCTCAAACCGCGAGAAAACGAATGAACCGGACTCGAACGCTTGAGTACCATACATTTTTACATCATTCTCAAACTCTCACAAAATGGGATTTAAACAGTCTGTCGCTTGAGTACCATACATTTTTACATCATTCTCAAACCTCAAATTCAAAAATAAAATGCTATCATCGGCATAAAAACAAGGTACTCAAGCTTAACTATTCAATAAATTTCACATCCGTCTCTATCTATAATATAACGCATTCCTCCTTCCATGCAACTTCTTTCATGATTTTCAATAAATAATCCCTTTACATCCTGATAAGAAATCTCCTTAATCAATTCCTGCATTTGCAAATCTGTTAAATAGCTTCGAAGATTAATAAAAACAAACACTTTTGTTGCCAAAACATTTACCGCTATCTTTATATAACGTATTATTTGTTCAAAAAAATCAGTTTCCTGTACTTCATACCGAATACCTACTGATTTGAACAATGCAGGCATATCCAAATCCATATCAAATTCCAAAACATATTCTGTATTTTGTTCTAACTCCAACAAATATTCCTGTATTTTTCCTGTTAATTCAAGTGTTTTTACATACATCAACTCCGATTTTGACAACTGATCCAATTCTGCATACAACTTATTTAATATCTTCCGTCCATTTATTTCTATCTGAAACGGATTCACAATTATTTCCATGTTTTTTGCAATGTTCAATTCTTTTTCTTTATCAGATAAAACAAATCTCCCCTCTTCTCCATTTTGCTGTAAAAATAATTCCTGCAAGTAATATGCATACAATTTGGGTGACTCTATTATCCATTCAGTAAATACATATTTATCACTTAATACCGCTGTATTTAAATTAGTATGTACTAATTTCATAAAATCACCAACCTTTCATCACTATCTAACACTTCACTTTTAAGTTCTCCGATAATAATATCCATTTTTGCATATTGCTTTTCGGTAACCGTCAATAACTGTATCACCCCCTCCTCTGGTTTATTTTTGTGAATATTTTCAACAATTGCATTTACTGCGGTACTGTTTAAAGCCAATTTGCAATATACGGATTCCTGCAACATTAAAAATCCATTTTTCAATAAAAATTTTCGAAAATGTACATATGCACGTCTATTTTCACTTGTTGTTACCGGCAAATCAAAAAATACCAATACTCTCATAAACCTATAACTCAATTCTGTAAAATCGAATCAGTGAACTGTCATCTCCACTCAAAGCATCGAAAATGCTTTTGCAATATATTTTAATTGCATTATTAACATACTGTATTTTCCCATCAATTTGTACTTCCTGATTCAACACATTTACAAGTTGCATCTTTTCTTCATGTTCAAACTGCTCTAATTTCATTGTTAAGACCTGCCTGTCAACAAGTATTCTGAATGGTTCCATCAAATCCGATGCTAGATTGAACTGATTAAACATGTTGTCATGAAAAACACCTAATTGCGTGATGTAACCATTAGCTACAATTTCCCTTGTAAATGCAGATAAAATAATTGAATATACGTAGTTCAACGCTGCATTAATCAAATTATCTTCGGTTCTTGTAAACTCTAATCCAAATAAGGCATTAAAATAAACTTTTGCTGCATGCCCTTCTCGATTTGTTCCATCATTCCATGCAATTTCCTTTAAATAAGATTCCAGTAAATCTGATTCTTCCTTTCCCAATAATTCTAACAGCTCCTTTTGTTTCCTGATTTTTTCACTTACAATTTCCGTCCATACTGCTTCCTTTGTATTCTTTTTCCAATTAATCTGTTTTCTCACTTTATTACTGGTATCATTATAATATACCCATAACAGTGGACACGCGAATTAGTGTAGTACCTACTTTTAGGA
>OGOJ01000904.1_pt1 | contig 25108 bp, 19 predicted proteins | sample 1552601 | NCBI WGS metagenome assembly OGOJ01 (sample SAMEA2580184, study PRJEB22360) | human gut metagenome | biome: human gut; feature: human-associated habitat; material: faeces | place: Denmark | collected 2008/2010
CCGCGGGCAAGCCCGCGGGTGAAGGCGGTCTTTCCCATGCCGAGCTCGCCGGTGTAGGCGATGACGGTCCCGCGCGGCAGTTTGCGGGCGACCTGCTCGCCGAGCTGCTCGGTCTCCTGCTCACTGTGTGAAAGATGCTCCACGGCAAATGCCCCCTTTCGACCCATTCTAAAGGTATAGTATAGCACACCGCAGCGCGATGCGCAATTCCTTTTTGCATGAACAGAGTGTAAACAGTGGAAGAAAGAAAAACGCGCGGTTTACAGACAGGCGGAATCGTGCTATACTGATACATCATTCCGAGAATTTTCGGCAGAGGAGGGAAGAACCGATGGGACGAGTGCGGGAAACGCTGCATGACGTGCTGCGCCAGACCGACGCGGTGCTGCTCGCGCTGTGCGTGGCCTCGACGCTCTACGGCATGGTGCTTATCGCCAGTGCGACAAGCTTTCGCGGCACGCTCAAGTACGTTGCCGTGCAGGGCCTCGGCCTGCTCATCGGGCTGGCGCTCTACTTTTTCCTCTCGAGCATCGACATATTCGAGCTGGCGAAGCAATGGAAGTGGCTGCTGGGCTTCAACGTCGGCTTTCTCCTGCTGCTGCTCACGCCCTTCGGCCAGACGCGAAATGGCAACCGCGCGTGGCTCGGTGTGAATGACATCGGCAAAAACCTCGGCGTTGGCTTCCTGCGCAATTTCCCCGTCACGGTGCAGCCGGCGGAGGTCGTAAAGATCTTTTTCATCGTTTTGCTCGCCTATCAGCTTGCGCTGCTGAAGGATAGGCGAGACCTTGTGCGCTTTGAAAACGTCATTCAGCCGACAGCGCATACTGCCTTTATGGTGGGACTGATCGTCGTCATATCCGGCGACGCGGGCAGCGCGCTGGTGTATCTCTTCATCTTCATCTGCATGGTCTTTGCCGCGGGCATGGCGAAGCGCTGGCTGGCGCTGGGCATCGGCGGCGGCGCGGCGGCGTTTCTTGCCGTGTGGCATCTGGACCTGCTGCCGGGCTATATGCGCGACCGCTTTCTTGCCGTCCTCGACCACAGCTATCAGCCCGACGACGCGGGCTTTCAGCAGACGCGCGGACTGATGGCGCTCGGCTCGGGCGAGCTGACCGGACAGGGACTGTTCCACGGCGCGCAGACGCAGTCATCTAATGTGTGGAGCATCCCCGAGCGGCAGACGGACTTCATCGACATTGTCGCCTGGAGAAGCACGGCGGAGTTTGTCTCCAAGTATTTCACCAAGGGCAGCATGGCCGCGGTGGTGGACACGGTTCTGGCCAAAAACGCCAATGCGCGCATCTGCATTGCCGCCATTGCGCTGGAATCCCTGAGCGCCGCCATTGCAGCCCTTACGGCTCATGGCCTTTCCGCTGAGGTGACCCAGCTTGCCGTGAGCCGTACCAGACCGGCAGGCAGGCTCCACCTGCTGACCGCCAACAACCCCATTTTTCTGATCACGGGAGAACGCAAATGATGCAGTTCGTCATCGCCGCACCGCGTTCCGGCAGCGGCAAGACCACCGTCACCTGCGCCCTGCTGGCCGCTTTAAAAAAGCGGGGCATGGTCCCCTGCGCCTTCAAGAGCGGGCCGGACTATATCGACCCCATGTTTCACCGGGCCGTGCTGGGGGTGGAGAGCCACAACCTCGACCTGTTTTTCTCCGCGCCGGAGACCGTGCGCGCGCTCTATGCGCAGGCCGCAGCCGGGCACGGGGCAGCCGTGTGCGAGGGTGCCATGGGCTTTTACGATGGACTGGGCGGCGTGAGTGATACCGCCAGTGCCTGGCATCTGGCCGATACGCTGGGCCTGCCGGTGCTGCTGGTGGTCCAGCCCAGAGGGGCCAGCCTGACGCTGGCGGCCCAGATCAACGGACTGAAACAGTTCCGCACCCCCAGCCATCTGGCGGGCATCCTGCTCAATGACTGCGCCCCCCATTTGTATGCTCTGCTGGCTCCCATGCTGGAACGGGAGACCGGCCTGCCGGTGCTGGGTTATCTGCCCCACCTGCCGGATGCCGCCCTTGAGAGCCGCCACTTAGGCCTGAAAACTGCCGGGGAGATCGCGGACCTGCAGCAGAAGATCAGCCGGATGGCCGATGCGCTGGTGATGGATTGGGAAAAGCTTTTTGCCCTGACCGAAGGCGCAGCGCCTTTGGTGCACACCGACAGGCTCCTCCCTGCGGGAGAGCTGCCGCCCCAGGGAGCAGAGGAACAGCGCCCCCGCGTTCCCATTGCCGTTGCAAGGGATGCGGCGTTTTGCTTCACCTACGCCGAAACGCTGGAAGCACTGGAGCGGGCGGGAGCGGAGCTCTGCTGGTTCAGCCCCCTGCAGGACTCCGCCCTGCCGGAGCAGATCGGCGGGCTCTATCTGCCCGGCGGCTATCCCGAGAACCGTCTGGAGGAACTTGCCGGGGCAAGGCTTGCCAGGGAGTCTATCCGCAGCTATATAGAGGCCGGTGGCAGGACGCTGGCGGAATGCGGGGGGATGATATATCTTTCGCAGTCCGTTCTTTCTGATGGGGATATGGACGGGGGAAGTTTTGATACCGATGGAAGAATCGCCGGAGATGGCGGGAGAAGCAGCGGAAGCGATGGAAGAAACGCCGGGAGCAGTGTAGGCAATATCAGAAATGAGATGGTAGGAGTATTACCTTTCAGCGTTACAAACGAGCGTAAACGCAGGAAACTGACATTGGGATACCGCCGGTTCGACTATAACGGATGGCGGCTTAAAGGACACGAATTCCATTATACGCAGTTTGCCGTGCCCGAAACTGATGGAAAAGAAGGTGGTGCGTGCAGTCTTCCTCCCTCGATAGCGCAGGTCTACAATGCCAAAGGAGGGAAGGTAACCACTCCCGTCTTTCGCTATAAGAACTTGATAGCCAGTTATACGCATCTGTATTGGGGCGAGGTGGATGTAATGGCTTTGTTCGGTGAACTCTAAAATAGCGCATTGATATTTTATGTAATTTCGTTTGTGTTCTTGAAATAGTGGAGTATCTTTGTTTTCATTTAAATATATTATGATTATGAAACTGAATACTTATCGCTTGTCTTCTTTGGAAGACCCTACTGATTTATCAAATAGAGTATGAAAAGAGTCTATACCAAAACTGGAGACAAAGGAACAACGGGTATTCATGGTGGCGCGCGTGTGCCGAAAGATGACATCCGTATCGAGGCAAACGGATGTCTTGATGAATTGAATGCCGTGATTGGTATCGTGCGCTCCATGCTGGCAGCAGAAGATGGTTGGCAGGAGTTGCTGCATGCTGTCCAGCGGGAACTGATGGTGGTAATGAGCCATGTGGCCACTCCCTCGGGAGTGGTGAACCCTAATCCGCTTTCTGCCGCAGAGCTCACGCTGCGCTGTGAGCAGGAGATGGATGCCATGACCGTCCTGCTGACGGACAACGGCTACTTCCTTTTGCCTGGTGGCACTCCCATATCAGCCCAACTGCAGTTTGCCCGTACCGTGGCCCGCCGTGCCGAACGCCGTTTGTGGACACTCCATCGCCAAGACCCCGTGAACGAGGATATTCTGCGCTTCATCAACCGCCTTTCGGACTTGTTCTTCGTCATGGCCCGCATGGAGATGCAGCGGCAGGACTGGCCGGAGGAGAAATGGCAAGAGTTTGCCTACAAAAGGAAAAGACAGTAAGCACTTATCGCTAACCGCCGGGAAGCTGTTTTCAGCATAGGGGTTCTATTTGCTGTCCGAGCCTTAAATCATACAGACATGCCCGTACTTCCGCTTCGCTGCCGATATGCTTTCCTGCATCGTCGGACAGCTTCACGCATTCGCGCCATTCCTGGTTGACGTTCATCTTGCATTGCGTCAGTTTCATTACGATGTTGGAGGGCTTGAATCCGGTATCATTCGTCAGATTGGTGCCGATGCCGAAGGAGCAGCGGATTTTGCCCCTGCAATGCTCCTGGATGTCGAGTGCCTTGCCAAAGTCGAGCGCATTGCTGAAGACGATGGTTTTAGTGGTAGGGTCGATGCCCAGTTCGCGGTAGCGGGCAACGAGCTTGTCGGTGAAGTCGAATTCATCGCCGGAGTCGCAGCGTACACCGTCGAATAGTTTGGCCTGCTTGCGGCTCAGGTTACTTAAGAAAATGCCGGAGGTATAGGTATCGGACAGTGCGATGCCCAAGTCACCGTCGTACACGTTCACCCAGTTTTCCAAGGCCATATAGTTGGCGTGTTTGTAGCCGAACTGTGCGCCGTGGAACATGAACCATTCATGCGGATGCGTCCCCATAGGCTTCATGCCGTATTTCATGGCGAAGTGGCAGTTGGAAGTCCCGGTACAGTATTCGGCGGCTTCCTTCAGACGGTCTATGACTTTGTCCTGTACCTCGAACGAGAAGCGTCTCCGGGTGCCGAACTCCGAAAAATACAGCTGGTGTCGGTTGGAGAGTGCCACCTTTTCGGACAGTTTGCAGAGTATGCCGTCCATGTCGGCCACGTTTCCCAAAGAACGGTTCTTTATTTCGGATACGATGGAAAGCAGGGGGACTTCGTAAAGGGTGGCCTTGTACAGATAGTCCGTGATTTCAATGTTCAGGTGCCGGTCCTCGTCCAGATGGATGCTTACCTTCTCCGGCTGGAAGCGGAAGGAGGAGAGCCACTCCCAATAGACCCTCGGCAGGAAACGGCAGTGGCGGGTCATGTATTCCAGCTCTTCGGCAGTAAGTACGGTCTGTGCCAGGCTGTCCACCGCCTCTTGCAGTTCCTTCAGAAACGTGTCCGTATAGGCGGTGTCGTCTCTGTCCTTGAAGCTGAAAGTGCCCATGGCATAGGGAAACAATTTGATGTAGGCATACGAGGTGGTGAATTTGTAAAGGTCTGTATCGAGTATGGTATGAATCATGGCAGAATATTCTTTGGTTATGATGTTCGATTTTGGGGATGAAGATAGTGAAAATTTCTTATTTGACCAGCCTCTATCTGTTAACAACGGCATATTCCTATTAAACCATGTTATAAATGAGACCGTCATGGACAGAAATTTTGGATATTTCGGGGAAGTCCGTACATTTGCAATGTGTTTTTCATAGTATTAGATTTAAGGTTAACAAAAGATTGGCTGTCTGGGATAGATAGCCTTTTTTTATGCCTTCACTTTTCCTTTTCCGTAGAGGTGGCGTGTAGTGCAGAGCGCCAAAGTTCCATAGACCAATACTTGTATCCACATCGTCAGCATCTGCGGCCATACGTCGGCCAGCGTTCCACCCATTGAATTCAGTTTTACAAAAGCAAGTACGGCAGGACCTGCCGGAAACAGATAGTGGGCTGTCTGCCAATACCACGGCATCAGCTCCAGCGGATAGGACACGCCCGAAAGGAAGATATAGCCCACAGAGAAGAAGGCTATCATCAGCAACGGCGCTTCGGAGTCTGTAAACCAGCGGGAGACGGCCAGGGCAAGGAAACTCGTGCCCAGCAGGAAGGGTATCATCATTGTGACGATGTCTCCTCCGCTGCCGATGTGTGGGATGCTGAACAGGTGCGGCAACAGTCCCAGCAGGAATAGGGAAAACACCACGTAGAGCATGAAGTATACGAAGGTCCTGCCTCCGACAATCCGTAATGTATCCTTCAATGAGTCGGCACGCATCAGCCGTATTCCTTTTCTTCGGGCTTCCGCTTCCTCGCCCGTCAGCATGGCAATCACCATCAGCATCGTCTGGAAGATGATGACAATTAGGACGGCGGGAATCAGATAGGAACCGTAGCCCTCTGTATAGTTGTAGAGCGCCGTGCCGGACACGCTGACGGGAGCGGACGAAGCCACTGCCAGCAGTCCTTGCGGAGGTAGGAATACGGTGCCCTCCATGCGGTGGGCATCGTTCACGGCAAGCATGACGCGCGCACTGGATTCTTGCAGTCCTTTGAAGTTGAGGAAAGCGTCCGTGGCGGCATAGAGTACGAAGACCGAAGTCTCGCCCCGTGCCACACGTGCCTCGAAGTCGGCAGGCAGGTAAAGGATGCCTGCCACGTCGCCCTGCTTCATCCATTGGCGGGCTTCGAGGATGTTGGGTGTCTGGCCGTAGACGGCGGTCTGGGGAGTGGCGTCGAGCAGTCGGATGTATTCGCGGCTGAGGGCGGAGTGGGAGAGGTCTACCACTGCGACGGGAGCCTTGCGCACCAGGTTGGGGGCGTACATGTAGTTGTAGAGCAGTCCGTAGAGGAAGATACCGCCTGCCAGCACGAGCAGGATGGCGGGATTGGTGGCGATGGCATGCCACTCGTGGCGGATAATGGAAGCTGTTGACAATGCGGCAGGTGGGCAAGGTGATGGGGAGGCGGAGATTGCTTCTTCCCTTATCTCTTTTTTTATCCACCATTTCAGCAATGGCAGTATCAGCAGTGCCGCCAGTAGGAAGATGAAGAGTGTAGCTACCGACTGCCAGAAGTAGGCAAACCCTGCATCGAAGTAAATCATGGCTTGTGCCGCCTCCGTGAAGTGCCGCACGGGGAAGAGGTAGGAGGCGGCATGCACGGGCGCATACATGGCTGTAACGGGAAACGTGACTCCGGACAGCGTAGCCCCCAATGACCCCACCATGGACACTACACTGATGATATAGGCAATCTTGGGAAAGGCCGAATAGATAAAGACCGCCAATGCCTGGGTAGCGATGATGAAGAGTACGGTCACTGCATTCATCAGCCACAGACTGCCAGCGAAGGGGATATGTAGCGGGCCGAACAGTACATAGTTTGCCAGGATACCGATGGACGAGAAGATGAGGGTATAGGGCAGCAGTTTCCCTGCTACGGCAGTGAGGATATTGCCCCGTGCCGTCTTCAGCCATTCGCCGGCACTGCCGAACTTCAGTTCGCCGCCTATGGAGTAAACGGTGGTGAGCAGGATGAGTATCTGGAACAGTACGAAAAAGAAAGGCTGGCTCAGGTAGATGGAGTAGTCCATGTCCGGATTGTAGAGGGGATGGGTACTGGCTTCTACGGGGAGCAGAAAGGTCTGTATCTGTTCTCCGCTGACTCCCAGAGCTTCGGCCTGCATCACGATGGGCGAGAGCGCCACGGGGGCAAGCGTATTCTCGAACGCCGCCATCAGCTCGCTGCCTACCGAAAGAAGGGCATAGTGGTAATAATAGGTGAGCGTTGCGCCAGTTCCCGTCACCGCCTTCTGTTCGAAGCGGGGCGGGATGACGAGGTAGCCGTATATGTCCTTCTGTTGCAATGCCCGGCGGGCGTCGGCTTCGTCGGTGAAGTGCTCCGTCACACGGAAGGTGGGGGCGGCAGAGATGCGCCGGGAGATATTGCGCGAAGTGGCAGTGTTGTCCAGGTCGACGATACCCACGGGAATGTTCTCCATCTGTCCGTTTCCAAAGATGGTGGCCATGAAGAACAGACAGAGTAAGGGTAGCACGACGCAGACGCCGAGGTATAGACGGCGGGAGGTCATGCGGTGCCATTCGCGACGGATAACCATGCGAAGCGCTTTCATTGCGCAGCCAAATTCTTTATCTTTCATTTTTCATTCTTCATTTTTAAAAGTACGGACATCCCCGGTCTCAATCCCTCTACCTGCTGTGTGGGACGTGCGTGTATCTCGAACGTCTGCATGTCATAGCTGCCCGTCTGTTTGGTGGATTTCCAGGTGGCGAAGCTGCCCAGCGGACTGATGTAATAGATGCGGAATTCAATGTCCTTGCCGTCGATGGCGGGGACATCGGCACGGAAAGTGCCTCCCATCTTGAACTGCGGCATCAGGTCCTCGCGTATGTTCAGTACCACGTGTGCATCGTCCATCACGACAAGGCTCATGATGGGAGTGCCGGGGGCCACCAGCTCTCCGCGTTTGGGGAAGATGGTGGCTATCTGGCCGTCTTCGGGAGCAGTCAGGCGGGAGTCGACGAGGAGGGAGGAGACTTCATCGACGGTGCTTCGCGCCGCTTCCACCAGGCTGCGGGCCGAGGCGCGGTCCTCGCTCTGCGCTCCGTCTACGGCCATCTGGTATTGCTCGTAGGCGGCACGTTCGGCGGCTTGGGCGGCTTTGTACATGGCTTCCACCTCGTCACGCCGCTGGGAGGTGACGACACTGTCCTTATAAAGCGTTACAATGCGCTGGTAAGTGGTCTTGGCGAGGGCAAGGTCGCTCTGCGTCTTGTTCCAGAGTTGCCGGGCGGTGGCCACAATCTGGCGGCGGGTACCGGCGTCTATCTTCTTGTTCTGCTCCTGGGCCACCTGCTCCAGGGCATTCACCTGGCGGTATTTGGCTTCGATGGTGGGGCTGTTGATGACGACAAGCGTATCGCCTGCCTTCACCCAGTCGCCCTCTTGTACGAGGAAGGAGTCCACACGTCCGGGTAGCTTTCCGCTGATACGTATTTCCGTTGCTTCCACTTGTCCTTGCAGGACCAGGGGCTGCCGGCTCATGAGTAACATGCCGGCAAGTGAAATGATGACCGTTGCAGCCAGGATAATGACGAATGCAATGCTGATGCTTTTATTATTGATTTTCATAAAGGGTAGGTTTTAATAAGTTGTCTCGAAATATTTCTCGAACCGTTCCGGCGTTCCGCAGATAGCCAGCAGGTTCATCAGTGCCACATCATATTCGTAGTAGGCTGCCAGACGCGCCACGCGGACGGTTGCCAGCATCGTTTCCGCATCTACGACCTCGGTACTGGTTGCCATGCCTTCGGCAAAGGATTTCTTGCGGATTCGCACCAGCTCTTCGCTCAGCTCGATGGTGGTATTCAAGGCGCGTACGTTGTCTTGTGCCTTTTGCAGTTGGGTGTAGAGCTTGTCGATGCCTACGCTCAGGTCTTCTTTGGCTTTTTCTTGTCCCAGGGCAAGGGTCTGCTGGGCTATCTTCGACTGGCGGATGCGCTTCTCACGCGCCAGTCCGTCGAACAGGTTCCAGGTGAAGCCCACGCCTACGATGGTGCGGGGGACGAGGTTGCTCTGTATGCCGTGGGCATAGAGGGTCTGCTTGCCGAATACGGCGATGTCCGGCAGGTAGCCGCTCTGGTCGATGCGGAGCTGCTGGCGGGCAATCTGTGACTGCAGTTGCAGTTGGTTCACGGTGTAGTTCTCCACCCGCATGGCTTGCAGGAACTCCTCTTTGGCGGGCAGTTGGTCGTTGATGAAAAGCTCCGAAGTAGGATGGATGCTGCATGTGTCTTGCAGGTTGAGCAGGGTGCGCAGGGCACTTTGCACGACGGAGGCCTCCTTCCGGGCAGCCTCCAGTGAACGGGCAGCTTCATCCATATTCACTTGGGCAAAGAGCCGGCCTGCCTTGTCTATCATGCCGGCAGCTTCCAGTTTAAGGGCATTCTGGTAATGGCGTTGCAGACTGTTGTAAGTCTCCTGCCGCACGCGTACTACCTCTTGCGCAAGTTTCAGCCCGAAGTAGCTTTCTGCCAGCAGGGTGCGTTGCGTGGCATCGGTCTGTCCCCGGTTTTCGCGGGCAATGTCTATCATGGTGTTGCCTATCTTCGAGGCCCGGATGCGCTTGCCGCCGGAGAATACGACCCATTCGGCGGTCAGGCCGACGGAAGTCAGGTTGCGTGGAGCCAGTGGAAAGGCAAGGGTATGGGAGCCTATCTGGTCGAGTATGCTGCTGATGAATTGGTCGTCCGGCACGATGTTGTGCACAAAGTCCTTTGCCGGGTCGGTGAACTGGGAAAGGGGCTGTTTTACCTCTATCTTTTCGGAAAGATGCACGAACGTACCGGCACCTTGCAGGAAGGGGTACCAGAGGGCATTCAGTTTGTCACGTTCCGCACGGGCGGCTTCAATTCCCTTGTCAGCTATTTTCAGGCTGCGGTTGCCGTTTTGCATCTGCCTTAGGGCATCACCGAAGCTAAGGGGAAGGGAGGTTTGTGCAGCCACTTCACCGATGGCAAGCAGCACGCAGGCAGCAACCGGAAAAAATCTCCGGCATGATAGATTATTCATAAGTTCGTTCGGTTTAGGGGTTCTTGTTTCTCTAAACAAGAGGAGGTGGGAATTGTTCAGTAGTCATCTTTTTGAATAGAACGTTACAAATATAACGAATAGTTTCCGAAGATATGGCTTATGAATGGGAGAGATATTCGGATTTGCACTATCTTTGCATTCGCTAAAATAGAATTTATGGAGAAACTTCATCCGATTATGTTTGCCGGGACGGGTAGTGATGTGGGAAAGAGCATCATTGCTGCCGCCTTCTGCCGTATCTTCAAGCAGGACGGCTATCAGCCCGCACCGTTCAAGGCACAGAATATGGCGCTCAATTCATTTGCCACTCCCGAAGGGCTGGAGATAGGCCGTGCCCAGGCTGTGCAAGCAGAAGCCGCCGGAGTGCCTTGCCACACGGACATGAATCCGCTGCTGCTGAAACCACAGTCGGACCATACCTCGCAGGTTGTTCTTAACGGGCGTCCTATCGGCAACCGCAATGCTTATGATTATTTCCGCAAGGAAGGACGCGACGAACTGCGCTGGGAGGTTTGTGCTGCCTACGACCGCCTTGCCGCCCGCTATAATCCCGTTGTGCTGGAAGGCGCGGGAAGCATCTCCGAAATCAATCTGCGGGATACCGACCTTGTCAATCTGCCGATGGCCCTGCATGCCGGAGCCGATGTAATTCTTGTGGGCGACATTGATCGTGGCGGTGTGTTTGCCAGCGTCTACGGTTCGCTGATGTTGCTTCGTCCCCATGAGCGGGAGCGAATTAAAGGAATTCTTATCAACAAGTTCCGGGGGGATATACGTCTCTTCGAGTCGGGCATTACGATGCTGGAGGAGCTTTGCGGCATTCCCGTTGTCGGGGTGGTGCCTTACTACCGTGATATCTACATTGAAGAAGAAGACTCCGTGGCGCTTGCCGCAAAGTCTGTCCGTGCCGAGAAGGGAAAGGTGAACATCGCCGTCATCCTGCTGCGCCACCTCAGTAACTTCACCGATTTCAATGTGCTGGAGCGTGACCCGCGCGTACATCTGTTCTATACCAACAATGTGGATGAGCTGGCAAAGGCCGACGTCATCCTGCTGCCCGGCTCCAAGAGCACGCTTGATGACCTTTACGAATTGCGCCGTAACGGTGTGGCGGCTGCCATCATCCGTGCCCACCGTGAAGGTGCCACCGTGATGGGTATCTGCGGCGGCTATCAGATGATGGGGCAGGAGGTGCTCGACCCTGAGCATGTGGAGGGGGACATCGAACGCCTGCCCGGACTGGGGCTGTTGCCCATCAGTACCCGCATGTCGGGAGAGAAGGTGACCCGTCAGGTGAAGTTCGGTCTGTGCAATCCCCATTCTCCATCTTCCACTCTCCATTCTCCATTCATGCAGGGCTATGAAATCCATATGGGAGTGACCACCCCCGTGGAAGGTACTCCCGATTCTCCCCTGAATCTTTTGGAGAACGGCTCTACCGACGGATACTACGTGGACTCCACCTGCATGGGGACTTATATTCATGGCATTCTCGACAATCCGGAATTCATAGATTTCCTGCTTGCGCCTTTTGCAGACAAACTGTCCGGGAATGCCGGCGCTTTCGATTACCATACATTCAAAGAAGAACAATACGATAGGCTTGCCGAGCACGTGCGCCGCCACGTCAACCTGCCGCTTATCTACCAAATATTGACAAAGAACCATGATTGAAGGACACGGAGACGATTCCTATAAATACAGCCGTCCCATTACGGCAAACTTCAGCTCGAATGTTTACAGCAGGGTAGACCTCTCAGCCTTGAAGGCGCATCTGTGTACCCGGATTGACGGCATCGGCAACTATCCCGAACCGGAGCCTTACACGCTTGAGGCCTGTCTTGCCCGCCACCACCACCTTCCTGCCGAGGCAGTGTGCGTGACGAATGGAGCTACCGAAGCCATCTATCTTACCGCACAGACTTTCCGCGGGACAAACACCGCCATTGTGCAGCCCACTTTCAGTGAATATGCCGATGCCTGCCGCATGCACGGCCATCGGGTCACTTCCCTCTATCGGTTTCCTGCGGAGAGCGAGGGGTATCGCTTGCCGGAAGAGGTGCGCATGCTGTGGCTGTGCAATCCCAATAACCCTACCGGAACGGTTGTGGAGAAGGAATATCTGGCAACACTTATCAGTCATAATCCGCAGGTATGTTTCGTCATCGACCAGTCCTACGAGTTTTTCACCTTGCGTCCGCTTTTCTCTGCTGCCGAGGCGGCGGAATTTCCCAACGTTCTGCTGCTGCACTCCATGACCAAGCGTTATGCCGTTCCCGGTCTGCGACTGGGATATGTCACCGGCGCTCCCCACCTGCTGCATCGCCTGCGTACCAACCGTATGCCCTGGTCGGTCAACCAGCTTGCCATTGAGGCGGGGCTCCATCTGCTGGAACATGATGTTCCCAATCCGCTGGATGTGGCGTCTTACTTGCAAGAGGCTGCCCGCCTGCGCAGTGCGCTCGAGGCATTGGGAGGACTGGAAGTATGGGCCACCGAAACCCATTTCATGCTGGTGTGCCTCCGTATGGGTAGGGCTTCCGCCTTGAAAGACTATCTGGCAGGGGAGCATGGTATCTTGATTCGGGACGCCTCCAACTTCGACGGACTGAATGAACACTTCTTCCGTATAGCCGCCCAGAGCCGGGAGGAGAATGACAGGCTTGTAAAAGCAATAGGACAATGGCTTGAGGAGGAATAACCGATGGAAGAAGATGTGCTTATACTTTTGGGTGTCGCCTTCAACTTGAACCTGCCGCTTCTCACTGCCTGGCTGCTCGACCATTGGCTGGGCGACCCGGCGTGGCTGCCCCATCCGGTTGTGGCTTTCGGCAAAGCCATTTCTTTCTGTGAGCACCGGTTGAACCAGGGCGATTCGTGTTTCCTGAAAGGTGCGTTTGTGGCGGTGTCTCTTGTCTTGGGGGTATATGTCATTACGCTTTTGTTGCTCCGCTTGGCGGCACTCTTTTCTCCGGGCATGCTTCTGACGGTGCAGATACTGCTGATATTCTATTGCCTAGCAGGTACTACACTGGTTCGCGAGGTGCGTATGGTGTTCAAGGCGGTGGACCGTTCCTTGGAGGAAGGGAGGATGCAAGTGGCACGTATCGTAGGGCGTGATACGTCTGCACTCTCGGCGCAGGAGGTGAGAACCGCGGCATTGGAGACTTTGGCAGAGAATTTGAGTGACGGGGTAGTTGCCCCCTTGTTCTGGTATCTGCTGTTGGGAGTTCCGGGCATGCTTGCCTATAAGATGGTGAACACGCTGGATTCCATGGTCGGCTACAAGAACGAGCGCTATCGTCGGTTCGGCTGTTTCGCCGCCCGTCTGGATGATGTTGCCAATTATATTCCTGCTCGTCTGACAGCCTTTCTGATGGTGCTGGTTTCCGGTCGTCTTTCCTTGTTTGCTTTTGTGGGCAGATATGGCAGCCAGCATGCCAGTCCCAATTCCGGTTATCCGGAAGCCGCCCTTGCCGGTATTCTGGACTGCCGTTTCGGAGGTCCGCACAACTATTTCGGCGAGGAGGTATGGAAACCTTATATCGGTTCTAATGAACGGCCTCTGAAGACAGAAGATATGCGTGTGGCTGTCCGCATCAACCGGCGTGTGGAGTGGTGGATGGTGGTTGCCGTAATAGTGACATCGACCTTGGCTTCCTTTTGTTTTTAAAATGTTGTTATTTTAACTGATTCTTTGTCCGTTCCAAAAAGATATAATATCTTTGCAAGACCGCGTTGCATTAAAAAATGTAACTTTTAAAGCAGACAAAGTCTTATAAATGAGGATAAAGCAATTATATATATTCCTTTTCTTTATTTGGTTCGGGAGCACAATAATTGCATCGACAACAGATAAAGCGGATTCTTGGACTAAAGAAAAGGAAAGTATAGTCCATGAGGTCATCTCCACTTTTCACAACAGCCTCGGTTTCGACTATCTGACCCGGGAGGAGTGTGACTCGCTGAATGCCGACGGCCTTTTGTCCCAATTGGATGAATCCCAGCGCTATTACACCTATTTCGAACTGGAAAGGATACTTATAAAATCCTCCCTTTTCCGTGGAGAAATCCGTATGGCCATTGCCCAGAGCGACCAGATGTACTCCAAAGCCCGCGCGCTTGCCTACCCCTTCGGCAATGCCCTGGCGCTGAATGCCATGGGAGAGGTGTACAGCTATACCGGCAGGCTTCGGGAAGCCGGTACCGCTTACGAAGAGTCTTTGAGACTGCTGGATGGGATGGACGGGGAGGATGTGCATATCCGTATGCTACTGGTGGAACTGATAGATTATAACCTGCGCATACGGAATGTAAACGGTGCCTCGCGTTATCTTGCACGTCTGAACCTTTATCCGGAAGACCGGCTTTCTCCGCTGGAGCTGGCCATGCGCCACATCTCCAATGCTTCCTGCCAATTATTCAAGGGTGACTTGAAGGCCGCCAGCCATCATCTGGCACAGATAGGCCAGCTTGAAGCGCAACTGATTCCGGAGATACAGCAATACCTTCTGATTATAGATGCCCGTTATCTGGTGGCCACCGGAGAGCATGAGGCAGCCTTGACCGCCTACAATGATTTCCTTCAAACCGAATATGCCCGGATAAACCATAACATCTACAAGGAAGCTCTGCTCGAAAAAGCGGATTTACTGGTGAAGATGGGAAACAAGGAAGAAGCCTACGGACAGTACGGCAAGGTCTTTTCGTATATCAAGACTTCGTTCGAGAAGAACTATCCCAAGGAGATAGACCGGCTCTGTACCCGTTTCCAGGCCGACCAACTGGCCTACCAGAACGAACGCGACCGCATTGTATCCATGCGTTTCTATCTGGCAGGCATCATTGTGTCCGTACTGTTTCTGATATTCCTCCTGGTGCTGGGCTGGAAGAAGATATTCCGTTTGAAGCGTTCCCAGATACGGCAGGAGGCGATGAAGGAGAAAGCGGTGCAAGCCATACAACGGAAGAATATGTTTCTTTCGAACATGAGCCATGAGGTACGTACGCCGCTGAATGCCATTGTCGGATTCTCGGCGGTACTGACGGATGAGGACGAGTCGTTCGATGACGAATCGCGCCGGGAATTCTCCGAAATTATCAAGGTGAATTCCTTTCAGTTGCTGAAACTTATCAATGACATTCTGGATTTCTCGGATTTCGAGAATGACAATATAACCTTCAACATCCGCACGCATGATGCCGTGAAGTTGTGTAATGAGGTCGTGGAGACCGTGATGGCCTCGCGCAAGCTGGAGGTTGAAATGCGTTTTGACACGGATTTGTCCGTCTTGATGCTGGATACGGACGATGCGCGCCTCCGCCAGGTCTTGATAAACCTGCTGGTGAATGCCGCCAAGTTTACGGAACAAGGCTCCATCGTGCTGGAACTGAAGATGGCTGATGCCGGTACGGCACTTTTCTCCGTGACGGATACCGGATGCGGCATTCCACCGGAGAAGCAGCACTTGATTTTTGAACGCTTTGAAAAGCTGAATGATTTTGTGCAGGGAAGCGGACTGGGTCTTTCCATCTGCCAACTGATTGTGAAATATATGAACGGCAAGCTGTGGGTGGACAGTGGGTACACCCGTGGCGCGCGTTTCTGTTTTACGCATCCTTTGAAGTATAATCCCGCATTACACGGAGGAACGGCGCAATGAAACGAATACTGATTCTCATCCATGTTTTGTTTTGCGGATATATCTGTCCGCTGCTGGCAGAAGACACGGGGGCTGTCCGGTATCAGGACAGCATCCTGAAGGTTGCCGATGCCCTGCCGGCCACCCTTGTCCGGCTGACGTATCTCCGTGACATGGCCTACAAGCACCAGTATGCTCCCTATAACATGACTTTTTCCACCCGTCTGTACGAGGAGGCGCGGCGGCAGAAGAACGCTTTCTATGAGAATATGGGCGCTTACTATCTGGCGGCATGTTATGACAAGAAACACGACCCGGACAGTCTGTCGTATTGGGTGGATGTGTTGAAGGATTTTGTCCCCCAGGTAGGCACTTACGATTATTATCTGGAGCAGAAGGCTGCCATCAGCCGCGCCCTGGCTTCCAAGAGACAGATAGAGAAAGCGGTGTATGTGGCTAAGGAGACGTTGGAGGAATCAAAACTCCGCCATAGCAATAATGGGATGATAGCGGCGTATAACAGCTTGGGATGTGCCTACGGAGTGTCCAGCCGCCCGAATGAGGCACTGGACTCTTTCTTGGAGGCTTACCGGAATTTCTCTCCCCAGACAAAGGCCAGCCTGAAGGTGGATATACTGTCGCGTATTGCCCAGATATACGGCAATGGCGGTAAAGACAGCTTGAAGCTGCCCTATTTGCATGAAATGGACATGACGTTGCAGACGGTTATTTCCAAAGAACCCGAGACAAGGAAGAACTGGAGCAATTTCGAGATTGACTGCGAAGTGAAGTATATCCTGCACTACATGAACCGGAAGAACTTTACAGTGGCGCATGAGCATATCGAGAAAGTAAAAAAACTGCTTGAGCCGCATGTAGATCCCGTCTTCTGGCTGAATGTCCAGTTGATACAGCTTCAATACTATGCCAAGACCGATGAGTATGACAAAAGCATCGCATTGATAGACGAGGTGACCCCTACGGTACTGAACAACTACGTCTCCACCTTTGCCACTTTGATAAACTACAAGGCGAGTACGCAATATGACAAGGGGGACATTGACGGGGCCATCGAGACCCGGCGCTACCTCATACGCAAGCAGGATTCGCTGAACAATGCCTTCTCGGCCAACCAGTTGAAGCAGGTGAAGGAGATTTACCACATTGACGAGCTGTTGTTGGAGAAGCAGAAGATTCAGGACATGAATTACCGTATAGGATTTATATTCCTGGGCGTCTGCCTGCTGCTGATGCTGCTTTTCTACTTGTATACGCGCTATGTCTCCGGAAAGATTGCTGTCGTAGAGAAGAAGACGGCTGAAGCCGCTTTGCAGGCAGAGACGGATAACATCGCGAAGGAACGTCTGAAATCGGAAATCAGCCATGATATACGTACTCCGCTGAATGTGGTGGTGGGCTTTGCCGAATTGCTGACCGGAAAGGAGGAGCTGGATAAGGAGACTAAGAGGGAATACGGGCAGATGATTCAGACCAATGCGGAAAGTCTGCTGAATTATGTCAACAGCATTCTGGAATTGTCCCGCTTGGAGTCCGGCAAGATTCAGTATGAGGACGAGGAGTGTGACATTATTCAGTTGTGCAGTGAGGTGCTGGATAAAGTGAACGGCCGTGAGGAGAGCACTGTGTCTGTCAGCCTGCAGACCGACCTCAAGGAACAGCTTGCGAGGACAGACCGAAGGTGGTTCGATACATTGCTTGTCAGCATGCTGACTCCGTCAGAGAATGACACTGCCCGTTATGAGGCGATTATCCGCATCAGACGGGACCGCACTAGGTCGGCCCTCTATTTCGACGTGGTCAACGCCCCGTTTGCAAAGGTACATTTTGAGAATAAAACGAGCTTGATTCGCCATGAAATCAATGCCCATTTTATTCATTATTTTGGAGGTATCTACAAGGTGCAAACCGAAGCGGAGGAAGGCCCTACTATTTCGTTCACTATTCCTTGTCGAGATTGATGCGGACGATGCCGCCGTAGGGCGTCAATGCGTCGAAGGCTTCTTCGGCTTTGAGGATTCCGGCATAGAGTTGCGCGCAGATGAGTACGCCGCCATGTGCGAAGATGGCAACGCGCGTATAGGGCTTCTTCTTTAATTCGTCCAAAAACTGGCTGACACGCCGGTATTGCATAGTAAAAGATTCTCCACCGGTAGCTGCCACGTTCATGTAGTCGGCATACCATTCCTGCAAGCGTGGGTCTTCATTCTGCTCGAACGGCTTCATCTCCCAGTCGCCAAAATTGATTTCCATAATCCGTTTGTCCCGTTCTGCATCGGGATAGCCGCAATAGGTGGCGAGGCGCACGCAGCGGGTCAGGGGGCTGGTGTAGACGTGGTCGAACGGAAGGTATGCCTTCAGGTTTTCTGCTGTCACGGCGGCTTCCGCTTCAAACGTAGGTTTCAGGGGAACATCGGTCTGTCCGTAGCATACGCCCGGAGGGACATCTACCGAAGTGTGTCGAATGAGTATTACTTCCATCTTTAATTTTCAGTTGTTAATTTATAATTAGAATAAGGCTTCCCAAGTAGAAGGACAGTTCGCATAGCAGGAAAGTGGCCCCGCAGCAGTCACCCGTATATCCTTGTAGGCGCCGCTTCATCAATCGGTAGAGCAGGAAGAAGGTGAGTAGTGGGAAGAGGGTGGCAATCCACAGCTTTATAGGCAGCAGCAGTACGAAAGGAAGCAGACCGCAAAGAAATCCGGCCAGTAACTCGTGCCAGCTCATGCGGTTGTAGACGGTCTTGCTTTTGCTGTCTTCCTCTTTCCGGGCATAGGGCAGGTAGTTGACAATCTGGGAGGCACAGAATTTGGACCAGCAGTCACCGCTGAGCACAAGGATGCAGAGAAGTCCCAGTGGCAGGTGATGAAGTTGGAACAACAGCAGGAAATAGCATATCAATCCGATGACACCGTAGCTTCCGATGTGGGAGTCCTTCATGATGGCTAGAGTCCGTTCTCGGGTGGTGCCGCCACCGAAACCGTCGAAAAAGTCCGCCAGCCCGTCTTCGTGCAGGCAACCGGTGACAAGCAGGCGTGCGATGAGGGCAAGAATCCATGCCAGTGACACCGGCATAATCTGTCCGGCAAGCCACAGCACTGCCGCCATCACGCCTCCCGTCAGCCAGCCTACAAACGGCCAATAGGGAACCACATGCTTGAAACACTCTGCCGGTACTTCCTTGATTTTCCAGAAGGGCAGTCGGGTGAGCATTATGAATGCAGCCAAGACATTGTTCATGTTAAAAGTATTTAGTGATGGAGGCATGTGCAAAGTTATCCATTTCATTGAGCATCCGCACGGCCGAGTCGACAATGGGATATGCACAGATGGCCCCCGTTCCTTCTCCCAAACGCAGCCCCAGATTCAGCAGCGGACGGGCATGCAGGGCGTCGAGCACCAGTTTGTGGCCCGACTCGTCTCCGCAGTGTCCGAAGATGGCGTAATCCGTCACTTCCGGATAGAGCCTGGCGGCGGCAAGCAGGCAGTTGGTCATGATGAATCCGTCAACAAGGATAATCATCCTCAGCTCGGCAGCTTGCAGCATGGCGCCTATGGCCATTACCATTTCCAGTCCACCAAAGTAGCGGATGATGTCCCGGGGAGAGCCGTCGCCTTTGTAATTCTCCATAGACTGTTTCAGCACTTCGTATTTGTGGCGGATGCCCGCGCTGTCGAGTCCGCTACCTGCGCCGACACATTGTTCCAGAGGAATACCGGTAAAGCAGGTCATCCACAAGGAGGATGAAGAGGTGTTTCCGATACCCATTTCACCGAAGCTGAGGACATTGCTGCCTTCTTCATGGCATTGGCGCACCACCTCGGCACCCCGTTCCAGGCACATCTCCATTTCCTCTTCCGTCATGGCTGCCTCGTGCAGATAACTCCGGGTGCTTTTACGTACTTTCATATTGATGATGCCTTTCTCGTAGGGGAGGTCGTAGTCTACTCCTGCATCTACTATTTTCAGGGTAAAGCCGTGCTGCCGGCAGAGGAAATTGACACCTGCCCCTCCATGAAGGAAGTTGCTGATTTGCTGCCAGGTGATTTCCTTTGGAGACAGACTGACACCTTCTTCTACAATGCCGTGGTCGGCGGCGAAGATAATGTTTTGCGGATGTTTCAAGGTGGGGGATAATGTCTGTTGTATGAGTCCGATTTGGAGTGCCAGTTCTTCTAAAATGCCCAATGAGCCTTTGGGTTTGGTCAGGTTGTTGATTTTGTCAATCAATGTGGGACGGATTGACTCGTCCGGACGGGTGATATGAAATGTTTTCATCAGTCTGTTGAATTTTAATTGTTTGTTGTTTTATGAATGAGTGTTTTTTACGGTAAGTGGGATGCCGGATACCATCAGTATCACTTCGTCGGCACGGGCGGCTACATATTGGTTCATCCAGCCTTGCATGTCCGTGAACTTTCGTTGCAGTTCGTTTTCGGAAGTTCCTCCCATGCCTATTTCATTGGTGACGAAGATAAAGGTTGCGTCTTGTGCCGTGAAGCGATCGAACTCCGCCTTTACTGCGGCAAGTGCCCGGTCGGTATCAGACTCGAGGTCGAAGAAGAAATTGGTACACCACAGGGTGATGCAGTCTATCAGGACAACCCGTCCCTCCAGCCGGTGGCGGCTGAGTTCTTTCTGCTCTTCGATGTTTGTCCATTCCGGTCCCCGGCGTTTCTGATGCCGGATTACCCTCTGGTGGAATTCTTCGTCCCAAATGCGTGCTGTGGCAAGATAAACGGGAGTGGGAGAGAGCTCGAGTGCCAGCTTTTCCGCATAGGTGCTTTTGCCGGAACGTGCTCCTCCGGTGATGAGTATGATTCGTTTCATTGGTATTTAGTCTGTATTTTGAAAGAATATCTTTGTTTTCCCGAGCAAAAATAGGAAATATTTGACGAAACGTTTGTTTTTTTAGGAAGGAATTTATTAACTTTGCCACCGTTTTTAAGGCATGACCTTGGAAATGTTTATGCGGCAGTAGCTCAGTTGGTAGAGCATCAGCTTCCCAAGCTGAGGGTCACGAGTTCGAGTCTCGCTTGCCGCTCCTCCATTTAGAGTTAGGCAGTTGCATCACAGCGGCTGCCTTTTTTTAAATATCGAGGAAAATGTTCGGGTCAAGCCATTTTAAACGTAGGAAAAACTTTAAAAAACGAAATAGAATGGCAGTAGAATTGAAAGACCTTACCAAACGTAGTGAGAACTATTCTCAGTGGTACAACGAGTTGGTGGTAAAAGCCGATTTGGCAGAACAATCGGCTGTACGCGGCTGTATGGTGATCAAGCCCTACGGATACGCTATCTGGGAGAAGATGCAACGTCAGTTGGACGATATGTTCAAGGAAACGGGACACGTCAACGCTTATTTCCCCTTGCTTATTCCGAAATCATTCCTCAGCCGTGAAGCGGAACATGTGGAAGGCTTTGCCAAAGAGTGTGCCGTCGTGACGCACTATCGTTTGAAGAACGATCCGAATGGCGGCGGTGTGGTGGTGGACCCTGCTGCAAAACTGGAAGAAGAGCTGATTATCCGCCCCACTTCCGAAACCATCATCTGGAACACCTACAAGAACTGGATCAATTCATACCGCGACCTGCCTATCTTGTGCAACCAGTGGGCAAACGTGTTCCGTTGGGAAATGCGTACCCGTCTGTTCCTCCGTACCGCCGAATTCCTCTGGCAGGAAGGACACACGGCACATGCCACCCGCGAGGAAGCCGAAGAAGAAGCGGTAAAGATGCTGAATGTATATGCCGAGTTTGCCGAAAAATACATGGCGGTGCCCGTGGTAAAGGGCGTGAAGTCTGCCAACGAGCGTTTTGCAGGTGCCCTCAACACCTACACCATCGAAGCGATGATGCAGGACGGAAAGGCTTTGCAGAGCGGTACTTCCCACTTCCTGGGACAGAACTTCGCCAAGGCGTTCGATGTGCAGTTCGTCAATAAGGAGAACAAGCTGGAGTATGTTTGGGCTACCTCCTGGGGTGTTTCCACCCGTCTGATGGGAGCGCTTATCATGACGCATTCCGATGACAACGGTCTGGTACTTCCTCCGCACCTGGCTCCGATACAAGTAGTCATCGTACCTATCTACAAGAATGCGGAGATGCTGGCTAAGATTGACGAGAAAGTGGCAGGCATTGTTGCCAAGCTGAAGTCAATGGGTATTTCCGTGAAGTACGACAATGCCGACAACAAACGTCCGGGCTTCAAGTTTGCCGACTATGAGGTGAAGGGTGTTCCCGTCCGTCTGGTGATGGGTGGCCGCGACCTGGAGAACAATACAATGGAAATCATGCGTCGCGATACACTGGAGAAGGAGACGCGTTCCTGCGAGGGTATCGAAGAGTACGTGAAGGATTTGCTCGAGGACATTCAGGCAAATGTCTACAAGAAAGCGCTCGATTACCGTAACAGCCGCATCACCAGCGTGGACAGCTACGAGGAATTCAAGGAAAAGATTGAAGAAGGCGGCTTCATTCTGGCTCATTGGGACGGGACTACCGAAACCGAAGAGAAAATCAAGGAAGAGACCAAAGCAACCATCCGTTGTATTCCTTTCGATTCATTTGTTCCGGGTGACAAGGAACCGGGCAAGTGTATGGTTACCGGCAAGCCTTCTGCCTGCCGCGTGATTTTTGCACGTTCCTATTAATAATACCCACCCCGGATTACGCGGATTAACACACAGATGATTTTAGGAGTTCTGATAATCAGAAACTTTTATCTGTGCTAATCTGCGTAATCTGGGGTGATTGTATATCTTGATACGTCCTCTCGGTTTTAAATTTATAGAGTTATCTCTCATCATGAATTGATGAACAGCTATTTATATTGCTTCAGAAATTCTGAGATTGTTTTACGTACAGTTTCCGGAGATTGTTTTGAATGAAGCATTGCTGCAATGACAATCCTATTCTCATCAATCAAATAATATATCACGTTAGGGGAAAGTTTTAAATGACGGACAGTAATGTTGTTAAATAGAGTAGAAAAATCACTGTCTATAATTCCTATATACGGATGTTTTGCTAAAAGATTTACTTTGTCTTGTATCTTTTGACGTGTTTTCTGTGCCGTCAACATGCCAAAATTATTCTCTACATAAATAAGTATCTCTAAAAAGTGCTCATAAGCCAACTTAGACCAGACTATTTCCATCCCATGCGTTCATTTATCATACTCTCTATTTGGGAGTTTGATATACAGTGTCCTGCTTTATTCTCTTCTAAGGCAAATAGAAGGGCTTCAGCCAAAGCATCTCGGGGAATACTGTTGATAAAGTCGTCCATCGGTATGGCTGATTGATGATAAGTTGCCATCATCGGTTCTTGTGCCGTTTGTTTGGAAGAGTCCTGCTCTTTATATGGTTTAATTTTACCCATTGCTTTTATTTTTAATCAAAGGTAAACTGAATAAATGAAAACTCCTAATATTCAATCCATTTATTTTCCACTGCATCAAAGCCAACCAATCTACATACTATTGTAACCTCCTTCACATCTCCTCGTAACAACTTTCCCTCATTTTTGCAGCGTAAAAAAAGAAAGGAGGCCCGAATATGAAACTGAACAGAAATGACTATACCGTAGAGGCGGCAGCCGGCGGTGGTTTTTACGCTTATTTTATGAATAATGTGTTGTGCAGCGCCTACGGTGAAACGCCTGACGAAGCCTGCGAAAACCTGGAACAGATTGTTGACGATTTTGTCAGTGATATGTATATGGTCGAGGAATTTGTCTGATATTCCGGCATCATATGCCGACCGAATTATCCTTTTTACGTATTTATTCCATAAATTCTCTTGAAGTCATGTCTGCGCGATGCCGGTGTGACTTTTGTCATTTATAACCGGAAGCCGAGGTGTGCCGTGTGGACGACACCTTGAGTTTCCATCAGCTCGATGACGTCAAATTCCTGCGCTACATGGCAGGCTGCAAGGCCTATGCCACCACTGCCGGCTTCGAGTCGGTCTGCGAGGCGATGTATCCTGCGCTGTATAGAGAGGGAAGAAAAAGAGGAAACCTTTTTCGGGGTTTCCTCTTCCTGCCGTCCTTTCTTTCCGGCGACTTAAATGCTCACGTTCATCGCATTGGCTCCCAATGCCCCTAAGATGGCGGAGGCTACTGCAATTACGACTTTCAGAATTTTATCCCAGATACTTTTTTTCATGCTATATACGTTTTAAAAGTTGAACATACGAATCGGTAGTAAAATCAGTCATACTTATCCCAACGGATTTTCGCCCTGGTCTCCGTCCGAACCGCCTCCGTCTCCCGAGCCGGAACCGCCGCCGGAGCTTCCTCCTTCACCGTCTCCCTTGTTCAGCAAAGCTTCCAGGTCGTAGAAGTCAATCTTCTGCCCGGCACGCGTGGCGGCGATGTCCGGTCTTACGGTGCTGGAAGGCCGGAAATTGATTTTCACCGCTTTGATGTTCTTGGCGGTGCACTCCTTTACATCCAGTACGCCTGCCGTACGCGCCGACAGGCTGAATACGCCGAAGTTCTTGATATTCACCGACTGGCCGCTGTAGAGGGTCGTAATCATGGCTTCCACAAAATTGGTCAATACACTTTGGATGTCTCCCAGCGTCAGCGAACTCTTCTCTTTCATCACATACGCAATGTCGTCCAGCGTCGCATTGTCGCCCAGTGTCACCAGCTGCGGGTAGAACTTTGCCACCGCATCTGCCTTTCGAGGATCTTTCCTCGCAATTTTCTTGAATGGTACTCCCATAAACAATTAAATAATTAAAAATTAACAATTAGAAATTAAAGTCCCGTATTGCAATACTTTGCTCTTTCTCCTTTAGGGGGGAAGAGGGGTGCTGCAAAAGTACTCCTCCGGCTTTTTCTGCTCATGGCTTTCTTCGGGTTACGCCGTCTCTTTCCCGTTTCCTTTCTGTTCAAGAAAAGTTCTTCGTCCGATGCCCGTTTATGTCTGTATATGCTTGGTCATATCGCTGATATTCAGTATCTTTATGGTGTAATAATCAACCAATAACATAAGGAATGAAAACAGAAAAAGAAAAGAAGGAAGAGGGGGAGGAAGACCTTCGTCCGTTCCGCATCCACGCCTATTCGAAGGAGGAGCTTGCCATGCTCTACAACCCGACTTACTGCATCAGCAATGCCATCTATACCCTGGCGGCATGGATACGCCACAACAAGGCGCTGAAGGGTGAGCTGGAGAAGGTGGGCTACAACAAATACCGGCGCACCTTCACTCCGCTGGAAGTGAAAGTGCTGGTGAAGTATCTGGGAGAACCCTGACAGGATGTCGGCCGGAAATAGGGAAGCCTTGTAAGGAAAACGCCAATATATGTAAAGAGGTTGTGTCAAAACGTTGGCACAACCTCTTTTATATTTTAAGTTCTGCTATATTTTCTTTTGGCTATGCTACTTTTTCCTCATGCATTTGGCAGCAAGTTGCTATATTCCAATTATATCGGGTTATAAATAGTCCCATAAACATATATT
>OGOJ01000938.1_pt1 | contig 24289 bp, 18 predicted proteins | sample 1552601 | NCBI WGS metagenome assembly OGOJ01 (sample SAMEA2580184, study PRJEB22360) | human gut metagenome | biome: human gut; feature: human-associated habitat; material: faeces | place: Denmark | collected 2008/2010
AGGGATAACCGCTGAAAGCATCTAAGCGGGAAGCCTGCTCCAAGATTAGGATTCCTTGACGCTCCTCGGAGCGTTTGTAGCCCGCATGTTGAACACGTGTTCGATAGGCCGGAGGTGGAAGTCCCGCGAGGGATGGAGCCGACCGGTACTAACGGGCGAACGCGGCACACTCTTTCCGATCCCCCTTGGGGATTGGGTCTCGTCCTGTGGTGGTTTTCTCGTTGGATGGCAAGGAACGCTGTTTCTTGTGGTCACGACGATACTGGTAAGGCGTTTTGCTTGCGTCCGTTGTCCGGTTCCCGGACCGCCACGACCGGAATCGGTCGTGTGGCTGGTTCCGTTGCCGGCCGATCCCGGTTGGGGGTTGGCCGTTCAGAGTGGTTTTGCGGTGGTCATGGCCCAGGTGAGACGCCCGGTCCCTTTCCGAACCCGGAAGCTAAGGCCTGGCACGGCGATGGTACTGCACTCGAGAGGGTGTGGGAGAGTAGCGCGCCGCCGCATTCTTTCGTTGGACCTTCTGGTCGAGTCCCCCACGGGATTCCCGGAAGGTCTTTTTTTATTCGCACAGGGTGTTTTCCTCCGCCCGGTGGGGGATTATGGACGTCGGCAAGCCGGCCTGCGGGAGGATTCCTCCAGTGGGTGGAGGTTTTCGGACTGTGGAAGGCCTGTGGGCGTACTGGTTATTCCAGTGAGTGGAGGAATTTGGGACGTTGAGAGATGTGTTGGCAGGTGAATTGTCCCAGAGGTTGGGGGATTTTGTACGCGGGGAAGTCCGCATGCATCGGATTCCTTCAGTGAGTGGGTGATCTGGGATGTTGCGACACGCCGATTTGTGGTTTAGGAGAAACTGTTGTATTCTAATCAAGTTGCGTTTCACAGACAGACACTGTGAGGCGTTGCATAATTGGAGAATTCGCCTAGTGGTCTATGGCGCACGCTTGGAAAGCGTGTTGGTGTAACAGCCTCACGAGTTCGAATCTCGTATTCTCCGCCAGTAGGGTTTCCGGATGATTCCGGAAGCCCTTTTTTCATACCCAAAACGGCGGAATTTCAACGTTTTTGGCGGTTTTTCAACGATTACCCACTCTCCTTCATCATCCTTTTCGACCCGTCTTTTACAGTAAGATAGGCGGCAAGATAAGCGGTGCCGCTTAAGCACTTGAGCGGCAGACTTCAGAGTCGCCCGCTTGGCAGCTTTTACGTCGGTTGGAATTGATCATCATAGCACGCACTTCACAAAGCACACGGCCAGCCAGCCGACGACGCCGGTTCGGCAAGATTGAGAGAAAAGTCGGTGCCAACGGGCAGATCTCCTACGACGCCTCATACATCCCGCCCGTCGAAGCCCGATCCCAGTATCCGCATCTTCCTGCGCGCATTCACAAGCGATTCGACAAAGGCTATGAGACCTAGGCGGAAGCATGGCTCAACGAGGCAAAGCAGCAACACCGCCGACAAGCACCCGTTGTGGATGGCCGCCGACGCTGACACCGTTCGTGCGGTCGTTGACGTTTATCCAGGCGGCTGGGTGAGGCTCACGACGCTTCCAACGCGGTGATGAGCGGCTTGGAGTTTGAGATTTTGCCAAGCGAAAGCAGCCAGCCTGAGTCTGAGCTTAAGACTGAACTGACGCCCCGCGCCTATTCGCTGACCCGTTTGGCTGATGTGAAACCGGAGCGACCGTTGTGGTTGCGGCTGGGCCATATTCCCAAAGGAAAGATCGTACTGATTGACGGTGATCCGGCGACTGGCAAAAGCACCTTGGCCTTAGATATCGCAGCTCACGTCACCACGGGAACAGTATGGCCGGATGGAAGGCGAGTCTCCCTCCCTACGCAACAGACCTGCACTACCAACAGCTCAACGCCACGCAATTGAATGAGCTCATCGGTAAGGGAGGCCTGTGGGCCAGCCAAGCCCGTCGCGAGATGGCTCGGCGAGAGCGCGAATAGCAGCTGATCCTAGAAACTGCTGCAGCGAGTTCACTCAGCAAGGCGTGAGGCAATTCAATCCATAGCGAACTGCCCCGCGCCTTCTCAAATACGCTCATTAATCCAGCGCAAAAAGACCATCTTTGATTGCAAGATCTATATACTGTCGAACAGTCACCACACCCTTGCGTCTCTCAACGTTAGACTCATATAAGGCAAGGCACTGTGCCGTAATTGGCCATCTAGCAAGTCTCTGGATCCTATCAGGATCTCCATGCAGGGTAATTCCATAGAGAACATCAAAAAGTAAATCCACACTGCTGGAGTAACTACCATCAGCATTAGAAAACACAATCTGGCTCTTATTCCCTTGGCTAGGCGTATCTTTTTCCAGCAGATCTACTGTATGCAGCACATCTGGAGACGCGTCGTCTGGGATAAGACGCCTAAACGAATCAATCACTTTCGCCAATTGAACTTCATCCGAGGAATAATATTTGCGCAATAGCATCCCTTCAACAATCAGCTGACTATACCTTTTCTCAGTTTTTTCTCCAGAGCCGCCAATCGTCACTGTCTGAGGGCGACCGACATTCTTCATAATTAGCTCGTATTCGTCAACGCTATCCAGAAATAATTGGAGACGAAGTCGGTCATCCAGTTTTTCCGCCTCGCCGTCCTCCGCCGCATCTTCCATGTAATCTTCAATGCGGCCTCCGAGAGCATTAGCAATAGCTACGGCGTCTTCTAGAGGTGCCCGGCTAAACGAATGTCGACCCGACAGATATCCATTTAGTCTTTTCTCACTCACGTTGGATCTTCGGGCTAATTCATAAGAATCCAAGTTCGACGCGCTAACAGCATCACTAAGCTTCGTCATACGATCCTCTTTCCTTCACGACACTTATTCGAACGCTTGTTCTATATATAGAGTATCATGGTTAGGACGACAGTCAGGCACGAGGTAAGGTGGGAGCATGAACGACAATCGCACGCACACGGCTACCGGCAAGGCGTGCCCACAAGCCCTCGAATTCTTTGCCGGAATAGGCCTCGCACGCCTTGGGCTCGAAGAATCCGGCTTCCAAGTCGAATGGTCGAACGACATCGACTCCGCCAAGTGCGAAATGTATCGCAATAACTTCACGGATACGCCGGGCCACACCCTTGTCGAGGGGGATATGAGCGAGCTCTCCGGCGACGACCTGCCCCATGATGCTTCCATCGCTTGGGGATCCTCTCCTTGCACGGATCTCTCCCTTGCAGGCACTCGTACGGGCCTGAACGGCAAACAATCCGGCGCTTTCTGGCAATACGTGCGACTGCTCGAAGAACTTGGGGACAGCCGTCCTCCGATTGCCATTCTCGAAAATGTGAACGGATTGGCCACTTCCCACTCTGGGGAGGATCTCGCCGCAGCGGTGCATGCTTTCAATGTACTGGGCTACTCCGTAGACGTATTGTCCATCGATACCCGTCGATTTATCCCTCAGTCCCGACCGCGACTCTTTTTGGTTGGCCTGCAGAACCCGCCGTCCGCCGAACAATTCGATTCTTCGTTGCGCCCTGACTGGCTGCAGCAGGTTTTTGCGGACACCTCTCTCCGCACGCATCGCGCACCGCTGCCTGAGCCGCCGTCTCCTCTGATGTCCGGCCTCAATATGTACGTCGAGAACATGGCTGATGACGACGAACGCTGGTGGGACGCCGAAAGAACCGCCAAATTCCTTGATTCGCTGTCGCCGGTTCAGACTGCCCGCGTGGAAACGTTGCGTAACGAAACAACCGTTTCCTACCGGACCGCTTATCGCCGCACCCGCAACGGCAAAGCCGTATGGGAAGTTCGCGCAGACGACATCTCCGGCTGCCTGCGCACCGCACGAGGCGGCTCATCTCGCCAGGCAATCATTCGCATGGGCAATGGTCAAGCCGCTGTCCGTTGGATGACGCCACGCGAATACGCTGCTCTTATGGGCGCGGCCCACTACAACATTACGGGCCTGCGCCCCAATCAAGTGATGTTCGGATTCGGCGACGCTGTCTCCGTCCCTGTCGTGGAATGGCTCGGCAAGCATTACTTCATGCCTGCTCTGAACAACACCCTTGGCAAAGACCTGTACGTGGAGCAAACTCTGCTCTCGAATCACACTGCATAAGCGAGGCAAACAATGGATCTGACTCCCATCGATGATTTCCGAAAGTCCCATCAGGTAAACACCAAGGGCGCTTTGGCTGCCGCCATCCAGCTCAATCGCTTCTTTTCCGCAGACACGCTTCCCATTGACGCCAGCGACTATCACACGAACAAGGAAGGTCAAGTCAAGGGAATCAGCAAAGACAACTGCCAGAAAATCCTTGCCGAATATGGCATCACACGACTCCTCGCAGCAGAGGGCGGACGAACCAGCCGCGGCACCATGGCATTGATGCACGACTATGCCGAGCTCATTAACGAATTACGTCCAACAGCGGAGCAATTCACCGAGATCGAGCAATACTGGGTCAAACGAATTCGGGCATTCTTCACCAGCAAACCATTCAAATTGGAATCCGACAACTCGCTTTCCGTCGATGCGGCTGTGGAACATCTGCTGCAGCAGGCAGCGCAGCGACAAAAGGAAAATCCGGGCACTATGTACGTCGGTACCGTTCTGCAACATCTTGTCGCAGCGAAGCTCACCATCGTTGCCCCAGAAGTAGAAATCAACGGCGCGTCCGTTGCTGACGATCCGACTGGGCGTGGAGGCGATTTCAATGTCGGCGACACAGCCATACACTGCACCACTGCCCCAGCATCCCTACTCATGGATAAATGCCAGCGCAACATCAAGGCCGGGCTGCATCCAATCATCATCACTGTACGCGACCGCGTCAAAACCGCATGGGACTTAGCCTCCGACATGGGCTTCGAAAACCGCCTTGAAGTTTGGGACCTGCAATCGTTCCTTTCCAGCAATGTGCACGAGCATGGCCACTTCACCAACGCAGCACGTCGCGAAACCCTTTCGCGTCTGGTCAAGGCTTACAACCAAATCATTGACGAACACGAAAGCGACCCCAGCCTACATATCGAATATAACGGCTGATTAGTTTTATCCGCCCTGCATCCCGCAACCAGCTCGATACCCAATTGCTCTTTATGATGCATGCGTTCAGTCAGACAAAAGCTTGCTAGTATCAGTCAGCCAAGGGCTGAGCGCACGCATCATGCGCCCACTGACTGATACAAACTGATTTCCATGTAGGCACTGTAAATTTCCATGTAGGTTCCATGTTGCCGCAGGATGGTGCCAACCGGCGTCCTTGGAAACGTTGAAATCATTGAGATTCCGACATACATCTTCGCCTGCCACTGAATTTCCATGTTGGCTCACTAGGTTCACTCTAGTTCCCACTAGACGCTGTATACACGAAGGATCAAAGCTAATCAAGCTCTTCCGATGGGTTAATAATCCTTGAAAACACTTTCACTTTGCCTATGGGGAATAGATCGCATTACCTCATTCGGAATCGTAATCTTTAGCACATCGCTGCTGTTGGCAAAGGGAGGCCGTTCTATATACTGGTTAAACTACACGCTCTTCATGGAAAAAGCATCCTCAATACTCTCCCCTGTTTCGCGCAATCCAAAACGCACCCGTTCATAACCACCCGTTTCACCCCATCGCGACACGCCGTAGGGGCGGCGAGTTAAGCGGCGAAACACTTAATCGGCAGCCTAGAAACGTTGGAATTACACCGAAAACAGCAAGTCGCTGCCGGAATCTCGTATTCTCCGCCAGTAGGGTTTTCGGATGATTCCGGAAGCCCTTTTTCATGCCGAAAGCGGCGATTTTACAATGGCCTGTTGCGTAGATGTGCGACGAAAAAGTTGTGAAACAGTGGGGGAGTTGCGCATATCGATGATTTCGTTCGCAGCGGCCTGCCGCCTTGCATTACGCTCGGAACGGTGACCGTTACCAGCGGAGAGAGATTGCCGGCGGAAATTGCCGGAAAAGAAGGAGGACGGCGATGGCTGAATCCGACGATGAGCTAGATATTCAGCGTGAGCTCGATACCCGCGACTCCCCGGCTTCGATGGCCCGCTATCATGCATCATCTCCGAGCGCTATTACCACGCAAGTGCTGCTGCCAAGCTTCATTCCCACTGCGACCGGGCGTGTTCGCCCCGTGACTGGTGCGTTTCCTGCAATCCAGTCGGACGAGCAGGAAAAGCAGTCGCAGCTTGGCCGTTCCGTTCGATCCGTACGTTCATTGGCTGCGGAATCGCTTCGTAAATCGCAAGATTCCAATGCAGACGGTAATGACGATGACAACGGCAATAACGGTATTACGCCCCGCATGGCATCCAGCGCCCCGCACTACGTTGACTAACGTTATAAGGCTGCGAATCCTACTCAACAACCGCAATAAACGGACTTGCCGGCAATCCAAGATCGTTATAGAGCAGACTGGAAATAGCCGGATTCCCGCTCTACCAATAACGCACTTGAGTTGCCGTGTTAAGATTCGAACTTCCATCATCGGCACTCAGCACAATCTGATTCCCCCTAATTGTTGCCGCTGCCGAAACCCACTTTCCGGAATCGTCAGCAATTTCAAAACCTTGCAATGATGCGGAAGTCGGCGTTGCGACATTAGCAATACCATCCAAAGGAGTCGCGTCCGAATTGGCCGTGTAATTAGGTACGGTCGTACTAGCGGTCTTTGAATAATTGGGTTTTTCCGCCTGCAAACCAGTTGCGGTGCCTTTTTGGAACGACAATATGATCGTGCCATCGGAAGCATGCTTCGCATGTGCGATAAGCGGTCCGTTGGGAACGGCCTTGCCTTCCGACATTGCCAGATATTGCGCGGCCATGCGCGCGCCAAGAATATCTTTGCCAAGCGGATGTATCAACGTTGAAGTGCCCTTGTCCGTATCAAGCGACACTGTCATTGCAACGTTGGAGGCATCGTGCAATCCGACGTTGCTCAACGTGCTCAACTGCGCGAATCGCACGTTCTGAGTGTACTGATAGCCGGGCCAACGCGCCAACTGCACATACAGGAACGGCAGATCATTCTGGTCGAACACTGCGCGATACTGGTTGATTAGCGACGTCATCTAAGATTCGTATGTCAATGCAGTCGCCTCGTTTGCGGAATCATTGCACCCTTGGTACCACAGCACGCCCGCCACATGGAAACCCTCCAATGGCGCGATATGGTTCGCATAAATGGAGCCACCCTTCACATGGTTTCGAATCGGCGTGCCGCCCCATGCGGTCTGAACAATACCGACGGGCACATTTGGATGCGCGGCGCGAAGCTGCATGGCGAACTGCTGTGCCAAATAGCTGAAATGCTGAGAATTATCGGCGGTCGCATCAAGCCAGGAATCAGCCTGCTCGTTCACATCGCGTAGTGGGAAACCAGTACCTTCCGTGGTGTTGGCGCTCGCAACGAAATGTACGTTCTTGTCGGAAAGCTGTTTTGGCAGATCGTTGGTTGTTATCAGACCTCCGCCGAAATTATAGTCATTGTCTGGGCCCTCGTAGTATTGCGAATAATTCAATTCCATATTCGACTGTCCGGCAGCAATAAAAACGTCGCCGACATACACGTTTTTCAGAGTTAACAAAGTGGCTTCGTTGTACGAAATTGTTAATGAATATGGCTTAAGACTTGCTTTCTGCTTAGGTAAATTGCAAGTGAAATCACCTTTTTTAGAAATTTTTGCTTGCGCGGATGATGATTTTTTACCTTGTGAAATCGTTGTAACCAGTTGTGTTGGGTCAACGGTTTTTCCACGCTGCGAAGTAGTGACGGTTCCCTTGACTGCCAGCGTTTTGCCACGTTGGAAAACCATGTTCTCCATGTAGTAGGAGGGAAGTTGTACCGATGCGCGGGTCGCATAGTTTGCGGACGAATCGTCGCTTGTGCCGGAGCCGCCTGTGCCGGAGGATCTGGAGTCGCCGGCACTGTTCGAGCTGCTGGCGTTACTGGCGTTGGTGTTCGCCGAACCGTCGCCCCATTTCGGCCCGCAGCCAACAATGATCGCCACAAGTATCGCCACGGTCACTACGGCGGCAATAATCACGCGTGTCAGTCGTTTCTTATTCAAATCAGCCTCTTCCGGTTGCGTCGGCTGCGTCGGATTGGTCGACAGTGCCGCCGTGGCGGACGCGACGCCGGCAACTCCAGCATCGCCTTTCGTGGCTGCGGCTCAGTCCGTGCCATTGGTGCTGTTATTGCCACTGGCCGTTCCGTCAGTTCCGTCACCGCCATCGGTGGCCGTGGATTCGTCGGCCTTCTGCAGGGCCTGCTTGAACTGCTTGGTCTGCTTGTCATACTCGGCTTTCGCGGCGTTGGCTTTGCTGATGGTGGAGGAGGCGTCGGTGGCACAGCTCAGCGTTTTCGGAGCGGTGACTTCCGTCTGGTGAAGTTCGGCAAGCTTGTCGAGGTCGTAAGACTCGTCAAAACTGGTGAACGCTTCGGAGATTTTTGCCTTCAGCTGGAACGCTTTCGAATAAGAGGTGTTCATGGCCGTGACGGCTTCCTTGCAGTCGTTTAGCGCGGCCAGGTCACGCATTTGCTGCGACGTACGTATGCCTGTGAATCCGAAAATCGCACCCAGAACGACAACTACGACGACTACGGTGATAATGATCTGGCGGTAGAAGCGCTTTACATGCTGGTTCGTCCAAGCGTCGCCATCGCTGATGCCTTGCGCTATGACCTCGTCGAACGGGTCTTGCGGTTGACGGGATTCGTTGGATTTAACGGATCCGTCTGCTTCGAGTGATTGCTGATCGCTGGTCTCGGACGTGTCGCCACTGACGATTGTGCGTGTTCCGGTTGCGTTGGTGTCGATCGCGTTGGTGTCGGCTGCGCTGCTGCTGGTAGCGGCGTCAATACCGTCGGCAGAAGTGTTGGGCGTTGTGTTTCCGGCAATTGTTCTCGGTGCGCGTGACGAGGTATTTTCCTCGCTTGGCTTCTTGCCGTGCCGTGCCATAACCCCTCCAGAATCTGCCTGCTATTCTGTGATCCCTGGTGCCGGCTTCCGGTCCTGGTCAATGTTGACCGTGCCGAGTGCCCACCTGAAATGCCAATATACAGCGTACGATACCCGTTCGTCACCGATTTACCGCACTCGTGTTGCCTCATATAATGCACGTGGCCATTCTTCAACTTCTGCATGCTTGCCGGAACTTCTTAAAATTTTTAAGAAGTGCTGTGCTGGGGTTGCGGGGTGCGGTTAGAGTTGGCGATTAGGGCGTTCGCGCCGAATAATTTGGGGCTGATGACTTTATTCAAGAGAGGCTGACGAATGGTTTCGCCACATCATGTTTTGAAGATTGCGACTGCGCTGTCTGCGGTTGCGTTGACGGCTTCCGTTGCGGTTACGCCGGCTTACGCATTGCAGGATATTGCGATTGAGGATGCTGTTGCGCAGAGAAGTTCCGTTACTGCAGATAGTGGCGTTGTTATGCAATCTGACGATCAGCCGGATGATCAGACGGGCGACCAGCAGTTGGCGACCAGCATGCCTGACAATCCGAATGCGAAACTTCCAGGCACCGTCAGTGGCGAGATTTCCGACGATGCAACTGTAGTTTCGGAAGACCTGGCCGTTACCTCCGAAGGTGAGGTCAAGAATATTGAAACCGGCGAAACCGTGACCGATGCGACACTGGTCGGCACGCAGGATCAGCAGCCGGATCCGCTCGCCAAAACCAATGGCGAATCCTTCATTCCGGTAAGTGCGGAAGATGTCAAAAATGCTGTAGCCGACGCGAACGTACAGCTCTCCAAATTCGAAAGCAATGAATACGGTGCGCACTGGGGCACTTACAACAATACGAAAGCCTTCTTCGACTACCAGAACAACCTGTTCGTGCAGCAAGCCAAAGGCGTGATTGACGTTTCCGAATGGCAAGGCGACATCGACTGGGCCAAAGCGAAAGCCGACGGCGTGGAAGGCGTGATCATCCGCCTCGGCTACGGCGAGGGCAACAATGCTGACAAGAAAGCACAACGTAACATTTCCGAATGCAAGCGACTCGGCATCCCGTTCGGCATCTACTGGTATTCCTACGCGGACACTCCGTCGATTGCCAAAGAAGAAGGTGCCGACGTGGTCGCCAAACTCAAGCAATTCGGTGTGAATCCGAGCGATCTGGCGTACCCCGTGTATTACGACCTGGAAAAGTGGACCTGGGAGGGGCATCAGCCGCCCACCGACCCGAACGTGTACAACGATATCGTCAACAATTGGTACAGCGCACTGCAGTCCGCCGGATACAAGAACCTGAGCGTCTACTCGTACACCAGCTATCTGCAAGGCCCGCTGAAACATGCCGACATTTACGCTAAAACCACGTGGGTGGCGCAGTATGGCGCTCGCATGGGATTTAACTCGTTCCCGACCAACAGTCGCGGATGGCAATACACCAGCTCCGGCAAAGTGGACGGTATCAGCGGCAATGTGGATATGAATGCGTTTGGGAGTAAAGCGTATGTGAATGGCGGGAGTAGCAATGATTTACAAGCGGCCATTGATGTACGCAAAATGACTGCAGTTACCATTCCGAATGGCAATTATTACATCAATGTTCGTTCCAAAGTCGCGTCCAGTGTTGATATTCCTGGTGGAAGTGCTGCAGATTCCACCGCCATTCAGTTGTATTCCGGCAACAGTTCCAAGGCTCAACAGTTCACTTTTACTAGGCAGTCTGATGGAAGCTACGAGATCATCAATGTGAATTCCGGCAAGGCTTTAGACGTGCGTAATGGTGTCGCTGAGAATAACGCTATAGTGCAACAGTATTCTCGAAATAATTCCCGGGCTCAACGATGGTTTATTCGTGATTCTGGAGCGGGATATTATTTGCAATCCGCTCTCGGTAATTGGGTTCTGGATTTGAGCGGTGGAAATACTGCGAATGGTGCTGCGATTCGGCTGTATACGCCAAATGGCACTGCTTCACAGCTGTTTGTTGTTTCGTCAAGCGATGTCAACATAGCTACTGGAGTATCGATGATTATCACTTCGGTTGCGAATAAAAAACTTGTCACGGATGTGACGAGTGCGTCAACGGCGAATGGGGCACGAGTTCAGCTTTATTCAAGTAATAATACGAACGCCCAGAAATATCGATTTGAATCAATTGGCAATGGAACTTATAAGATCGTCAATATTAATTCGGGCAAAGTGCTGGATGTATCTAGCGGATCCACTGCTAATGGAGCGGCATTGCAGCAATATACGAGTATCAATACTGTTGCTCAGCAGTGGACGGTGCGGAATTACGGCAGTAGCAAGATTGCTTTGGTGTCGGTAAACGCCAACAAAGCTGTCGATATTCCAGGTGGCAATGCTGTGCAGCAGGCTCAGCTGCAGCTTTATTCGCCGAATGGCACTGTTGCTCAGCAATGGTTGGTTGCAAAGGCGCCGTTGACGTTGCGCGAACGTTTGAACGAAACCGCAGCCAAGCATAGGCAAGATCTGCCGGACGGTACGTACACGTTCGGATCGAAGCTTAATACGTCTATGAAGATGGATGTAAGCGGCGCTTCCCGTTCAAATTATGGAAACGTGCAGATCTGGGCAGGTAATGGTACCAATGCTCAGAAGTGGAAAGTGATGCATGATTCCAACGGGTATGTGACGTTGACCAGTGTGAACTCCGGCAAAGTTTTGGATGTGAATGGCGGCGTATCTGCCAACGGAACCAACGTGCAACAGTACGATTCCAATGGAACATACGCTCAGAAGTGGATAGCTGTCAAAAACTCCGATGGCTCATACACGTTCCAGTCGGCGCTCGCGGAAAACGCGGTGTTGGATGTGAATGGTGGTTCCAGCGCAAACGGTACTAACGTGCAGTTGTATACTTCCAACGGAACAAATGCCCAAAAATGGGTGAAATAGCGATACCTAATGAATAGATTCCGAATGTCTGTTGGAACCAAGCCCTTTTAATGATGTTGAGAGGTCACTTTCCTTGGCGCTTCATCAACGCAAAGCGGTTGGCATCAACGATGAATGCCTTGCGATCATTCTTTGCCATGACGTCAAGGATGATTCCTGTAACAATCAAAAGAAGACCTGCTATAACAAGCATTACCGCGCCGATGAGCGTGGGGAAGCGTGCGACCATGCCGGTGTGCATGAAGTCGATGCCTACGCTGCCGCAAAGAATTAGACCGACGATGCCGACGATTAGGCCGAGACCACCAAAGAACGGCAGTGGCTTGTATTCGCGGATCATGCGGAAGATGGTGCTCATCACTTTGATGCCGTCGCCAACGGTATCAAGTTTGCTGACGGAACCTTCAGGACGATCGCGGTACTGAATCGGCATCTCGAAAAGACGGAGATTGTTGTTCAACGAGTGGATGGTCATTTCAGTTTCGACCTCAAAACCACGGGACAACACTGGGTAGGTCTTTGCAAAAGTGAAGGAGAACGCTCGGTAGCCGGTCATGATATCGGTTACGTGAGCTCCGAACAGTCCATTGATGGATCCGCGCACGAGCCTATTGCCGAAGTTGTGGAATGGGCGTTTGTTCTCTTGGAAGTACGTGGAGCTCAGACGATCTCCAATCACCATGTCGTAGCCTTCAAGAATCTTGTCGACCATAGCAGGTGCTGCGTCAGCTGGGTACGTATCGTCGCCGTCAGACATGATGTACACGTCAGCATCGATATCTTCGAACATGGCTCGAATGACATTGCCCTTGCCTTGACGTGGCTCCCTACGTACGACAGCACCTTCTGCGGCAGCGATCTCTGCAGTGCGGTCAGTGGAATTATTGTCGTAAACGTAGATGTCTGCTTGTGGCAAAGACGCTTTGAAATCACGAACGACCTTGCCGATGGTCACTTCCTCGTTATAGCAAGGAAGCAGCACAGCAACGGAGGGGTTTGGATTCTTTTCGAGCATGTAAGACACTATAGCCTCCGCTATGGTCGGAGAAAGGTAGGACTCTGCTTAAATGGCGATTTAAACACTGATTGTCTTTTTGGAGATGAAGCCCAGTACGGGGATTCTTTATTCAGAGAGTCATGTGTGTAGTCTAAATTTTGTTTTTGCAATAGTGGATTGATCGGTACTAAGAAATGATTCTATATGGGAAAACGTATAGTTGGGTATGATGTTGCGAAGAGCATTGCGATGTTTTTTGTGGTTTTGTTACATTTCGCTTTTTATACCAGATACTATTCTGGCGGACTTGCGGGCACTGCAGTAACCACACTGTGCGTAATCTGTGTGCCGCTTTTCTTCGCTGTCAATGGCGCACTTTTGTTGCCGAGAACTTTTGATGTTAAAAAACATTATAAAAAAACATGCACCGTTGTTGCGATTGTGAGCATATGGAAACTGCTTATTGCAGCTTTCTTTGTTTATGTGGATGGCTCTCATTCTGTTGGAGTAAAGAATTTAGTCGTTTTTCTATTTGGTGGAGGGTTTGGGGAATACCCAGTTGGGTATTTTTGGTTTATGAACGCTTTGATTGCGGTCTATCTGATATATCCACTGATTAAAATAGCTTTCGATTCGAATGATAAATCTGCTATGGGTTGCCTATTGGCGGTTATTTTTTGTTTTTCTGTCGGGAAAGATACCGTACGAGTTATATTGCAGATGTTAGGTTCAGTCAGTCATCATGATTTTGCGTCAGTCCTTGATGGTGTAGGTCAATTTTATATTTTCGGCGATTATGGATATGTGCTTATGTATTTCGTAATTGGTGGTCTTATAGGCGCATCTGTAAGTCGTGCTGGGGGACATTGTCTTGATAGGTTTAGGTTGCAGCCAACGGTTGCATTGTTAGCTGTTCTTCTGTGTTATATTGTAACTTTTGCTATTCAGAGATATCAGCATGCTGTACAAGGAACGAATTTAACGGTGGATCATGGTTATTGGCTTTTCCCAACGTTTCTCGCCACTATCTTAGTGCTGCAATTGCTTGTCAATGTGAAAATGGAGGGTGGTGTAGCAGCTGTATCGAAAGTTGTAGGTGCGAATACTTTTGGTATTTATATGCTTCATATGATTGGACTAGTTCTGATGAGTCGACTGCAAGTTTTGCCTGTTTTCTCGTGTTTGGGTAATATGAATTCCATCCTTGTGACGCTGATGAATATTGTCATGGCGCTGTTTGTTTTTCTCGGGTGTCTTATTGTTTCCGTGTTATTGAGGCGGATACCTGTCGTTGGGCGTCTCTTTTCTCTATAAAAAAATTGAATGGGAGTCTCATGATTAAAAACAATCGTATAGGTCTTCGAATCGTTATTCCTGTGATACTGGGCATCATGTTTGCCTTCGGGGATGATACGTCCAACTCCGAAGGGAAGATTCTGACTTTAAAAACCGCCTTCTTTTACAAAGCTTTACTTTTCTGCCTGCTTTTTGTGTTTCTTTTTATTGCTGTTGACTCAGCAGTGGAAAAGATGAAATGGAACGCTCTTGAGGAGAATCGCGAAGCGAGGTTTCTGAGGTATGAGTGGACAATCAAAAGTGTTCTGAAGAATGCGGTAATTATTTTTATCTGCTGGTTCCCTTATATCTTTTTTCTTTTCCCTGGAGTGTATTGGTCTGATACTTCTAAGCAATTGTTGATTCATTATGGTGTAGAAGAGTTTACTGATCATCATCCGTTTGCCTTGACATACCTGTTTGGGGCTTTTGCAGATTTTGGAGAACAAACTTTCGGAAATCCAATATTGGGACTGTACTGCCTAATCGTATTACAACTGATTGCTGCGATTATGCTTCTCTCTGTGACTGTGCTGTATACGCATAAGATGGGGCTTAGCAGAAGAGCGTGTCATGTGGAACTTGCTTTTTTTGCGCTGTTCCCTGTGTTCCCTGTAATGTTTTGCTCTCTTGCGAAAGACACGATTTCGGTTCTGTTTCTTATGGCTTTTTGTCTTCTTTTTGTCGAAGTAATTAGGACAAAAGGCGATATTGCGACTAATCCTTGGGTCATTAGTGGGCTGTTTCTTTGTGGATTGCTTACGTGCTTAACGAAGAAGGCGGGGGTGTATGTTGTCGTTCCTTCGCTTGTTCTTGCTTTCTTGATGGTTCTTTCAAAAAAAGCGAAGGCAATCTTGATTTCAGTAGGGATGGCGGTAGCTGTTATCATGCTGATCTTAATTCCTAAATGTATCATGCCTGCACTTGGTGTTGAGCCTGGCGGAAAGCAAGAAAGCATTCCTTTCGCTATTCAGCAGGTCGCACACGATATCAAATACAACGGTGATGATATGACCGAAGATGAGAAGGGGTTGGTGTCTGATTTCCTGACCATCGATTATTCGAAAATAGCTGATAGCTATGATCCTCAAATTGTTGATCCAGTGAAGGGAACAAAGCTTAAGGATGAAAGCCTTTTTGGCGACTTTATCAAGCTGTGGATCAAAAAAACTGTGGAACACCCGCTTGGGCATTTCGAATCATGGATTGGCCTTGTTAAGGGTTGGTTTGGATTCCAAAACAATGATGGCTCTCCTAACTATATGGTAGTTTGCACAGAATCTGCTTGGTATTACGATCCAATAATGAAGTATGTTCCGCAATGGCCTGTTAAAGCTTCAAAGAGCGATATGGCACGCTCCATATACAACATGGAACAGAGTGTGCCTGTTGTCAACGTACTTTTTTCCAGATCTTTGTGGGCTTCTATTCTTCCATGCTTGATGCTTTTCTTTGCGCTGAGGCCAGAGAAGGGCAAGCTAGGTCGTGTGGCGTCCATGATGCCGGTAGATATGTCCTTTGTGTATTTGTTGTTGGTGCCGGTATCTGGCATGGGAGGTGAACCTACCAGATACGTTCTGCAGATGATTTGTGTTGCGCCACTTTTCTTGACTTTAATAGCTAAGAGCCGAAGTCAAGAGAACGTAGAAGAATAGTGGGCGTTGCTGGTGGCGTAGAGAAATCTATGCCACCAGCAGTGTGCTTCTAATAGGTTGATTTATTTGCGTTGGACGATATTGGAGAACGCTGGAGGACACAAGGATGACTGTGGTTCAAAAGGGCATGAAGCGGCGTGTGCCACTTGTTGTTTTGGCGATGATCTGTGGTTTTCTAGCGTCGCTGGTTGACTTCATTCGTCAGAATGATCAGTTGGTTCTGGCTCCGCGCATGCTTTGGTATACGCTCATAATCGCAATCCTCTTCTTCCTTTTTGTGTTGCTTTTAGAGTGCGTGCTGGCTTGGTTGAATCGGGAGCCTGAAACGTATCGAAACGTTTCGTGTAAGTTGCGGGAGATCTTCTCTTTTAAGACATCGAAGAAACAGTTTGCGTTAATTGCGGTTGTGTTGGTGCTGTGCTGGCTTCCGTATCTGATTGTTACTTATCCGGGTGTCATCTGGTATGACACTGAGCAGCAACTGCTCCAATGGAATGGCCAGCCGAATACTTTTACTGATGGTAGTTATCTCTCTGATCACCATCCTGTTTTCGACACTATGATATTTGGTACTTTTCTGCGATTAGGAGCGTTTTTCGGCTCGGCTGATCGAGGGTTGTATCTAGGGTGCATAGTTATCGAACTGGTCACCATTGCAGCTCTTGCGTCAATGATTCTTTACTGTCGTCATATTGGCGCTGGATGGCGATTCTGTTTTGCTGAAATGATTTTCTTTGCGGTATTCCCGTTTACTGCGCTGTTTTCCATGACGATGGTCAAAGATTCGTTGTTCATGCCGTTTTTTATCTGGTTTGCCATGATATTTGTTGAAGCGGTAAGAACTCAGGGAGTATTACTCAAACAGCCTCAATTTTTTACGGCGTTTTTACTGACTGCGCTTTTGATGGGGCTTACGAAAAAAACTGGCGTCTACATCGTGCTTATATGCTGTATTATCTTATTTTTCGCAGTATCAGCGATTATTCGTAAGCGTGTTGTTGGTGTTTTTACTGTCGTTATATCGGTATTTATGATACTGATGCCGAAAATTGTTTTCCCTGTATTCCATATACAGGAAGGTGGAAAACAAGAGATGCTTGCTGTTCCGTTGCAGCAATCCGCGTTACTGGTGAAGCGGCATGAAAATGATGTTTCGAGACAGGATCTAGAGGTTATCTACAAAATTCTGGGTGATGATGTAGCCGACCGGTACCAATGGTGGGCATCGGACAATGTGAAAGGTTATTCTTGGGATTCTCAGAATGATCAATATTTAGGTCAATATGCGATTGCTTGGATCCATGGGCTGGCATCTCATCCGGAAACATATGCTGAAGCGTATGTCGCTTTGCAGGAGGCTTGGCTGGGCATTCCTTCACCTACTGATTCGAATGCTGGTGATTTAGTAATGCAGACGTACGCTTTAGGAAGCGATCATTATGCATTACCTGATTCGGTGAAATTAGGGCTATGCTTTAGTGGCTTCAAAAATGCAGTGCAGAAACTTCAGGAAACGATTAATGATCACATAGCGCGAGCTCCAATAGTGAATCTATTGTGCTCGCGTGCGGTGTGGTCGACATGGATATTCGTGTTTGTTCTCTACGAGTGTATACGTCGTAAAAAGCGACATTGCTCGTGGCTGGCACCTTATGTTGTCACGTTCCTGTTTCTATGGATTTCACCGGCTACCGTGACCATAGAAGGCATGAGATATCTCATACCAATGGTTATGATTGCGCCGCTCATGCTTGGAATGCTCGGGGCTGGTGAGCAAGCAAACAGCGCACAGGCAGCTGAGGATGAGCGGTAAAGCGAGAATAAATTTAAAGCCGGTGAAAGGCAGTATTAATGCTTTTCACCGGCTTTAGATTTGGTGTTAATTAGCGTCGGCCTCGTGCTGTTCGTCCGATTGACTTGAGGAGTTCCCTCCGGCGCGACCCAATCGGCATGATTGGGTCGATGATTTTACGAATTGGGTTATCTTCACCCACTGCGCGAGGCGGCTTGGCTGGCGTGACGATGACAGGAGTTTTCGGTGCCGTAGCCTTTACCACACGCTTCAACAAACGCTCATAGAATGGTGTTTCACGCGCATAACGCCAGTAAATGGAAGCGAAATCGCAATCCGGATCAGTCCACGGCTTCTGGAAACCGGCATAGTGGATGATCTGCGGGTTGTTACGCGACTTCATGTATGCATCGTAGATGTCGTTTGGCGCTTGTACGAAGAGGTTGCCGACACGTCCGCCGCAATCGTGAACCACATTCCACTCCCACGGCAAATACAGTACTTCTCCCTCACAATGTGCGTTAAGCACATCCTGATCGTTATAGATGAACGCAGGGTTAGACGCATACGTAAGCCATTGCCTGATGGTGTAATGCTCGCGCATCGCTTTGGTGTTGAGCACCAGCACGCCAGCCTGGAAGTAATCGTATGGATTCTTCATCTTCAGCACGGTCTTCGCATAATTCATACGCTTACCATGCTTTACGTTCAAATTGCCAAGGAAATCGATATCGCGCACTGCGCCAAGCAGCTTGCCCTGTAAATCGATGTTGTAGAGTTTTGCGATATCACCGTTGATGATGATGTCGGAATCAAGGTACAGCACCTTGTCATAGAACGGCAGGACTTTCTGAATCAGGAAACGATAGTATGTTTCCACGCTGATATGCGCGTTGTTGGTGGAAAGATCATAGCCGGCAAGTTCTCGGTCCACGTTGGTAAATCGCAGATTCATGTTCGGGAACCGCTTGAAGAACACGCGCATACGTTCCTGCTTATCCCAAGCGATGTTGCGCTGCAGTACGGTGACATCGTAGAAATAGCTCGGATCAGCGTTCTTCATGGCTGAGTACACGGTAGCGGTCAGCTGCGGCACGTAATTGTCATCCGCTGCGAACACCACTGGAATGATCGGCTTATCAGTGACGTCAAGTGGTTTGAGCTGCTCGGCTGGTTCCGGATTGGTGAAGTGCACGCACTGCAGTTCCTTGAATTTCCAATTGGATCCGATGCGCTTGTGATGCATGAGATAGATATTCAGCAGGCGTTCGGAAAGATGTCCCGGCGTACGCAGTGCTTCCTTGCTGTACGTGCTGTAATCGGTTTCCTTGTCGAATTCCTCAAGGATCGGGAACATCCATTTACAATAATCGAAGAAGATTTCCTTCTTCATGATGAACATATTGCAGAAACACGCTTTGTTGCCATTGAAGAAATCCTGCGCATCCTCCTTATAATCAGGATACATGGCGCACAGAATCTGATAACAGCACTTCAAATCGTCATCGTGCAGCAGGGGAGAGGCCTCCCACAATGCGCGCGGAGTTCCGTGCTTATCGATGATTTTTTCGAGATTGCCGAACGGTGTGGTGATGACATCATACTGCTTCACCACTTTGGCGATGTTCTCGTCATTCAGCCCGTACTTCTTTGCCGTGGCGCCATCGATGTAATCATCCATGATTTCACCAAAGGCATTTTCCTCATGCACGGTTTCGGAAAAATCGAAATAGCGGCGATAATGGCAGAATCCGTAGTAGTCGGCATCAACGTTCTTCCAAGCCCAGTATTGCGTGGTCAGTTCGCAATAGCGTGGATTGCGGTCGGAGATGTTCTCTCCGTCGGCATCGCTCCAATAATAGGGGAAACGGGTGGGGTTTTTTGCCGATCCAACATGAACGGGCTGAAAAATGTCACTGGAAAAGGTCGAAACCAGCTTATGCGCGGAAACGAAGATTTTAACGGTCTGCTTCTTTTGACGCTTATGCAAATCTTGGGTTTCCTTGAATTCCTGGATATGACGCGATGCGGCATCTTTCATCTGAGTATAGGAAACCGGTAGCACATGAACATCCTGGGTTAATTCTTCTGCCAGAGCGGCCCAATCCAGAAAAGCCGACGTTGATGGATTGAGATATTCGATTGAAGCGTATGCGCCATCTCGCGCAAATCTCATTAACGCAGTTGCGGTTTCCACCTCTCCGATAATCGGGGCGACGGATTTTGCCGCTTCGATTTTGTTATTATCAGATACTCGGTCTTTCCATTCATTCATCAATGTGAAGGTAAGTCGTTCCTTCAGTCGAGTAGCTGATTCCTTCACCAATACCGACTCTGTGGAGTCAGCAAAATGCTTGGCTTCTTCCCAGCAAGACTTGATCTGGCTCGCCGACATGAGGAATTTATCAGGGGAGAGCATGTTGTCCGTGGTCACGCCTCGACCGATGTTGTACACATATCCTCGAATGTCGGTATTGGTCACTTCCAAGTTGGACATGCTGGCAAGCACAAGAAACTCATAGCTGTCTTCCGCTCGTTCAAGACGTGAACCCGTCATTGCATCGAAGGCCTTACGACATATGCTGCCTCGGAAGGCCTTATGGGTCACATGCCAGTCTCTTCCATATTCATTTGTTGAAATGAAAACTTCGGAAAGCAATTGTTTCTGATTGGAGGCAGACGAATTTGCATTTGCCCAAGTCTCAAAATCACGAGCGGCATGGCTGCTCATGCCATTCTGTTCTTTGCAAAGCAGACCGAAGCGCAAAATATCAGGCGTATATTTTTGGATTTCCGACTGAATTTTATCGAGTGTCCCCTCCGCGAAAGCATCATCGGAATCCAGGAAGAGGATGTATTCTCCTGTGCTCAGAGCGGTTCCACTTTTCCTGGCGAGATGGAGTCCCTCGTTGTTCTCTTTATCGAGAAGACGGATTCTACTATCCTGTGAAGCGAAGCGAGAGGCCACGTCGTGAGAATTGTCTGTACTTGCATCATTGACCACAATGGCTTCCCATTGAGTGTAATCTTGGGCGAGCAGGCTGCTCAGACACTCTGGCAGGTATTCCGCGCAGTTATAGCAAGGAATGATGATACTGAAAAAAGGATTATGACCGGACATCTGTTATTTCTTCCTTTGGATAGTGGGGAAAAGAGATTTGATTTGCGATAGGAGACGGATGATTTTCGTAGAATGCGGCGTCTCCTTCGGTACGGGAAGACGTGTCTGCAAATCTGCAAAGTGTCTGAGCGCTTGTTCCCGGTACTCGTTGTACTGCGGAGATGAATCGTTGCCGGCGATTGTTTCTGCAGTCTCCTTCCACTGCACGTATCGGGATTTTTTATCAAAGGCGTCTCCCGCATCCCAATGGGAATAAGCGTCATCTCGTGTGAGACGCATCAATTCCGTTGCGATCTCCATGTGAGTGAAGTCTGCCTGCATCGCGGGAAGAACAGACAATTTATCTTCGTCGGATAGCCGTACATACCAGTCGCCAAACAGCATCTCCAACAATCTTCGGCGGAGTTCCGCGGCACAAGGAAGAAGATCGAAATCGGTGAAGCCGTTTGCGTATTCAGAAGCTGTGCTTATCAGAGTTCCATAATTCGAAGAGAGCGAAATGAATTTCTGCTTGGACATTGGTTTGAAAGTGGTGATACCTCGGCCTAGGTAATAGCGATATCCGATTAGCTCATTATGGAAGGTTTCCGTATTCGCGAGGCTGGCAATAACGAGCCATTCGTAGCTATCCTGTCCTCTGCCGAGACGAGAGCTGGACATACGGCTGAAAGCTTCTTTGAGAAGTTCGGTCCGATACAGACGTTGCAGGATACGCCAATCTTGACGGTGATCTTCGGAATCGGTGAAAGAAGAGAAGGCGATTTCCGGACCATGCAGTGTGGGTAAATCTCGATTGCTGAGCCGAAGAATATCGGAGCATGCTGATTCAGGCATATCCTCTCCGAAAAGTTCGGTACCGAAATGGAGAACATCGAATGATTGTTGCGAAGCGAACGTCCTTAAAGAGAGCAATGCGTTATTTGCGAGCTCATCATCCGCATCCAGGAAAAGGGCGTATTTTCCCCGCGCACATTCCACGCCGCTTTTTCTCGCGAGATGGGTTCCCTCATTTTGGCTTTTGTTGATGATTATGATTCGGTCGTCTTCTTCGGACAGCTGACTGGCAATATGAAATGCGTCATCTGGACTCGCGTCGATGACGATAATTGCTTCCCAACCCTCAAAAGATTGTTTTTGCAAAGACTGAATGCACTTTCGAAGATAACCACCATTGTTGTAGGAAGGGATGATGATTGAGAAAAAAGGACTCGAAGAATTTTCTGCCGATTGTTTATTCGTCATTTTCTTCTCCATGCTGTGCTGGTATGGGCGTGGAAGGCAACAATTACATTCCACGCCCCATAGATTAAGAATGCAATGGATAATTTCAGCCGACTACGCCTTCGCATTTGATCGAAAGAACATCGTTGTTGAGCAGTGCGTAATCTCCATTCCTGGAATCGCGAATCGCGAAGATGCAGGCGTCATCTCCATTCGCGAAGGCGATGGCTTTAGGCTTCTTCGGATTGTCGGGATCATCGACACGCAATGACGCCACAATCTGGAAATCACCATTGTTGAAGATGTTGACAGGCAGCGCGAATCGTACCTTGTGGTGGCCTGGATTATGGAACTTATACAGATTGGGGCCAGGGTCGAAGGTCAGACCTCCTCGTTTCTTATCAATTAAGGTCATGGTGAAATAGAAATCGACATCCTGATCAAAGAAGTACTCGATGTCGAATTCGAAGACATCATCTTTGCTGCAAACCGGCTTGGAAGCCGCAAGAACCTTAAGCCATGCCTCATTATCTTGCTTTTCGGCCTTATCGGTATCCGGGGAATCAGTCTGCTTGAGATTTTCAAGCGTGTAACGATCTGCAACATCATTCTTGTCGCCACTAGCGATGATCTCGCCATCCTTGATGAGAATGGCCTTGTTGCAGTATTTCTTCACCGCGTCCATGGAATGGGTGACAAGGATGACGGTCTTGGTCGGATCTTTCTTGATTTCCGCGAAGAAGTTGTCGCACTTGCGCTGGAACGCCTCATCGCCGACGGCAAGCACCTCGTCAAGCACCAGAATGTCGCCCTGGGCCTTGATGGCCACGGAGAAGGCAAGACGAACCTGCATACCGGAGGAATAGTTCTTGAGCTTCTGGTCCATGAAATCCTCAAGCTCAGCGAACTCCACGATGTCATCATACATCGCGTCAATCTGCGTACGAGTGAATCCAAGCAGAGCGCCGTTCAAGTACACATTCTCACGGCCGGTCAGTTCCGGGTTGAAGCCGACGCCGAGTTCGATGAATGGCACCAGTTTGCCCTTGACGGTGACCGAGCCTTGCTCCGGGGTGTAGATCTGGGAGATGATCTTCAGTAATGTAGACTTGCCGGAACCGTTACGTCCGACAATGCCGAAGAAGTCGCCTTGGCGTACTTCGAAATTGATGTCGCGGAGCACATGCTGCTCGGTGTAGCCTTTGATGCCCTTCGTCCAGTTTAAGAACGCCATCTTCAGGCCGGTCGCCTGCTCAGTGGGCAGACGGAACATTTTGGCCACATGGTCGACCTTGAGCACTACCGGACGCTCGTCCTTGGCTTCTTCCTGTGTCTTTTCAGTCAATGCAATCTCAGCCATGATCAGAGCACCTCCGCGAACTTGGAGCTGTATTTACGGAACGCATGAATGCCCAGCCACAGAATGAACGCGGACAGCACGTACGGCAGAAGGCATAGCAGTTTGTTATCGACCATGCTCCACACGGTCGGCACATATTCTGGGGAAAGTAGGTTATGGCGAATATCCATGATTACCTGAGTGGAAGGATTCAGCATAAGCAGTTTAGCCGCCCAAGAGAAATCTGGGTTGTTAGCCACCATCGAAATCGGATAGATGATAGGTGTGGCATAGAACATGGCTTGCAGCACGACTTCCCAAATATGCGCCACATCACGGAAGTACACGAACAGCGAGGCGAGCAGCAATGCCACGCCCAGCCCTAGACAGTACAACTGGATTATGCTGAACGGTACGAGCAGCACACGCCAAGTGTAGTGTGCATGGGCGAAGAAACCGAACAAAATCACCACGCACAAGTTAATACCTAATGAAATCATGGAACCCATCGTGGTGGAGGCCACGATGATGTAATTCGGGAAATGCACTTTGCGTAGCAAATCACCGCGTCCCACGATGGATTGCATACCCATACTGGTGGACTCGGAGAAGAAGCTCCACAAACAGGTACCGCACAGCAGCGAAATCGGGAAGGTCGGGGTGCCGTCGGAGAACTTCAGGAATTTCACGAACACCACGTACATCACCGCGAACAGCATCAACGGCTTCAATACGGACCACACCATACCTAGGAACGAACCTTGGTAGCGCAGCTGGAAATCGGTCTTCACCAGTTCCTTGAACACCACCATCGCGTAATGGTACCTCTTCTTGAGGCTCTCAAAAAAGTCTTTCACAAGCATCCCATCTTACTAGTGCGAAGCATCCGGACGCAAAATGCAAGTGACGATGCAGGTGACGCGCCCTTCTTCGGCAGTACTCTCATATATTCTATTGAGGAAAGGACGTTTGTCTTAGTAAG
>OGOJ01001006.1_pt1 | contig 23068 bp, 20 predicted proteins | sample 1552601 | NCBI WGS metagenome assembly OGOJ01 (sample SAMEA2580184, study PRJEB22360) | human gut metagenome | biome: human gut; feature: human-associated habitat; material: faeces | place: Denmark | collected 2008/2010
CAGCTGCCGGAGCGGTGCTTAAGCCGCAAGGCGGGAATTGTGCGGTGTTGCCATAACAAAAATGCGATCCTCACATTCAGCAAGGACCGCAGCGGGTTCAGCAATTATTTTGCAGTTTCAACGGTGTAGGTAAAGCCGTACTCTGCCTGCAGTTCCTTCACGGCGGGCTCCAGGTCCTCGATGAAGGTCGGGGAGTAAACGCTCTGGCCGTTATGGGCCTTCTTGTAATCTTCCAGCAGGGCGGTCAGCTTCTCCCAGCCTTCGTCTGCCTTTTCCTGAGAAACCTCTTTCGGGAAGTCGATGATAAATTCGCGGTGTTTGGGAATGCGTGCTTTCATGGTGATTCCTCCAGATAAATTGTTTGCGGCAAAGGCTGCACAGCTTGGTGCAGCGCTGCCTTATTGATTGAAGATGCGTTTTGCATTTTCAGCGGTCAAATCCAGGACGCTCTGGGCATCCATCTGCCAGATCTCGCCGATCTTGGCTGCCACATGGGCAATGTTCCGGCTGTCGTTGCGGGTGCCGCGCACCGGTTCGGGGGACATATAGGGGCAGTCGGTTTCCAGCACAGCCAGTTCGTGCGGCACCATGGCCAGCACCTTGGCCGCGCGCTTGGCTCCTTTATAAGTCACAGCGCCGCCAAATCCAAGGGCTATGCCCTGCGCCGTCAGCCAGGCGGCGTCCTCAGCGCTGCCGCTGTAACAGTGCAGCACCCCGCGGGGGCGGTACTGGCGCAGCAGCTCATACATTTCGGCGTGGGCTTCGCGGTCATGCACCGAGACCGGCAGGTCCAGCTCCTGTGCCAGCTGCAGCTGCGCTTCAAACAGGTCGTACTGTTCCTGCGCTGGCAGCGGCCAATGGTGGTCCAGCCCAATTTCCCCCACCGCGATCACAGCGGGGTCATCAAACAGGGGGCGCATGGCGGCAAGCTCGGCCCGCCAGTCCCCGTGGTAAGTGGCCACAGTGGCGGCGTCCTCCTCGCCAAGGCTTTCGGGGTGGATGCCCAGCGCGGCATGTACAAAAGGATATTTGTGGGCCAGTTCCAGCACCGCAGCGGCATCGCCGGAATGCGTTGCACATTCCAGCACGCCCACCACGCCGCCTTCCCCCAGCGCCCGCATCACCGCATCCCGGTCCGCATCAAACTGCCGGGACGAATAATGCGCGTGGGTATCGAAGATGTTGGTCATAGCTTTGCCCTTACGTTGAATGAGGAATTCGCAATTAGAAATTGCCAAACATTGTTCTTAATTTCTCATTACTAATTTCTAATTCCTAATTTTCCTTCTTCTTCCCTGCTGCCGGCCTATTAACCAAATAGATCCCCCCGCACACCAGCACAAGGGCGGCGAGGTATTGCCATTCGAACAGGGGCTCGCCGTTCAGGATGGCGGAGAGCAGAACGTTCATGATCGGAATGATCAGGCCGAACACGGCAATGCGGGAAACAGGGTTGTTTTTCATCAGCAGTGCCCAGATCACATAACCGGCGCCGGAGATAAATGCCAGGAAAAGCAGCACCGGCACAGCGCCAAAGCTTTGCGGGTGCAGGCTGCCGCCCAAAACAAGGCCGATGACCAGCAGCGCCGCACCGCCGACCCCAAGGTTCAGGCAGGAGACAGTGAACGAATCCACCTTTTGGGTCACGGCTTTGTTCCACGGCCCGGCCAGTGCAAAAATCACCGAAGCGATCAGCATATAGGCAACGCCCGCCGGGCTGCCGCTGCCGTGGTTGCCAAGAGTTGCCACCAGCACACCGCTGAACCCCAGCGCACAGCCAATAGCTTTGCGCGGCGTCATGCGGTCAGCTTTGCCGTACAAAAAGTGTGCCAGGATAACCCCCATAAAGCTCTGGGTGCTGTTCAGAATGCCGCCCATAGCCCCGGTCAGCAGGGCAACGGCGGAATAATAAAAGGTATACTGTGCAGCAGTCTGCCACAGGCCCAGCCCGCAGCAGGAAAGCAGATTTTTGCCCTTTGGCATAGGCAGCGGCCCGCGCCGCAGCGCCGCGCCCCCGGCATACACCAGCAGCGCACTGAGCATAAAGCGGACACCGGCAAAGCACATGATGGAAGCGGTATCGGTGGCGTCAATAGCAAACAGCCGGTACCCCATTTTGATAAACGGAAACGCCGACCCCCACAGCACATTGCACACCACCGCCATGCCCACCGCAGCCGCCGGGTTGCCAAAAAAGGCATCCAAACGAGAGGGAGAGGAAGATTTTGTCATAATTTTTGGGGGAAGCAGGAGTTAACTAGGAATCAGCAACGCAGATGCCGTGCCGCAGCCGCCGGAGCGGTGCTTAAGCCGCAAGGCGGGAATTGTGCGGTGTTGCCCTAAATCAGAGGAATCCTGGCTGACGTCTGCTTATCAGCTTCTTACTTTTCCACCTGGAACAAATTCTGCTGACTGGTTGCTTTGGCACCGATGTTGTTATACTCCAAATAGAAGTACCCATGCACCCAGGCATCCAGCTCTGCATTCTCGCCGTAGGTGTGGGTCACGCCGTCCGCGTCCATATAGTCATTGGCGGCTGTCACCACCGGGGCCACCTGCTTGAGTGCCAGCAGGTACTGGTAATACGGGGTCAGCGGCAGCCCGGCATTTTCCACCAGGGTGGGAGCCAGCATGCACATATCCATGCGGTTGTACTCGTCGGTGGCGCTGGTCTGGCCTGCGTTTTCCAGCGGGTAGTTTGCCCAGATCAGGTAGGGCGTGCTGCGCTCCAAAATCTGCAAATTGTTCTCATCGGTAAAGGTATGGTCGGCCACATGATCCACAAAGCTGGGGGCGTGGTCGCCTGCCATGGCAACAATCACCTTGCGGCCGGTCTTTTCGTACTGCTCGGTCAGGTATTCGGTCAGTTCGCCAAAGGCACGGTCGGTCATATAGATGTTGCTCAGGTATTCATCCATGATGGAATCATACTCGCCGTAATCGGTTGCGGCATGCACGATATCCTCCTCCGGGGGGTTCATATCGTAATCGCCGTGGCTTTGGATGGAAACCAGGAACACAAACCGCGGCTGGTCCTCCGGCATTGCTTCATACAAACCTTCCAGGTCGCGGTAGGTGGCGCTGTCGGTCTGGTAGGGGCGGCTGCCATAGGTTTCCTTGGTCGGAAAATCATCCTGGAAGTGGGTCTCGTCAAAGCCCAGCGTCAGCCAGGCAGAATCGCGGCGGTAGTTGGAGTTGGTATAGGGGTGGGCTGCCAGCGTGGCATACCCCAGATCTTTCAGGTTGCTGACCAGGCTGTTTGCCTTGTGCAGGTTCAACCAGTTGAACGGTGTGATGGAGGGCATCAGCATCAGCGAGTTGGAGGAAAGCATCTCGTACTCGCTGGAGTTGGTGCCGCCGCCCACATGCGGGCTGATGGTGTGGCCGTAAATGGAGTTGGGCAGGTTTTTGGTCACCTGCATGATCTCCTGGTCGGCCTGCAGGTCCGTTACCAGGTCAAAGTCATAAAAGCTTTCGGACAGGATCAGGAACACATCGGGGTAGTCCTGCTCGTTTGCCGTTTCGGGGCTGGCCTGATAGTCCTGCGCCATTGCAGCGGCCTCGGTGGCGGCGTCCTCGCTGTAGCCGTCCGGCTGCAGGATGGGGTCCACCATCAGGCTGGCGGCTTCAATGCTACCCGCCAGGTAGCCGTACTTATAATAGGTTTCCTGCCAGGCCCAGCCGTAAGTGGTGGCGGGCTTGATGGGGTTGGGGCTGAAATACCCCAGATACAGCACCGCAAAAATGCCGCAGGCGCAGGCCAGCGCATGGGCGCCGCGCTGTTTCCAGCTGCGCTTATGCTTGCCGGCCAGTTTGACCTGCACAACGGCAGCCACCAGCACCGGGATATACAGCAGCGCAATGGTAATAACTGTCTGGGTAATGTGCAGGGTATAACTGCCCATCACCTCTGCCGCGGTGCCCAGGTTCAGGATGTCCTGCGGCATCAGGGCGGAACCGTGCAGGTCCCGCGTGTAATAGTTGACCAGCGCCAGCACGGTAAAAATCAGGCCGGAAACGCCGGTTGCAATGCCCCAGCTGCCGCACAGGGCAAACACCACCAGCGTCAGGCAGAACGCCGTCAGCGCATTGAGCGGTGCGTATACCGGCCACTGCCCCGCCATGTAGTTGGCAGTTACGCCGTCAGAAATTTCTAACTGGTAGCGCGCCACAAAGGCCGCTGCCACAGCCAGCGCAAATGGCAGCACCGTGCCAAGCCAGAAGCGCTTGCTTTTTAATGCTTTTTTGATGTTTTGCATGGGTATCCAGTTCCTTCGCTTTGTTTGTTCATTAAGTTGCGGTCAACATTCCGCGTCAACACACCGAATGTCCGGTATGCCCGCAAAAGGGCATATTAGGTTAGTATATCATATTTTATGCCGGTTGTGAATCACCGTTTTTCGGCCAAATGCTGCCACTTGTTCCAAATCCGGCCCGCCCGCGCAGATTTTGCATTTACCAACCTACGCTTTCATGTTATAATATTAGTTAATCATCATTTTACCCCATAGACGGAGGCTATTCTATGAAAATTCCTGCAAAAGGTTTTACTCACGGCGGCAAGTTCCATGCAGACGATGTGTTTGCCACAGCGCTGCTGATGATTGTGCGGCCGGATATCAAAGTAACCCGCGGTTTTGTTGTGCCGGATGGTTTTGACGGCATTGTGTACGATGTGGGCTGCGGTATGTTTGACCACCACCAGGAACCGCGCGAAAGCCGCCCCAACGGCGTGCCCTATGCGGCCTTTGGCCTGCTGTGGCGCGTGTTGGGTGCCCAGCTGGTGGGTGCCCACCAGGCCCGCCTGCTGGATGAAAATTTTGTTCAGCCCCTGGACTTGAACGATAACACCGGCGAACAGAACTCCCTGGCCGATGCCATCGGCAGCTTTAACCCCGTGTGGGATTCCGGCGAAGATTCCGATGCCTGCTTCTGGCGCGCCGTGCCCTTTGCCAAGCAGGTGCTGGAAAACGAGATTGCCGCAGCCAACGCCGTGAACCGCGCGGACGAGACCGTCCAGAACGCCTACAAGAACTCCAAGGACGGCATTGTGGTCCTGCCGGACTACATGCCCTGGAAAAACGGCCTGTACAAAACCGATGCCCTGTTTGTTGTCTACCCCAGCCAGCGCGGCGGCTACAGCGCCCAGTGCGGGACCGATTACAAGACCCGCCGCAGCAAGGTGCCGTTCCCGCCCGCATGGGGCGGCCAGCCGGAGGAGATCCTGCGCGAAAAGAGCGGCCTGGCTCTCAAGTTCTGCCACCCCAGCCGTTTCCTTGTCACCGCGGAAACCAAAGAGGATGCCATTGAGGCATGCCGCCGTGCCCTGCGCGCCGCCGGAAGGCCGGTGAGCGCACAGTGAGCGCCGAAACTCTAGAGCAGTTTGGTCCCCACCCCAGCACCGCGGCGGACTGCCAGCCAGACCCGGCTTCCGCCTGGGTCTACATGGTGCGCTGCGCGGATGGCAGCCTGTATTCCGGCTGGACCAATGACCTTGCCCGCCGCCTGCGCGCCCACAAGGGCGGCAAGGCCGGTGCCAAGTATACCCACGCCAAAGGTGCCGTTAAGCTGACCTATGCCGAGCGCTGCACCGATAAAAGTGCCGCCCTGAAGCGGGAAGCCGCCCTGAAAAAGCTGCCAAAACCCGAAAAGGAAGCCCTTGCCGCCCAGTGGACCGCTGAAAACATCATCACCCTGCGGGATGCCGCGCCGGAGGACGCCGCCGCCGTGGCGGAGCTGTACAACTGGTATGTCACCCACTCCACGGCCACTTTCCAGTATGACCTGTGTACCGAGGAATTCCAGCGCGAAAATATCGCCTATGTGCAGCAGCGCGCGCCGTTCCTGGTTGCCGTCAATGCAGCGGGCAAGCTGTGCGGCTTTGCCTGCGCCCACCCCTGGCACAGCCGCACAGCTTATGCGTGGGATGTGGAGCTGACCGTTTACTGCGCCCACGACTGTGTGGGCCAGGGGGTTGGCGGGCGGCTGTACAAAGCCCTGCTGGACGGCGTGCGCCAGCGCGGCTACTGCAACGCCGTTGCCCTTGTGACCGGCCAGAATAAAGAAAGCTGCGCGTTCCATAAGGCGCTCGGCTTCAAAAAAATCGGCGTGGAACCCCGCACTGGGTACAAGTTCGGCCAATGGCTGGACCTTGCCTATTGGTGGATGGACCTGCGCCCCGGCCAGGAGCCTCCGGAGCCGGTGCGCCTGGGGCGATAAAACTGCATAACACAAAATTAAGCGGAGCACTGCTGATTGGCAGCGCCCCGCTTTTGTTATAAAGATTTGTAGGGCGCGATGCCTGCATCGTCCCGCATACTGAGCTGCAGCCATGGGATACTGTCATCAACATCCTATCTCCCCGCCGCGCGTTTTTGTTTTCCACAAGAAGCCCCTCTGTTTGTGGAAAACCGTTCAGATTCTTTTCACTTTTCCCTGTCGTTACGCGGTCTGCATTCCTGTTTTTGCCCACAAACTGCCCTTGTTCACGCAAAGTTTACCGGAATTTCCAGCTATTTCATGCCTTGTTCATCCGCAGTTCATTTTTATTCTTCATGATAGAATCTATCGGGGGCCCCTATTACCGCCCCCAACTGGAGGAATTGTTATGCACGAAACCCAACAGCCGCGCGACCCCAAAAAGACGACCGGCATTGTATATGCCGTGATCCTTGTGGTGTTGCTGCTGCTCAATTTCTGGGCCTTCCCCGCCATGATGAAAGGCCAGGTCAAACAGGTCGATTACGGCACCTTCCTGAACATGCTCGAAGGCGGCGAACTGAGCACCGTTGAAATTCAGGATCAGCAGATCTATTTTGTGGACAAAAACGATACCACCTACTGCACCAACTCCATTGCGCAGGACCTGCAGCTGGTCAACCGGTTGGAAAGCGCCGGCGTTTCCTTTGGCAAGGTGTACAACCAGACCACCTGGGTGGATACCCTGCTGGGCTGGGTCATCTCGCTGCTGCCCATGATCATCCTGATCGTCTGGTTCAACCGCATGATGCGCAAGCGGGTCGGTGAAATGACCGGCGGCGCCAACAGCATGATTTTTGGCGGCGGCAAATCCGGTGCCAAACAGTATGTCGTTGAGGATGGCAAGTCCATCAAATTTGCCGATGTTGCCGGTGAGGACGAAGCCAAAGAGAGCCTGCAGGAAATCGTTGACTTCCTGCATAACCCCAAGCGTTACGAGGATATCGGTGCCAAAATGCCCAAGGGCGTTCTGCTTGTCGGCCCCCCGGGCACCGGTAAAACCCTGCTGGCCCGCGCTGTTGCCGGCGAAGCCGGTGTTCCCTTCTTCTCCATTGCGGGTTCTGAATTTGTCGAGATGTTCGTCGGCATGGGCGCTTCCAAGGTGCGTGACCTCTTCAAACAGGCCAACGAAAAAGCCCCCTGCATTATCTTTATTGATGAGATCGATACCATCGGCAAAAAGCGTGACGGTGCTTCCGGTATGGGCGGCAACGATGAACGCGAGCAGACCCTGAACCAGCTGCTGACCGAAATGGACGGGTTTGACGCCGCCAAGGGTGTTATCATTCTGGCCGCCACCAACCGTCCTGAATCCCTTGACCCCGCTTTGACCCGCCCCGGCCGTTTTGACCGTCGTGTGCCCGTGGAGCTGCCCGACCTGAAAGGCCGCGAAAGCATCCTGCGTCTGCACGCTCAAAAGGTCAAAATCGGCCCCGACTGTGACTTTGCCGTGGTTGCCCGCATGACTCCCGGTGCTTCCGGTGCCGAGCTGGCCAATATCATCAACGAAGCCGCCCTGGGCGCTGTGCGCCACCACCGCATGGCCGTTACCCAGTATGACCTGCAGGAAGCCGTGGATACCATCCTGGCCGGTGCCCAGAAAAAGAATAAGATCCTGAGCGACAAAGAAAAGTGCATCGTGGCCTACCACGAAGTCGGCCATGCCATGGTTGCCGCCCTGCAGAGCCATTCCGCCCCCGTGCAGAAAATCACCATTGTGCCGCGCACTTCCGGCGCGCTGGGTTTCACCATGCAGGTAGAGGACGGCGACCACACCCTGATGACTAAGGAAGAGATCCTGGCCAAAATTGCCACCATGACCGGTGGCCGTGCCGCCGAAGAAGTGGTGTTCAACTCCATCACCACCGGCGCATCCAACGATATCGAGCAGGCCACCAAGATAGCCCGCGCCATGATTACCCGCTACGGCATGACCGACGACTTTGACATGGTTGCCTTGGAAACCGTGAACAACGCCTACCTGGGCGGCGATGCCAGCCTGGCCTGCAGTGAGCGCACAGCCGCCACAGTGGACGATAAGGTCGTGGAAGTCGTCAAGCAGCAGCATGAAAAAGCCAAACAGATGCTGATTGAAAACCGCGGCAAGCTGGACGAGATCGCCAAGTACCTGTACGAGAAAGAAACCATCACCGGCGAAGAGTTCATGCGCATCCTGACCGCTGTTCCCCAGCTGCCCACCGGTTCCGTGGAACAGTAAAGGCAACACCGCTCTGCGCGTTTTCTTTGTAAAATAACGGTGCCCCCGCCCTATGCAGTTCATTTACCGCACGGGCGGGGGTGTTTTGTTGTAATTCCGTAGGGGCGCACACCATGCACCCATCCGTTTTATATCATCACACTACAGCGCTTTCTCACAAAGCACACCATGTAATAGCGCCATTTTATGGCCAGCCGTTACCCATTTGTAGGGGCCGCTGCTCACCTCTTTCCGAAAAACGCAATAAAAATGCTGTCTTTCTCCACATCAGGGAAAGGCAGCATTCTTCTTTATCCGTTCAGATCTTCGCTGTTGCTGGCAATCACATTTTTATACCATCCAAAGGACTTTTTCCTGTACCGTGCCGCCGCCCTGTTCGAGTACCGGGAAAAGCACCCGTGATCCTACCGGGCTTTATTTTGCCTGTGCGCCCTCTGGGAAGATGATCTTGTTCACAAAGAAGAAGATCACCATGGAAATGCCGCCATTGAGCACGGTGGTGCCAATGTTGTAGATGAAATCCGGCACCAGCAGGCCCGCAACCGCCACCCACACGCAGTTGATGGAGTTGACGATGCAGGTGATCAAGCAGAACGCCACCACATACCAGGCAATCTGCTTAGCCAGGTTGCCCTTGCTGCGGAACACAAAGTTGCGCTGGATGGGAAAGTTTATGCATTCTCCCACCACCATGGCAACCATGTAGGCGCAAAAGTACGGCAGACCGCCATGGGCGGAATCATACCCCAGGATGTTCCACTGGAAGGTTTCGCCAAACAGCGTGACCGGGATGCCCGGCCAGCCAAAATCCACCACCGGCAGGCTGCTGAACGCCGCCGGCAAAAATTGCAGCAGCAGGTATTTGAACACCGTAACCAGGTTGGATACGATCACAAACAGTCCGCCTTCGCGCACCCACTTGGCTGCGGCGGGGTGTTTTGCCGCAAAATTATTCCATAGCTGCATAAATAGCCCCTCTCTTTCCTCAGCTGTTGTGCAGGCGCTGTTCCAGCTGTGCGTTCAGTACCAGGTTTTTCACGGCTTCTATGATCACCCGCACAAGGCCGATGATCCAGAATCCCTGTAATTCCATCACAATGCCATCCACCATGCCCATGCTGATGGCACCGCTGGTCATTTTGGCCAGGGCACGCAGCGGCATGTTGTACTGGAACAGCACATTCAGGTCCGGCTTGCCGCGCTTGTAGCTGGCGTTCAGCAGTGCGGTAAGCACCAGCCAGATCAGCCAGCCCAGCGGGCTGCGGCTGTGGTTCAGCTCGCCCAGGGTCATGTTGCGGTCAATTTTAACTTTTCCCTGCTGCACCGGGCGGCCCAGCAGGGTGGCCCATTCGTCATCCGGCACGCTCTGCACCTTGCCGCTGGTATAGTGCGGCAGATGCTTGCCCGCATAGGGGTTGGGTGCGCCGGTACCGGCCACTTCCACCACGGCGGTCAGGCGGATGTCCGCACTGGACGCGCCGACCCGCAGCTCATAGCTGCCGCCTTCCACTTCCCAGCTGTCGGTCTTGGTGTTCCAGTAGCGGAACGCCTTGTCGTCCAGCGGGATGGTCACGGTCTTGCTTTCGCCGGGCTGCAGCTGCACCTTGGCAAAGCCTTTCAGCTCCTGTGCGGGGCGGAACACTTCTGCCCCGGGTTTTGCCACATACAGCTGTACGATCTCTGCTCCGGCGCGCTTGCCGGTGTTGGTTACGGTCAGGGTCACGCCATTGGACGCGGCCTGCAAATTGCTGTAGGCAAAGCTGGTGTAGCTTAACCCATAGCCAAAGGGGAATGCCACCGGCACACCGGCGGTCTGGTAATAGCGGTAGCCGACATACAGCCCCTCGCGGTACTGCACCATGCGGCCCGGCCCGGCAAAGTTATCCTTGGCGGGGGTATCCGCATAGGCGTTGACCCAGGTTTCGGCCAGCTTGCCGCTGGGGTTCACTTTGCCGGTCAGCACATCCAGCATGGCGCCCGCCCCCGCCTGGCCGCCCAGCGCACCATACACCAGGGTACGGCAGTGTTTGAGCCACGGGGTTTCCAGTGAAGCCCCTGCGCTGAGCACCACAACGGTGTTGGGGTTGGCCTGCTGCACGGCCTTTAACAGTTCGATCTGGTTGTCCGCAAGGCGCATATCGCCGCGGTCCAGACCCTCACTTTCCTTGATTTCATCCAGCCCCAGGCAGAGCAGCACCACTTCGGCCTTTTGGGCCAGGGCTACAGCCTCGGCCTGTTTGGCGGCATCCGGTTTGCCCTGGCGGTCAAAGCCGGGGGCAAAGCCCACGCTGGCCAGGCCACTCTCTTTCAGGCAGTCCAAAAAGGTATCCACCTTGATGGAGTTGACCGCGCTGGAGCCAGCGCCCTGGTACCGCGGTGTCTGGGCAAAGTCGCCGATCACGGCAACTTTTGCGCCCTCGGCCAGCGGCAGCAGGTCGTTCTCGTTTTTCAGCAGCACAATGCTTTCGGCTGCGGCGCGGCGGGCCAGGGTGTGGTGAGCGTCCGCATCAAAGGTGCGGCTGTGGGACTGCACGGCGGCATGGGTATCAAACACCAGCGTCAGCAGCTCGTCCAGCCGGGCGTCCACATCCGCTTCGGTAATTTTGCCGCTCTGCACAGCCTGCATCAGCTCGCGCACCGCGTCCCCGCCGGGGGCGGGCATTTCCAGCGTGGAGCCGTTCTGCACGCCCAGGGCATGGTCATTGCTGCCGCCCCAGTCCGTTACCACAGCGCCGTCAAAGCCCCACTCCCCGCGCAGGATGTCCATTAACAGGTGGCGGTTCTCGTTGGCGTAAGTTCCGTTGATGAGGTTATAGCTGCTCATGATGGTCTTGGGCTTTGCTTCCTTGACCACGATCTCGAATCCGGTCAGGTACAGCTCCCGCAGCGTGCGTTCATCCACCACGGAATCCGACGCCATGCGGCGCAGTTCCTGGCTGTTGACGGCAAAGTGCTTGGGGCAGGCCGAAATACCGTTGGACTGGATGCCCCGCACATAGCTCGCGGCCATTTTGCCGGAAAGATACGGATCCTCGGAGAAATACTCAAAGTTGCGTCCGCACAAGGGGCTGCGCTTGGTGTTCAGGCCCGGCCCCAACAGCACGGCAACTTCCTGCGCGGCGGCTTCTTCGCCCATGGCCTGGCCGATCTGCTCGCCCAGGGCGGGGTCCCAGCTGCACGCCACAGTGGCTGCCGTGGGGAAGCAGGTGGCCGGAACACTGGGGTTCAGCCCCAGGTGGTCCGCCGCGCCCGCCTGCTTGCGCACGCCGTTGGGGCCATCGGATAGGGTGATGGACGGGATATTATTTTTCGGCAGTGCACGGGTCCCAAAGGTAGTAGCGCCCGAAAGCAGCGCACATTTTTGCTCTAAATTCAGTTTTTTGATGATTTCCTGTGTATTCATAATCATCTTAAATTTTTATTTTGTTACCGCAGTCGCTTCCGATTCCACAGATGCAAAATACATTCCTTCCTGTGCATCAGCCTGAATTGTTACGGTATAGCTGCCATCGCTTACACCCGTAAATGCTGTTGCACCGCTGCGGTGGTGGTATGTGCCCGTTTTTGCCATCGGGCCAAAGCCATCAACATATTCCTCGTCTTCCTGCGCCAAATCTTCCAGTTTGATTTTGGTCGTCTGCACAACATCCGCTCCGCTGTACAGCGTCAAGGTAAAGGTCTGCGGCGGATATTCCAACTCAGAATATGCTTCAAACACATCCTGATCCATGGTAACCGTTACAGTATCTCCACTTTGCACCGCTTCGCTTACAGCACCAGGCGCTGCATAAACACCCACATAAGTTCCTGTTACACTGTCCGACAGGCCGCGCTTATAGTCCGATGTTGTTGTCATCACATAAGCGTTATACTTTGCGCCGGGGGTACAGTCTGCGCTTAGGTCCACCGTTCCCGCATAATTTGCGTTGCTGTCATCCGCCAGAATGTTGGAAGATGTAAAGGTATAATAATCTTCCTGCTTGCCTTCTGCATCAAAGCCATACAGACGGATTGCATAGGTACGGCCTTTGTCAACACCGGTAAAGGAATACTCACCGGTTTCAAAATTAAAGCTCAGGTTCGTTGCCACTGCGGCCGCTGCTTTCGTATCCGTTTTGGCTCCGCCGCAGCCAGCCAGAACAAGGCTGGCCCCCACAGCAAGCGTAAACATCGCTGCAACGCCATAATGATTCCACTTGTTTTTCATCGTCAAATCGCCTCTCTCTTATGCTTTTGCAGCCTTTTTCTTGTTCTTCTTTTTGGCAAACAGCTCCGGCTTGAACATATGCAGTGCAATCAGCACGATTGCAACAACCAAGATAACATCCACCACACCCAGTGCGATCAGCCAGTACGGAGTCCAGTTGCGGGTCGTCGTCATCAGGGAAGAATTCGCCAAAACCATCAGATGGCGCTTGGTTGCCTGGCGCAGAAGCTGCATGCCATAGCCACTCTTCAGGGTCGTATCGGTAACATTCACACCCATGGCCAGCTGCATATCCACGCCTGCGCGCAGGGCCAAGTCACCATTGCTGACAGCAAATGCGTCTGTGTTTACAACGCCCTGGAAGCCCCATTCATTGCGCAGCACCTGGGTAAGCATTGCATAGCTGTAGCCAACCATACTGGTACCAATGCGGTTATAAGATTCCATGATGCCGGTCAGACCAAGCTGGTTCAGGCCATCGCCCGTTACGTTGTGAATTGCCACTTCAAAAGCGCGCAGATAAATTTCACGCATTGCCTGCTCGTTGGACCAGATGCAAGCGCCGTTGCGGTTGGTATCCTGATCATTCAGTGCAAAATGTTTGGCAAACACATAAATGCCGCGGCTCTGCAGGCCGGTCACCATATTAGCTGCCATCATACCGCTCAGCAGCGGGTCTTCGGAATAATATTCAGCTGCACGGCCGCCGAAAGCGGAGCGGTGAATGTTCATACCAGGGCCGTAAGTACCACTGACACCGTTGACCAGATCTTCATCACCGTAAACTTCGCCTTCCTTCAAAGCAAGGTCTACATTCCAGGTTGCTGCCAGCACAGTTTCGGTGGCATATTCAGCAGCTTCCAAGCCGCTTGCCAGGTCATGGATGCCGTTCGGGCCATCACATTCGGTTGCCTGCGGTTTGCCAATAGAATCCACAGCAGGCGAACACCAGCCGCAGTTACCATACAGGTTGTTCATTTCATCAACGCTCATGTGGTTCATCAACTGTTCCCACACTGCATTGTCCGGGTCAACAATGCCAGCTGCATCTGCCAGCATTACACCGTTTTTCTCACCATTTGTATAGGTAGTTCCCTGTGCAGGGTCATCATTCAGATCAATGGTGCTTCCGCCATTGCCGTTGGTCAGCAAAGCAATCGTTGCCGCGTTGGCAGTTGCGTTTTCGCTTGCTTCACGGCTAGGATAGGTTCCTTCCCAATCTGCACGGGAAAGATACGGCAAGGTCGTGCCGATATTACCATCGCCAGCAGTCACATCATCAAACTGGTTCGTCGCCACAGTTTCATCCGTGCTGCGGGCGGTCGTATCATACTTGATGGTCTGATCCACAGTAAAATCATATGTCAGGTCATTCTTCACTGTATGGGCATCGCTGCGCAGGCTAAGGGTATAAGTACCGGCATCCAGCACATAGCACTTGTCCGTCTTATAATCGTAAGATGCCATGTCATCATAATTCATGGTCATGCTCACGGTCTGGCTCTCGCCCGGCTGGAGCAGATCAGTTTTTGCAAAAGCGCCCAGAACAACCGCAGATTTTTCAATTCCACCGGGGGTATAGGGTGCGGTGTAATACAGCTGTACCACATCTTTGCCCGCCACATTACCGGTATTGGTTACCTTAACACTTACCTTTACCTGGCCGCCCTGGCTGCCTACTTCCCACTGCGGGTCGCTCCAATCAAACGTGGTATAGCTCAGGCCATAGCCAAAGGGATACTGAACAGCTTTCTGATACTCTGCTTCTTCCTCCGGGGTATAAACATTGTCATCCCCAATGTAACGGGTCTCGTAATAGCGATAACCTACATAGATGCCTTCCTGGTAGTACATGTACTTGCCGTTGTTGGCATCGCCATTGCCGTCGATCGTAAGACCACTGTTTGCATAAGTAAAATCGCCAAAGTTTTCATAAGCTGGCGAACTGGTCACATCATAAGCATAGGTATCAACCAAATGGCCGGACGGGTTGTATTCACCCATCATTGCTTTCGCTACAGCAATCGTACCAGTGGTGCCAGGGCCGCCTGCCCAAATTGCAGCATCCACCTTGTTGTCCTCAATAAAGCCAAGGTCCATAGGATTGCTTGTGTCAATGACAATGATGACCTTATCAAACGTTGCTTCCAGCTTTGCCAACAGTTCTTCTTCTGCCGGCTGCAGCTGCAGGTAATGCCGCCCGGCTTCACCACCGTAATAACCGGCCATATCCAGCGGGCAGTCATTGCCTTCGCCTGCCATACGTCCGATTACATAAACCGCCACATCCGAGTAAGCCTTTGCATCCTGCCAGAACGTTGCGCTGTACTCATCATATTCGGCCAGTGTTTCTTCATAAATGTTAAAGTCTGCATTACTGACCGTCATGCCTGTCATCGAAGCGCGCTTCTGCGCAGTCGTCTGGTAGAACTTCGTCAGATCCGGGTTCAGCTGCAAACCAGCAAATTCAAAACCATCAATAAAGTTAAAATTCTGATCTTCATTATGGTGGCCGCCGGAGCCATAATCGGTGTAAACCGTCTTGTAGCTGTTATAGCCGAACAAATTGATTTTGTCCGTTCCCAACGGCAGGGTATCATTATCGTTTTTCAGCAGCACAAGACCTTCGCTCTCTACTTCCTCGCAAAGCTGTAATGCCTGCGTGTAGGCATCATCTCTTGAAAGGTCCGTCATGCTGTTTGCACTTTCGGAAGATGTCACAAACCGTTGCATGTACGCCTGAATCTGCGAATAATAGATGGAACACAGGCTGTTTCCTACGATTCCCGCAGCAAGCAAAACCGCAATGGATGCTCCCCCTACAATATGTTTCGATTTTTTCATAGTTACCTCCTGTTTGCCGCATGGAGTTTTCTGCTTTGCTATTTGGCAGCAGGTTCTTCACCAGCAAAACAAATGTTTTCTCCTTTGATTATGCCGCCCTCCGGATGGCAGCCAGCGTGGATTTTACTCCCCGCTTGTTTAAGTATATTGTAGCAAACAGCTTTTTCTTTGAATTATTTTTTGCATAAACTGTTATTTCTGCCGCACATTTTGCCAAAAAATCATTTTTCTCTCAAAATTCATTGTGCATTTCTTACAATCAAAATTCAGTCTGCTTTGTGCACCCTGCCAAACAGTACGAAAAAGCGGCCAGAGCCTGTATTTGGCCCCAGCCGTTCCCGTTACTTTTTCTGCGGCAGCAATACCCTTAGTGTAAACCACCCATTTTCCCAGTGCAGGGTCATGGTGCCGCCGCGCTTTTCGGCTGCGGCGCGCACACTGCGCAGGTCGCTGCCGCCATGGGTGTTGCGGCGCGGCAGGCCGTCCGCGCCCAGCTCCACTTCCTGCGCGCAGTAGTTTTCAAACCGCAGCATCACAAAGCCGTTCTGGGCGTACACCGCCACCCGGATCAGCCGCTTTTCGTGGTCGGGCTCGGTCTCCACGCTCTCGGTTGCGTTGTCCAGCGCCGTGCCCACAATCGTGCAGATCTCCCCTGTTTCCAAAAAGTCCAGCAAATGCCCGTCCGCCACGCAGGTCATCGTGATGTGGTGCTGCTGGCAGTACAGGCTTTTGGCCGTCAGCAGGGTGTCCAGCACCGGGTTGCCGGTCTTGTTCTCCGCCTCGTACTGGCGGATGCCGCTTTCCATGGCCGCCAGCGCCACATCCTGCTTGGCGTGGTCCCGCTCCGCCCGGATGGCCGCAATCTGCATTTTCAGCTCGTGGTAGCGCCGGTTGATCAGGCGGATGTTCTCCTTGCTCTGCTTGTACTGCTCGTACTGGCGGTGCAAAACGCCGTCCAGCTCCGCCAGCTCGCTGTGCAGGGCGGCTTCGCGCAGCTGCTCGTGCTGCACCGTCAAAATCAGCACCCCGGCCAGGTCCACCAGCGTGCGGATGTAAAACATGTTCATGTTGGCTTCGCTGCCGTTGGCAAAGCTCAAATTGCTCACGGCAAATGCGGTCAGCGCCATGACCACCGCCACAAAAGTTCCTGCGGGCGTTATTTTCAGCTTCCCGGCCGGGCCGGGGCGGCGGTTCTCCACAAAAAGCATCGCGGCAAAAATGCCGCCGTACACCGCTGCCAACAGCAGCAGCGAAAGCGGCTCCGCCCCGCCGCGCTGCGGCCACAGCACGCAATGCAGCTGCCATTCCACGCTGGCCGCCAGCTCCGCCAAAATAAAGGCCCGCGCGCACACATAGCCCGCTTCCAGCAGCGTAATGCTGCGCGTGACCCACAAAAACAGCAGCATGGAAAGAATCGCCGCTGCCATGCAGGGGATCCACCACTCCAGCGGGATGCCTGCCGTGGGGGTGGCCTGCAAAAACGCTCCCAGCAGCACCGCCCAACCGGCTTCTACACCCCAGATCACGCGCTGATCCAGCCGCGGCGGCAGCCTGCGCGCATACAGCAGCGCCGCCAGCACTTCCGCCAAAGCGGTGTACAGGCGGGGAATATCCGGCAATGTCGTCACTGTCCCGCACCCCCAATGTAATCCGCCAGCTCCGCCATAAACGCCTTGCGCCGCGGGCGGCTGATCTGCAGCGCATACGGGCCAACCTGCACCATATCCTGCTGCACGCCGGAAACCTGCGCCAGATTGACCAGATACCCGCTGTTGCACCGTGCAAACGCCCGGCCCACCAGCTTTTCCTCATAGTTTTTCAGGGTGCCCGGCACTATAAAATCTTCTTTTTCGGTGTAAAAATGCACCTTGTGGCCTTCGCTTTCCAGGTAATAGATTTCCGCCGCGTCCAGCCGCCGCATGCCGCCGTCCACCACCACAGCCAGATAATGCCGCTCCCACTTTTCCAGCTGCCCCAGCGCCTTTTGCAGCTGCTGCGAAAACGCAAAGTAGGGCACCGGTTTCAGCACATAATCCAGCGCCCCAACGGCATATCCGCGGATGGCATACTGCGCCATGTTGGTAATGAACACGATCAGCACCCCGCCGTCCCGCTCCCGAATGCGGCGGGCGGTCTCCATGCCGTCCAGGTGCTTCATCTCCACATCCAGAAAGATGATGTCGAACTGCGGGCGGTAATCTTCCAGAATCTCCATCCCATCCGCAAACTCCGTTACCTCAAACGGCGTGCCGTACTGCCGGGTGTACCGCTGCACATACCCCGCCAGCTGTTCCCGCACCGCCGCCTCGTCCTCCACAATCGCAATCCGGGTCATCTGCTGCTCCCCTTTCTCAACACCACACTGCGGCCCCGCACAGTCCACATCTGGTGTGGTTTCTTAAAGTGTATCTGAAAACAAAGAAAATGACGGATATTTCACAAGCGCAAGGCGGATTTAAGGCAAAGAGCCGCGGGAATCCTTTGTGGATTCCAAGGCTTTTTAACGCAAAATCCCGCTGCGTTTGTAGAAATAGACGATATTTTCGACTTTTCAGCTGCACCATCGATTGTTTTTAGTATAGCACATACAACCATACACAGCAAATGCGGGAGTGGAGCAGTTTGTTTGCCCTCAAAGCGTTTTGTCGGTCGGGGCTGCCAGACCAGGCCAGCCCTGGCATGCCGCAAATATACAGGTTCGTTGCGAATCAACACCACAATATTCCGCAGTAGGGCGGCCAGCCCCCTGGCCGCCCTACTGCCGTACTATACATTAAAAATCCGCAGCATACCAAGCCCCGTCCGTAGGACGGGGCTTGGTAGATAAATTTATATTGAAAACCGGCAGTTCTCTGTTTCCAAAGATCTGCCGATCATACTTCTTATTTACCCCACACGGTCTCGGCGATTTCCTTGACCAGTTTGAGCTTGTTCCACTGTTCCAGCTCGGTCAGCTTGTTGCCGATCTCACAGGAGGCAAAGCCGCACTGCGGACTCAGGCAAAGACGGTCGAGCGAGATATACTTTTCTGCCTCATGGATGCGGGCGATTACAAAGCATTTCCCTACCCTGACGGTGCGGTTGTGTTTGACAACCCGCCGTATTATCGTGGACTGCCAGATCGCCTACGAAAACGGCGCAAGGGTAGAAACATCATTTGTGACGAGCTACAGCGGCGGGATTGTGGCGCAGACCTCACCGGATTTGACAAAGGCAATCAACCGGGAAAATGACAGGCTAATTAAAGCAAATACAAAAGAACTGCCGAAATATGACTACCCCATGAATGTTATCACCGCGGCCATGATGCAGAGGTATGCAAGATACGGGGGTAGACCTGAAAATTCGGGCAGATGGCTGCATCCAGGTTGGAAGCCCGGACGCACAAAAGCAGGCCGGAAAAGGTATTTTTGGGTCCGGTCTGCTTTTGTGCGAGCGCGCAGCGGCAGTCAGATGGGAACTTTCGGACCGAGAGAAAGCCATCATACAGCAGCTTGGCTAGTACCGTGCGGCGGGCGGCGACATCAACAAAATGCGCCGGGTGAACTGCGCGCCAACAAGGAGCATATCAATGCACAAAAGAGGGCAGCGTATGCGGCGAGGAAAGTCTCGACAAATGAAGAAAATACTGCTACAATAAAAGTGAAAACCAGTAGTTCTCGGCAGTTTGTTTCTGAGCAGCTTTTTCAGAAGCATTATGACAAACATCTGTCTGAGTTCGGCGAGATTTCTAAAGAAAGATATCTGGAAAAGGCAAATGCTCTTGCTGATGCTCCACTTTCCGAAGATATTGTTCAGCTTGTTCGCTCTGATGGAAGTATTGCTAAATATTGCTACTCGACAAATGAATTTGTAGTTGTGACTGCTGATGGAAATATCAGAACGTACTTCAAACCGGAAACAAAGGAGGCTTATTGGGATGAAGAAATCGATCGAAACAAATAAAGCTCTTTGCCCGGTTTGTGGCAAAGCTCATGTGGATGAGTACGACATCTGTGAGGTTTGCAATTGGGAAAATGACCCGGTTCAGCTCGTCAATCCCGATTTAGCAGGTGGAGCAAATAGAATGAGCTTGAATCAAGCAAGAGAGGCTTATAACGCTGGACGCCCCATTCAGTAATTGAACCACGATGCACACGCACCGTGGTTTTTTCATGCCCATTTTTAGGAGAATGAAGAAGTTGTCGAAGAGCAAGACATACGAAGAGTTTGTAGAAAAATTTAAGCCAAAGAAAGCCACGGATGACTGCTACACGCCGCCAACCATTTACGAGATTGTGAAGCAGTGGGCCTGCAACGAATACGCCGCCCGGAAGGATGCTATCAATGCACAGAAGCGGGCAGCGTATGCGGTAAGAAAAGGCTCGACAAACGGCAATGATGATGCTAAAATAGCGGCAGTAAAAGATGCCATGACAAAGCAGGTTCTGGCGTTGCCGGAATCGTCGCAGAGTATTCTCAGGGCTTATACAGGTTTCACCGCAACCCGCGTGAATTATACAATCCGCAACGGTAATATCACGCCACAGGTTCGGGAAACTATTGCTGCGCTGGACAATGCTCTGGCCAACGGCACAATGCCGCAGGATGTCACACTGTACCGTAATACAGCGCCGTCTTTTCTCGATCTTGGCCTTCCAAAGAATCCTACCGAACAAGAATTACAGACTATCGTTCATGGACGACGACCGTTATTTTTGGAAATCGAGGTGCTTCCGAATGCCTAAAATTTTGCGCGAGGAAGATATCAGTATGGGGTTCCGTGCGCCGTTTTATAGTGTCACGACCTGCATTCCAGAATGCAATGTCTGTATTTACTGGGATGGCCCCGGAAAATGCAAAAAACTTGGTGATTCGCCGGACGTTTTCGGATGGGGTGAACGCCATGACTGCCCTGATGCTGTTTTGAACACTGAAAGTTTCCAGTACCCAAAATATCAGGAGCTTTATCCTGAAGAATGCAATGCGTCTGCCAAGAAGTAAGGAGTTTTTCATGGCCAAAGATGATTATGATTTTCTGGTGTTCAAGATCTTGACATATCTTTACGCCTGTTTCCGGCGCAGATGTCATTTTGAAATCACAGCCTTCATGAAAAGGATAGCCTGTTTAGAGTATTATCAGTCAAAGAGAAAAAAATCGTGTTGGAGGTGATTTTGCCATGAAAAAGACTGAATCTAAAATGACCGAAAGTGAGCGTGCCTGGATAGAGCGACAGGAGGTCTGGGCAAGAGAACCTGTCAAATTCCAAATCCGAAAATTGAATGAGTACCTCTTGAAACCTGGCGCAAAGCACTCAAAAGAGTTTTTGATGTTGGGTACATAGAGCAGGACATTGAGGAACTGGCTACCGATATCTTTGAGCAATACGATGAGGAAAAGCGAACCGACTTCAGAGCCAAGGATGACGGCGCAGAAAGTTTCGTTGTTTATATGCAATTAGGGAAAGAGGAACGCAAGAGTTTTATAACTGTCTGGCTGAAAGAGCCTGGGAACGCCAAGCCGCGATTAACTACAGCATACAGAATAAAAGACAAGGAGGGGGGCAAAGGGAAATGGAACTGTTCGACCATGTAAGAATCAAAAGGAACGGCGTTACGGGAATCATTGTAGATATTTCTAACGGCGTATACATTGTCGAGGATGACATAGAACGTGATCCTGTAGACAGCACAGGTTATTATGGCCGTTGGCCCTTGTATGATTGCAAGATAAGCGACTTGGAACCTGTAACAGACTAACGCAACCACGATGCACGCGCACCGTGGTATTTTTATGCCCATTTTCAGAAAGGAACGAACAATGTCTCGCCCTTGTACTGGTCGCATCCATCCTGCTGTGCGGCTGTTCGGAGGCCGACAAGGCCAATAGATCAACAAAAAAACGCCTCACACTTTCGTGTAAGGCATTCTTTGGTGCACCATCGGGGACTCGAACCCAGGACCCACTGATTAAGAGTCAGTTGCTCTCCTTAGTTGCTCACACTCATGGTGTATGCTGTTGTAATAAAAAGCACTTTTCTAACGATCAAAATCACTAAATATGTCCTATACAAAGTCATTGACCAGCACCGTTTTTGTGTGGCGCTGGTCAATTTTCTTTTACGCACTAATCAGCGGTATAAGTTTCTGTTCCTCTGTGATTTCCAAGAATTGCTGATATTCCATATTTAGCTTTATCGTAACCTGATACTTTCTTCCGACCTCCACTCTTTCTATCAGTTGGCTCAGTATCATGCGTTTGATTTCTAATGGTGCCGCATCGAATTCTTCTGCCCACCCTCTAAATTCATCATAGTAGGTACGCAGTTTTCGAATCTCTGCAGCTTCGTTCAGCCGTGCATTTTGAAGTGCAGCATACTCTGCTTTCGCATCATCCAGTTCTTGTTGGTATCGCCGGATTTGCTTGGCAATCATATCTTCGGTAAAATTGCTTGTACCATCAAGGCATTTCAGAATCTCACCTTCAAAGCGTTCCAAAGCATGCTGTGCAGTTTTAATTTTCTTTTCTACTGAAGCGCGTTTAGATTTTTGTAGATTTGATTCCTGCCTTATTCGGTTTTCTGCCATCCTTGAGTACGGTGTATCTCTAATCTGCTCAAATATCTTTGATACTACCTGCAGAACGATAGCATCTACCTTCTCCGCAAGATATAATGCCTGTCCATCGCAGTCTCTTCCGCCTTTGTTCCGCTGACCGCGCTGAAAGCAGTTATACTTGGGCTGGACTTTTTCGCGGATGCTGCCGTCCGCCAGCTTATAGCGGTCTGTGTGCATAAATCCCGACATCTTCGCGCCACAGTGAGCGCAGTACACGATGCCCGCCAGCAGCGTTGGATTCTGACTGGTATGGGCGATTTTTCGTTCTTGCTCCGATTTGGCTTTTCTGCGGTTTATTATGTCATTTGCCTTATCGAATGTTTCCCTGTCGATGATCTGCAATTCTGGAATATACTCAGAACGAGCATTTTTCGTAATTATGTAGCCTGTATACCCCTCGTGGCGGATAATTCGGATTATGTTGCTCGACTGGAACTTTGCTCCGGCACGGGTACGCAATCCTCGATTATTTAACATTTCAGCCAGAGCATATCCGCTGGCGCCTTCTTGGATAACCTTATAAAAGAGTTCCCGAACCCATGTAGATTCTTCCTCATTGATGACCAGATCCATAACAGGCTTATCACGCTTGTTTCGTCTGCCTTGGTCCACCAGTTGATAACCATAGCATACGAAGCCACCTGTGTAGTGACCGCTGGACACAATTTGTCGGATTCTGTCGCGGGTTCGGATAGACGTTTTTTCCGACTCCCCTGCTGCCTGCCAAAAGCGGATGTAGTTCATCAGCTTATCGCCGTGTGTCTCGATTTTCTGCTGGCCTTCGTGGGTACTCCACATTTGAATTCCATGCTGGACGAACCATTCCAGCACAAAGGGAGTTTCGCTTTCGATTCGTCCGAGACGGTCAAACATATAGACCAGCAGAATGTCAAATTCGCCGTTGGCGGCTTCTTCTTTCAATTGTTGGATGGCATCGCGTTTTG
>OGOJ01001020.1_pt1 | contig 22858 bp, 18 predicted proteins | sample 1552601 | NCBI WGS metagenome assembly OGOJ01 (sample SAMEA2580184, study PRJEB22360) | human gut metagenome | biome: human gut; feature: human-associated habitat; material: faeces | place: Denmark | collected 2008/2010
TGTATGCGTAAGTAATTGAAATTTATATAATTGTTAAATTTTTAACGAATCATTGTGATTAAATATTCATATTTATTATGGAAACTGACGGACGGGCGGAATTGGCTGACGGACGGGAAAAATCAACCGACGAATAAAAACGATTTTTTTCCTAATCCGGTCATTTTTTCATACCTTTACGACAATATGAGAAAACGAATCATGAAGCCGTCAGGCATTGTACACATATTCGCGGCACTTCATGCGGCGGTCACGATAGTCTGTTTAGAAGCGGGCATAGGCGATGAATTGTTCCTCACCATCCTCACGATGGCGATGATAGTCCTGGTCTGTCTCAAGAAGAACCTGAACCTGGAATTCACCGCCGGAATAGTCATTGTCATAAACGTGACGGGCTACCTGCTCGGCACTGCCGGCGCGAATCTGATAGGCATGTTTTTCAGCACTGATTGGGTCGTCCACGCATGTTCCACGGCATTCACGACGGAATTGCTGGGCTGGGGAACCATATTGGTCGGCAACATTCTCAGACGGCTGCACCTTTTATCCGGCACTACGCGCATGCCCCGCATGAGATGGCTGATAGCCGTAGTCTGCACCATCTTTCTTTTCAGGCTCGCCATCATCGCGTTCAGCGACATGAACATCATCTCGGACGGCGGATTGTACAGGAACATGATCAAGCTGCTGTACAACATCCCTGTCTGCATCATTCTGCTTTGCCTTAATATATTATATGTAAGGTTCGCCAGGATGCGGCTGTCCGGGAAGCCGTCATACGCCCGTTGGTCCGCGCTAATATGCTTCCAGATCCTGGCCATACTCGGTTCCACTCTTGCGGTCAGCTGCGGCATCCCGTTCTCGATACATCCGCTTCCGTCATTCCATAACATAGCCGAGACTGCCGTTGTGGTCTTCATCGCGGAAATGCTGTTCTACGCATTGACATATATGGCTGATTATGTATGGGTTGCACATCAGGACGTGAAGGCGGAGAAGATGAAACGCCACAAGGCTCAGTTCGAATACCTGAAGCTGAAACAGCAGGTGAATCCGCATTTCCTGTTCAATTCATTGAACATCCTGGACTGTCTCATCTGCGAAAACAAGAACGAGGACGCGAGCACTTTCGTTCACAAACTGGCCGGCGTCTACAGATACATGCTGAAAAACGGCGTGCTGGAGCTAATCAACCTGCGGGACGAACTGGCATTCACCGGAATGTATGCCGACCTGCTGAAAGTCCGCTTCTCCTCCGGATTTGAGGTTAATGCCGATGTCCCTGAGGAATTCATGTCGTGCCGCGTCGTGCCATGTTCCATCCAGATGCTCCTGGAAAATGCCATGAAGCACAACCGAGTATCGCAAGAAAACCCGCTTCTGATAACCATAAGCGTACACGACGACATGATAGTCGTCACGAACAACAAGTCACCTAAGATGACGGCGTCGGAAGAGTCCACGAAAGTCGGCCTCAACTACATACGCCAGCAATATATCGACCTGTCAGGCAAGGACATAGAGGTAAACGACAACGGAGATACATACTCCGTATCGCTGCCTCTCCTGCCGGCCCCGAAAACCACATGAAGATATGACAATGAAAGTTTTGATAGTAGAAGACGAGCCGATGGCACAGGCCAATCTGAGCCGCACATTGCAGAAATATTACCCTGACCTGGAAATTGTCGGCATGACAAGTTCCGTCAGCGGCACTGTCGAATGGCTGAAATCCCACAATCCGGATATCATTTTCATGGATGTGGAGCTTTCCGACGGCGACTGCTTCAGTATCTTCCGTCAGATAAACATAGACGCCAAGATAGTGATGACCACGGCGTATGACAGCTATGCCGTGAAAGCATTCGAGGTCAATAGTGTAGACTATCTTCTGAAGCCGATTGAAAAAGAGGACCTGGACAGGGCCGTGCAGCGCTGCCGCAATTCCGCCGGCGTCACCGACATGTCCGCGCTCCTCTCGTCACTCGCAGGAAACCAGCACCAGACCGGCTACCGCCAGAAATTCATGGTCCGCCTGAACGACAAGATTCTCCCTGTTTCAGTCAATGATATCGCATACTTCCTTTCAGAAGACAAGGTCACATGGATGTTCACCTCCGACGGTTCCAAATACGTCATGGACCAGTCCCTGGACATCCTGTCCTCACAGCTGGACCCCTCACGTTTCTTCAGAATCTCCCGCGGCTGCATAATTTCCTCATCAGCAGTCCAGAGCATAATAAAACTGCAAGGCGGCAGACTACGCATCAATGCCAAGCCGCAATGCAGTTTCGAAATCCTGGTCAGCCGTTCCCGCTCCGATGATTTCCTCCAGTGGATGGAGAACACTTCGTGCTGAGAATCAGCGGTTCATCTCGGAAAAAACGCCTTTCATCCGAAAATCCGGACATGTCATTTTCGGATATTGTTAATTGTATGTAATTTTACAGTCGGAAAACCACAAAACCAAACGACATGACACGAAAATTCAAAATCACATATCTGACTTCCTGGGGAGAGGAAATCAAATTCGTATTCGGCGAGGAAAGAGCTGACATGCAATACCTTCCGGGCGGTGTCTGGGAAATCGACATTGACGGCAGCAAGATAAAGGCCGGAACGGAATATCATTATGAATGCTGGAAAGACGGCAAACGTCTCCGCCGCGAATGGAGGGACCATGTCGTGCCTGCAGGAAAAACAGGAACGGTGGAGGTCAATGACCAATGGGCCGACACACCGGCAGATGCGCCGTTCTACACCTCGGCATTCGCCGACAAGGTGTTCAGCATCAATCAGGACGACGCCAAGTTCAATGTCAATGCTGATGTGACTCCGCAGGAGATGTACCGCAGCGGATGGAAATGCGCGGGTACGGCAGTCCCCGTCTTTTCATTGAGGACGGAAGACAGTTTCGGTATCGGCGACTTCCATGACCTGAAGAAACTTGCGGACTGGGTGGCTGCTACCGGACAGCGTGTAATACAGCTGCTTCCGGTCAATGACACCACCATGACGGGCACATGGAAAGATTCATATCCATACAGTGCCAATTCCATATATGCATTGCACCCGCAGTTCGTGTATCTTCCGGATGCAGGTGTACGCAGGGATGCCAAATACAAGGCATTGAAAGCTGAACTTGAAGCACTTGCGGAGATTGACTACGAAAGAGTAAACCAGGAGAAAGACAGGCTGATGCGCAAGGCTTTCGCTTCCACATGGAAGAAGGTCAGCGGCTCGGCCGAATATAAGGAATTCCTGAAGGACAATGCCGGGTGGCTGGATGCCTACTGCGCTTTCAGAATCCTGCTGCACAAGACCGGAACCGGCGATTCCACCAAATGGGGCAAATACGCCACATACAGTGCCAAGAAAGCTGCTGCGGTATTGGCAGAAAACAGGGAAGAAGCTGATTATCAGTCATTCGTACAGTTCCATCTGCACAAGCAGCTGGTGGAGGCCAGGGATTATGCGAGGAAACGCGGCGTCGCTTTCAAGGGTGACCTCCCTATCGGTGTAAGCAGGACCAGCGTGGACGCATGGCAGAACCCGTCACAGTTCAACATGAATTCACAGGCGGGCGCACCACCTGACCCATTCTCCGCCGACGGCCAGATGTGGGGATTCCCTACCTATAACTGGGACAAGATGGAGGAGGATAATTTCGCATGGTGGAAAGCCAGGCTGAAGAACATGGAGCAGTACTTCGACTTCTTCCGCATTGACCATATACTCGGATTTTTCAGGATTTGGGAGATTCCGGCGAATGCGAAGAGCGGTCTGCTGGGACATTTCTTCCCGGCGCTGCCGTATAGTGCCAAAGAATTGGCTGACAATGGTTTCGATATCAATTCCGGCTGGTATACCTCCGATGGTGTGGACACGCTTTTCCTGGAAGATCCGCGCAAGCCCGGGTATTGGCATCCGCGCATAGCCGGACAGGACACGGAGCATTACCGCCGCCTTCCGGACTGGCAGAAAGATGCGTTCAACAGGCTGCACGATGATTTCTTCTATAGAAGGCACAATGCTTTCTGGCGCGATTCCGCACTCCGCAAGCTGCCCGACCTTCTAGCCAGCACGCGTATGCTGACCTGCGGCGAAGACCTGGGCATGATTCCGGATTGCGTTCCTGACGTGATGAAGGAACTGCGCATCCTTTCATTGGAAATCCAGCGTATGCCGAAAGACCCCCACAGTGAATTTGCCGACACATGGCACTATCCATATCTCTCAGTATGTGCGACTTCCACACATGACATGAGTCCGCTCAGAGCATGGTGGAGAGAGGACCGCGGTGTGACGCAGCGTTTCTGGAACCAGGTTCTGGGAAGACAGGGCGAGGCTCCTGCCGACTGCAATCCGGAAATTTCCCGCAGCATCATCATGATGCATCTCCAGTCAGCGTCAATGCTGGCAATCCTGCCGCTTCAGGATTATCTCTCGCTCAAGCCTGAGCTCTGCCTGGCAGATCCGGAAAAGGAGAGGATCAATGTTCCTGCGATTTCGCCGTTCTACTGGAGGTTCAGGATGAAGCCGACGCTGGAATCGCTTATTAATGATGATATTACGGAGTACATACATGGGCTTGTACGCGAGTGCGGAAGGAAGTAGGGATATCGGGGAAGGAATGTAGGAAATATGGAATATCTGTCAAAGGAACGTTACGACGAAATAGTTGCGGAAATAAATTTTCTCATAAATGAGGAGTATCCTCGCATCAAGGATGCTCTGGCGGAGGCTCGTGCACAGGGCGATATGAGCGAAAACTTCGAATATCGCGCTGCAAGACGTGCCCAGGCGAAGACCATCAGCAGGATCCGTTTTCTGCAGAAGGTGCTGGACTACTCAAGAATCATCGACACGAAAGCATTGCCGAAGGACAGGATTTCACTGCTCAGCAAAGTGGAATTCACGAATCTCGAGACGAATGTCAGAATGACTTACACCGTCGTGAGTCCCCACGAAATGGACCTCCAGAACGGCAAGATTTCATGCAAATCGCCGATAGGCATGGCGCTGATGGGCAAGAAGCTCGGGGAAATCGCAGAGGTCAATGCCCCGTCAGGTACCTTCCAGGTGAGGATAGAGAATATCGAAATAAAATAGATTCGACTTTTAGAGCCCGCGAGGGCGAGGGTAAGTCCCTTCCCCGAGGGGAGGGATTTAGGGAGGGGGTAACGTATACAAATTAAAGTGCGTGGGGTTTACAGCATCAGGCCAAGTGACGGACTTCAAATTTTAGCGAAAACTCAGCAAGTGAGATAACTTGCGAAATTTGGATAGAAATCGAATAAACATGAGACTAGTTATACAGAGGGTCAAGGAAGCGTCAGTAAGCATTGGCGGAGAAGTGGTAAGCAGCATCGGGAAGGGACTTTTCATTCTGGTGGGCGTGGAAAACGGTGATACAGAAGCAGATATGGAATGGCTGGCCCAGAAGACCGTAGGCATGCGAATCTTCGATGACGAGAACGGGGTGATGAACCTCAACGTGACAAGCGTGGACGGCGCATTGCTGGCCGTGTCACAATTCACGCTAACCGCCTCCACCAAAAAGGGCAACAGGCCCTCATACATACGTGCCGCCGGCCACGACCTAGCAGTTCCCCTATACGAAAAATACTGCGCCAGACTGGCAGAAATCGCCGGCCGCCCTGTCCAGAAAGGTGTTTTCGGCGCCGACATGCAATGCGCCCTGATAAATGACGGCCCTGTCACCATCATCATAGATTCTAAAATCAAGGAGTAACGCCGGCGGGACGCGGTAAGCGTCTCCAGGTTTACCACGGCGGGACGCAGCAAAAAAAACTGAACAAGTTGGCAGGCCGCCAACTTGTTCAATTCAAAGTCCTACTCTCTCCGATTTCCGAATTAGAATCAGGACTATTTGGCGTCGCCTATTTGGCAAAAACGAAAAATTATTATATTTGCGAACTAAAAAGATGTTTTGAGAAACTTGCCTATAGTTTGGAAATTTTTCAGGAGATTTCTAAACCATAAGGGGCGGGTTGTGTCTAAACTGGGATGATTGTTTAGAACAGTTAAGTGAAAAAGGCAGAGATATACATTATGGTCACATTGGCCATGTTTTTCTCTACGCGCGTTCTTTTGGCCCAAAATGACGGGTCAGGGCGTTCGGGCTCTGGCATAACCGCAAGCGCAACCACAAACGTAACCGCAGCCAAAACAAAAGCCACGACCACGACCAAAGACAAAAGCGCTGCCGCGAAAGCCTCTGACCAAATCACGGGCATCGACCGCTGGAGCTTCAGGGCCAATGCATTGGAACTGCTCTGCACCGTACCGAATTTCAATGTGGAATTCGACGTTTCTTCGTCACCATACAACCGCTGGTCTCTGGGAGTCACTGCCAAATACAATTGGGACACATGGCACAGCGTACCGCCGGCATTGGTCTTCAACATGTTCGAAATACGCCCGGAATTCCGTAAATGGTTCAGGATGAAGCCGAAAGAAGGGAACGCAAAGCCGACAAGGGAGAGGGCGTTCTTCCTGGGAGGCTACGCAAGCGGCGGCACATACTCCATCAAACCGGGCAAATATGGCATCCAGGGACCGCTTTTCGGAGCAGGAGCATTGTTCGGATATGACTTTCCGCTTTATACATACAGGCATTTCGCCATTGACTTCGAACTCGGCGTGGCTGCCGGACTCGCTGTGACATCCTATGACGGATACACGATGAACCGCAGCAATACGGACTACATCGAAGCGCCTGGCAAATCCAAGGGATGGCATCTGTGCCCGTTCCCTGTACTCTCGGAGGTCAAGGCTTGCTTCGTATTCAGGACATTGTCCATCAAGGAGAAATACAAGAAAGTCGACTCGCAGAAACTGATTCTGAAGCAGGAGGCGGAAGAGGCCAAGAGGCTTGCAGCCGAGCAGAAGGCCGAAAAGATAGCGGAAAGGAAAGCAGAGAAGAAGGCGAAGAAAAAAGCAGAAGGGAAAGCAGAAAAAGAAAAGGAGGTAGCCGGATGAAACGAATTATGACAGACCTCATTGCGGCAACACTCTTTTTAATCGCAATGACGATGCAATCCTGCGTCAGACTGGATTTGAAAACCGCTGACGACACCTCGGATGAAGCCGAGATCGGATTTGACATTGCCTGGGACAAAGTTTCAGGTACGGCACTACCCGATTCGGTGTACATCGCCATGAACAAGGTCTCGGACATCCTGAAATATTCATACGAAACGGACTCCAAAGGGGCATTCCTGCCTTACACCATAGAAAAGGACGACACCGTGGTCACCCACCGCGAATATGCGGAATATGGTCACTATGTAATGCTGGCATATCATTGTGACAAAGACAATTACACACTTTCAGGAGCACAGCGCTTCATGAAGGACAAGACCATTTCGGTGAGAGATTTCAAGGCGACGGTAAAGGACTTGCCGGAAGAAGAACTGACAGCCATAAGGGGCGATTCGAAAATTGACTTCAACTCGGCTTACCGTTTCATACGCACGCCAGGACCAGTCTGGGCAGCCTCACGCAAGGACGATGTTTCCGACACGAGGGAAAACACCTTCCGCTTCTTCATGGAGCCGCTGCAGCAGAAACTCACATTTGCAGTAAAGCTGGTGCCGGAAAACGGAGTCAGCATCATATCCGTAACTGCTGAACTGTCAGGCGTTCCGGCGACTTTCTCCCTTCTCACTGGAGATGTGGAGGAAAATGATTTGGCAAGAGTCATCTTCGCATTGAAAAAATCCTCCTATGGCTACGAAGGCACGGTCGCGGTTCCTGGAATCCTTCCGTCAGCGAACAGCAGCTTGCGCACCGGTCCGGGAATCCTCAGACTGAACATCACAGCCAGGAAAGATGGCATAACCAAGGTATTGTACCCTGCAATCAATATTGGAAACAAGATAACTTCCGCATCACTGATGGAATCCGTGCCCGGGTCGGACGGACGGCGCATTGCCAAGAAAGAAGCCCGGCTGGAATTGTCGGAAGCATTGACAATAGGCGCAGACAGTTTCAGCAGCGAAGGCGGGAACGACGGCGTAAAAGATTGGTTTGACAGCGGTTACATTGACATTGAAGTATAAACATTGAAAAAGGCACGGCTCATATCCGCATTGTTGGTAATTTTCGCATCCTGCCAGAACTCCTGGCGAGGTGTGACGGACGGCGATTTCGACGATTTCGGCGGCGGGGAGCCCGTACCTGTCTTGGTCGGCGTCGGCAATTCGGGCCTGCCATATACCAGGGGCAGCGGGGCGGTGGATGATGCCGACGGCAGGCAATGGGCCGATGTCAATATATATGTGTATGCTTTCAACCGCGACGGTTCATCATTCGCAAGCACCGCTGTTTCCGGAAACGGCTGTCTGATAGACGCTTCCGTGGACAATTCCAGATGGACGGCAGGAAGAAAGGCTTATTATGACGGTTCCGACGGCTACCTGACATGGGCGGATTCGGACAAGGAAGTGTATTATCCGAATGGCCGCGAAATCTATGACTTCTATGCGTATTACATTGATAATCTGAACATTCCGCAGACAGCCGTACAACGCAGCAAGGACAAGATAACATTACCGGTCACGATAGACGGAAGCATGGACCTTATGACCGGAAAGGCGCCGCTGAAGGACGACGTCTTCAAGGGGACATTGTATTCCGAAACGGAAAAATCACTCATACGGAAATACGCATTCAGTTCATACACAGCCAGAAGGAACATCAATCCGCGGCTGGAATTCGTCCACCATCTGACACGACTGAGATTCGAGATATACCCGGCTACCGACGGTTCCAACACCGTGATGGTGAACTCCATAACAGTGAAATCCAAGACATCCGGGACATTCACGGTCGTGAGCCGCGACGAATCGAAACTGGGTGTGGACTTCTCATCTGACAAGAACTACAGAGAACTCAGCCTGAGGGAACGGGACGGCAGTGCATTGAAACAAGACACATATCATACTGATTATCAGGGGGATTTCACGGACGTGCTTTACGAACGGCCTCATGTCCAGGTCGGCGGGTCACTGCTGGTGGCGCCTGACACGGAATATGAGGTAAACATGGAAATGAAAGAAGTGAAGGGGCAGACATATCATACCAAGTCCTCTTTCAGCATCCGTTCCGCTTCCGGATTCCAGGCAGGAAGCCAATATGTGGTGAGACTTTCGATTTACGGAATGATGGACATCAGACCAAATGTGGAAGTCGAGCCATGGGGCACGGGAGGAAGCATAATATTGGACGAAGAAGATAAATTGAAATAATATAACAACTTTAAAATCAAACGTTTATGAAAAAGTATCAATTATTCGCGGCTGCTGCCATCGTAGCGTTGGCATCCTGCACGAAAAACGGACAGACCACTCCTCCGGAAATTACGGATCCTCTTGAAGACGGAAATCCTGTCCCGGTACTCTTCTCAGCAGCATCACCGAAACTCCAGGTGAAATCCGTGGGCGCAGTAGACAAGGCCTGGAACAGCCAGGAACTGAAAATCTACGGCTATGACAGGACCGTCACCGATTTCACCCAGGCTGCATTCATTGACAATGTAAGCGCTACCGCACCGGCTGACGGCAACAAGGGAGCAATTGCAGTCCTCAATCCGGCTTACGACAATGAGCCGTTCTACTATGTTACCGGAAAGAATTACGATTTCTATGGATATCACATCGACGATGCCGCTACCGGAGAGCCTGTAAAGACTGCCGCGTCCGTAGCAGTCCCATTCGAAATCAATGGTTCACAGGACCTTATGCTTGCAAAAGCTGACCAGAAAACTGACATTGACGCAGCCGGCAAGACTGACGAGGTAAGCGTGGACAAGGCATACAGCGCATTCGCCGCACGTCGCGGTGTACATCCTAACCTCCTGTTCAAACACCAGCTTGCAAGATTCACTTTCGAAATCGTGGCAGGTTCAGAAGCAGGCAGCAACATCTTTGTTACAGGCATCGGAGTAGAATCCAAATTCAAGGGCAATCTCACCGTGGTGGGCGCAAATACCGGCATTACTGATGTCGTTGAAGAGACAGCAAGACTCACTCTCCAGGAAAAAGGCGTCAACGGCACCCAGGCTCTAACAGAGGTGAAACCTGACGCTTATGCAGCAGGAAAGACTAACTACAAGGCTATCGGTGAGAGCGTTATGGTAATCCCTGGCGAGGAGAGCTACAAGATTTATGTAAGCACCCGTCAGGATGGCGTGAACACAGAGATTGACCCGCAGGAATGGACCTTGAACATTGCCAATATCGAAAACGCTCCGGAGGGTGCGACCAAATTCGAGGCAGGCTATTCATACAAGATCAAGATTGTCATCTACGGCCTTGAAGAGGTCAAGATTACTGCTGAACTTGAGGATTGGAAAGATGGCGGTTCTACCACTATCGATCCGGATTTGATGTAATTATGAAAAAGCTCTTTTATACAACAGCATTGGCGGTGATCGCTTTCGCGGGCTGCGGCAAGCAAGGTCCGGAGGACGAGAACGCATGGATTCATGACGAAAACCGTCAGGTTCCCGTGCTTTTCGGCTCCGCGACCAACATTGACGCCACCACCAAAGCCATACAGCACGGACTCGTCACCGGAAGCGTGATGAACACCCTCGACGTGGGCGTAGTCGGTGTGGCCGAAAAGCAGAGCGACGCGACTCCTGTCACATGGAGCACCGACCTCGACGGCTCCATACTCATTGACAATCTGGGAGTTACGACCACTTCCACAGGCGCGGTAATCTTCTCACCGAAGATTTACTACCCTTTCGGAAACAAGTACGCATACTCGTTCTACAGCTACTATCCGTACAAGAATTCCGATGAGCAGACAGCCGCTGTCAATGACGGTGCATACCGCATCACCTACAAGCTCGGCAACACGGACATCCTCTGGGCAAGTTCCGTAGCTGAGGACTACAATGGCTTAACAGGCTACAACGCAGCTTATTGCCGCGCCGTAAAACTCGACGGCGTCGATTCCCAATACTATCCGAAGCTCCAGTACCGCCACCTCCTGACGGCGCTCGTGTTCCGCATAGTGGGAAAGGACAATGATATCGAGAATTATGATGTAAAGGTGACCGGAATGCAGATTACCAACACGTCTTCCACGGCGTCACTTTGTATCGCGGACAGCAAGGGAGAGCAGTCAGGTGTGCTTACCGGCAGTGAAGATGGCGGAAGCATCGGTTTCACAGACCTCGACGTGGCTCCTACAACCCAGGAATCAGACCTCTGCACTATCTTGGCGATGCCGGCAAGGAATTACACGTCAGCCATCACGCTCACTGTAGACGGCGCCAACAAGAGCACTGTCGAAATTCCGCTCGGAAGCACTGACGGCCGCACGAAATACGATGCCGGCTACATCTACTATTTCACTGTAACAATCAACAATCCGCAGGAAATCACCATCGTGGAGACAGGACTGACGGAATGGATACCCGGAACCAATCCGACCCCGGGCAAAGAAATCTGACATTGGGACAGTTGAAAAAATATCTGATAGCATCCGCCGTGTTGCTCGGAGTCATGATAGGCTTCGGGCAACGCGCTGATGCACAACAAATTGCCATACGTTCCAATGCATTGAACGACATCCTGCTGACTCCTGACCTGGGGTTGGAAATGGTGACCGGCGAGCACAGTTCGCTGTCGCTCGATGTCTTCGGGCATTGGAAACCTTATGGCATTGACTCGAAACTTATTGCGGCGCAGCCTCAATTCAGGTGGTGGCTGGGCGGCAGGCCTCTCGTGAGGGAATTTCTGGGCATTGCGGGATTGTTCACCAAGTATGACATGACCATCGGCGACAGGAGCTACAAGGGCATTGCCGGAGGCGTAGGTCTGACCGGCGGGTACGTGCTTTCGCTGGGACAGCGCTGGGGGCTGGAGTTTTCGGGCGGCCTCGGAGTGGTCGGATTCGGACAGCGACGCGCCAGCCGTTACGACGATTTCGGTGACCTGGACGGCGACACCCACAACTCGAAAGGGTATAAGCTGATGCCGATAAATCTCGGCGTAACTTTCATATACATAATAAGATAGATGAGACAATGCCTGACCATATTGCTGCTGGCACTTCAGCTTTTTGCGCTGCCGCTCGGGGCGCAGGAAATGAAGCGTGTCACCGGGCATATAGTCGACAAGACCACGGGGAAACCGATTGACCTGAAACAGGTGTCGGTGAGTGTCTATGGATTCAATACCGTCGCGCAGGCGGAGGATGTGAAGAAGCAGATGGACGGCGATGAAAACACGTTCGTGGCTCCTGACGCACAGGCATTTCCCGACGACAACGGCTATTACGAAATCACCATTCCGGAGACCGGAGCGCTGATTTTCAAGGCTGACATGAAGCCGGCCGTGCTGGAGAAAGTGAACTACCGACTCGAAATCAATGTGAAAATCGAGATGGGCAACTACATCCGCACCAGTACCATAACCGCGGTGCGCGACCAGGTCGGAGTGCTTGACCCTCAAGGAGATATCGAGGGCAACTGGCTGAAGGCAAGAAGCACCATCGCCCTGCCGGAAAACAGCGGCAAGACCAATGCGAGGATGATCGTCCAGCCGATATTGATAGACGGCGTGACCAAGGACACCTTGCGCTACCTGAAGCCGACCGTCATGGACGGCCAGGAGTATCGCGTCACCCAGCTGCGCAGGATGAATTACAATGCTGACAATGACCAGCTCAACAGATGGCTTTCACCTGATACTCTCACTTCTGCCGCACAAATCGTGAACTGGGCAGATACCATCTATCTGGAAAATCCTTCGAAAAACTATCAGGTAAAGGGCATCATCCAGCTGGAGGACTACAATCTCCCCTACTTCAAGAAGGAGTATTTTCTGGCATCGTCGCGCCTGAGACGTCCGCTCCGTTTTCTCGAATATTCAATGGAGCCGTATATGCTTGACCCTGAACAATATCGTGAACGTGCAAAAAGGGAGAAACGTAACACGGCGGGCAACATGTCATTGAATTTCATGGTGGGAAAGGCGCAGCTTGCAGCCGATGACGAGGAGGGCCGCCGGCAGATTGACTCCGTGAAATCAGTGCTGCTGGACATTATCCATGGCGAGGGCTCACAGCTGAAGGAGTTCCACATCACTGGTACGGCTTCCCCGGACGGACCTTACGCCGGAAACATGAATCTTGCGAAAAAACGAATGGAATACGCTCTGAACCAGATAGTTTCGGTGCTGCCGAAGAATGTGCGCGACAGAGTTTACATGACTACTACGGCTACCGTGGCGCCCTGGACCGCGGTCGCTGAACTATTGGAAGCAGACTCGCTGATGGTGGAAGCGAAAGCCATCAGGGACATTGTCTCGAACAATCCCGGGACACCGGACCGGCAATGGGGGAAAATCCGCGCATTGCCTTACTACCGCAGCCTTATCGTGAATTATCTTCCGCGGCTGCGTTCGGTCCGCTACCAGTACGGCTACGAGATTTTCAGGGAATTGACGCCGGAAGAAATTCTGGAGCGCTACCGCAATGATGAGGATTACCGGAGCGGACGCAAGAAATTCGCGCTGTATGAGTATTGGCATCTGTTCCAGCTGGTCAAGGAGCCGGAAGAACTGGAAAAGCTATATAAACGGGCCTACGACGAGTCCATCGAAGCGAACGGACGGCCATGGATCCTGGCGGCGAATTTGCTGGCGGCATCATATATTGCCCGCGGCGTGGCGGACACGACCATTCTGCGCGATTTCATTGACCTTCAGACTCCTGTGGTGAATTATCACCTGATGCGAATGAACGGAAACGGGTTTGAAATCGTGAATCCGGAGGCGGTCGTCGCTAACCAGATGATCATGTACGTGATGACCAACAATTTCCGTAAGGCGGGTCAGCTCACGAACATTCTTCCTGACAATGACAGGAACCGTCTTGTCCGGGCCTATGCCCTCTGTCTCGGCGGTTATTACAAGGGCGGAAACACTCCGGAGCAGCGCAGACGTGCCAGAGAGGTTTTCGAGACGGTTTCAGAAAGTTCGCCGCTGAACAAGGTCGTGCTTTGTCTTGCGATGAACACGAAGACTTATGACTCGCTGGCGGAGGAAGCCATGTCAGCGCTGCCGGGCGATTCGGCATTGACAGACTACCTCTGGGCGGTGATTTATGGGCGCAAAGGTGCCCGTACCCAGGATTTTATGGACGATATGGCGTCGGAGGACTACCTCGTGGCGTGCTTCCATAAGGATCCGTCGTACATCGACATTGCCGCAGGCGACGGGGATATTGTCGAGACCATAATGAAAAGTGCACGAGACAGATATGAGAACGGGGAATAGAATCATTTTCGCAGCGACGGCGCTGTTTCTCCTGCCGCTTGCCATGTCGGCGCAGTCGGCGCAGGAGATAGACACGACCAGTTTCAATGCATTGGAATACAGCATGCAGAAACGTTATCGTCCTCAGAATGAAGCATTTGTGTCCAACACTTTCATGGACAATACTTTCATCCGGGGCGGCATCGGGACCTGCGGACTGTTCCGGAATTCCATATCCGGCTACTCCTCAGGGCCTTGCGTTTCATTTTCCGTGGGAAAGATGTTCACCCCGCTGAACGCCGTGAGCATCGACGGGACTTTTTCCGAGTTCAGGCGCAGTGCTGACGGAGTGCGTGTCTGGAGGGCCGGTGTCGGCGTGTCTCATCATTTCAACTGGACTTCCTATTTTTTCGGCTACTCCCCTTCCATGGTTTTCAACATTTCCAGCATAGAGGGCGCCGAAGTGGGGCTTGTAAGGACTTCCGGCACTTATTCCGCTGCACTAATGGTGAATTTCGGCATTGATTTCCGCGCTCGCATAGCCCACGAAACTGACTTGTTCTTCACGCCAAGACTGATGCTGGGAAACGACAGGATGGACGGCACTTCATCCCCCGACCGATGCCACCTCGGCTACGGGTTCAATTTCGGGGTGCACAAATATTTCAACAGGCATACGTCAGCCGCTCCGGAAAGTTTCGGGGCCTGGTTCGTCCGTGATGCGTCAATTTCATTTTCGGGCGGAATCCAGCTCCAGCTTGCCGACATCACCGGCGAGACCGTCGGCTACTTCCCTTCGGCGCGCGAGAGTGTCAACATTTCATACACGCGTCTGCTTTCAGGACCGTTTTCTCTCAGATTGTCAGGCTTTTACGGCGGCGACATCTGGAAGGGGTTCAATGACGGCAGGCAGCTGAAATGCCACTACGCCGGCGTCAGGGAGGAGCTCATGTTCGAAACTCTCTACTGGCGCAGGCGTAGCAGTCAGGTATTTTCAATGCCGGTTTTTCTCGGTCCCGAAGCGGGTCTGATTTGGAAGCCGGATGACGGATATACCATACGGAGGCTCTATCTCGGGCTCACCGGAGGAATCCAATTCCGTTTCAATCTTGCCCCGCATTTCGGTCTCTTCCTAGAACCGCGGATGTCTCTCGTCCCGTATTCATGGAAGTCCCGAAGCGGCAATGTTCTTGTCAAGTCTTATACCACGTGGTACGATACATTGTTTTCTATACAGGCTGGTGTTGTCGTACCGCTATAATAAGACCAACCCACCAGAATCAGGCTACCTCTTATTTCAGATAAGCGTCGCTGACGACCTTCTGGCTGCGGGCAATGAAGTCGCTCAATGCCTTGCCTTTCAGGAGTCCGTTGGCGAGAAGAGCCAGATCGGCAATCTGCTGGAGGGCTTCATTCTGCGCTGCAAATGCCTCGATATCAGCCTTGTGCACAGAATAAGCGGCATCTTTAGCCTCACGTGCGGCAGCCTTGGCATCCTCAGCAGCCTTCTTCTGCTCATCGGTAGCATCCTTGGCCTCGCCGGCCTTTACGATCTCCGGATCAGCATCTGCCACGGCCTCCTGCGGCTTAACCTGGGCTTTCTCCGCATCAAGAATCTGTGAGATGAGAGGATTCTCGACATTGACGGTAATATTGTATGAGGCAGGCAGTTTGCCGTAGAAATTCATACCGCCGCCCATATTGCTCATCTCGCGGTAACGACGCATGAACTCATTTTGTGTTATGAGGATAGGCTCGCCGGTCTTGCCGAGATTGTCAGCCGTCACATAGTAATCGTAGTCCTTAGGCAGCACTGCCTTGAACAGGTCGGAAAGATCGTTCTTCTCGGTCTCGGACAACTCCGGTTTGGTCCTGTCTTCCTTAGGGATGAGATTGTCGATGGCATCGGAATCCACGCGGCAGAACCTGCAGTCCGTAAATTTTCTCTCCAGCAGGTTGATATAGTGTGAATCCAGCTCGCAATCCATCAGGAGCACATCGTAGCCCTTGTTCCTGGCACCCTCGATGAACGAGTATTGTGCTTCAGTATCAGTAGCATACAGATAAACCACCTTCTTGTCCTTGTCGGTCTGCTCTGTCTCGATAGCCTTGCGGTATTCATCGAAACTGAAATACTTTCCGTCCGTGTTCTTCAGCAGTGCGAACTTCATTGCCCTCTCGCAGAATTTCTCATCGGAGAGCATGCCATATTCGATGAACAGCTTCAGATTATCCCATTTCTCCTCCAGGGCCTTACGCTCATTGGTAAAGATATCTTCCAGTCTGTCAGCTACTTTCTTGGTGATGTAGCCTGAAATCTTCTTCACGTTGGAATCACTCTGCAAGTAGCTTCTGGAGACGTTCAGCGGAATGTCCGGAGAGTCGATAACGCCATGGAGCAGCGTCAGGAAGTCCGGAACGATGTCGTCGACATGGTCAGTAACGAACATCTGGTTACAATAGAGCTGAATCTTGTTCCTCTCGACGGTCATCCTGTCATTGATCTTAGGGAAATAAAGGATACCTGTCAGGTGGAACGGATAGTCCACGTTCAGATGGATATAGAAAAGCGGATCCTCGTATGTCGGGTACAGCGCCTTGTAGAAGTTCATGTAGTCTTCTTCCTTCAGGTCGGCCGGCTTGCGTGTCCACAAAGGCTCTACTGTATTGATAACCTTGTCTTTATCCGTGTCGACATATTTGCCGTCTTTCCATTCCTGCTCCTTGCCGAACACGATAGGGAACGGCATGAACTTGCAGTATTTGCCAAGCAGCTGCCCGATTTTTCCCTTAGTTGCATATTCTGCCGAATCATCGTCAAGGTACAATGTGATGGTCGTGCCTCTGTCTGCCTTCCCGCACTCGCCCATCTCATATTCAGGGCTGCCGTCGCAAGACCACATCACCGGTTTTGCGCCGTCTTTCCATGACAATGTCTCGATGGTCACTTTCTTGGAAACCATGAATGCGGAGTAGAATCCCAGTCCGAAATGTCCGATGATATTGCCGATCTGGTCCTTATATTTCTCCAGGAATTCGCCTGCTGAGGAGAATGCAATCTGGTTTATGTATTTGTCGACTTCCTCCTCGGTCATACCGATACCGCGGTCAATGATTCTGAGAATCTTCTTGTCTTCATCGAGTTCAATCTTCACGAACAGGTCGCCCAGAACGACCTTGAAGTCACCGGAAGATGCCAATGCCTTTATCTTTTCCGTAGCATCGACAGCATTTGCCACGAGTTCCCTCAGGAAAATCTCATGGTCCGAATACAAGAATTGCTTGATCACCGGAAAAATGTTTTCCGTGGTGACGCCGATTTTACCTTTTACCTCTGCCATAATATTTATTTTATTTAATATCAATAATTTCAATCCGGTCAATGCGGCGGCATACAAAAGACCGCCCGGCTGACCGGACGGTCTGTAAAAGGTCAAATAACGTTCCAATAGCGACAATCGTGACAAATTGTCAGTCGGTTTTCTTGCCTTCCTTGTAAAAAGAGACGAGCAGTTTGCCTTCCGGATCAGCTTTCAAGGACAACATCGGCATCCCGTCAGCAGCAGCCTGCAACTGAATATATTCAGAAGCGGTGCCGTTGACAGCTCCCGTTACCGCAAAGGAAAAGGAGATATCTGCCTTAAATGGCTTCTGTGGACGGAACGCATCTGCGTTATGATGGAAAAAGCATGCAAGAAGTGCAAGTACAATCAATTATACGTTGCACTGAACACAACTATTTGTACATGAAGCGCTTGATGCTCATCTTAGGGGTTTTCTCGAACGGCTTGTCCATTACCTCGACTTTCTGGAGCTGGCTGTAGGAAGGCAATGCTTTATTGGCATTGATCCTGATATTTTCCGGAATGTCGGCGATGGTCTCGTCATCGAGGCCGGCCTTGCGGATGGCGTCATGGTCGAGGTAGACGAGGGCCACGAGCTTGCTTGCGCGGTCGACGACGACGGACTCGACTACATAGTCCTGGTTGTTCACGACGGCCTCGACCTCCTCCGGGTAGATATTCTGGCCGTTTGCGCTGAGAATCATGCTCTTGCTGCGGCCCTTGATGAAGATATTGCCTTGAGCGTCAATGATTCCCAAGTCACCGGTCTTCAGAAAACCGTCAGCGGTGAAGGCGGCAGATGTCGCGTCAGGGTTCTTGTAATAACCCAGACAGATGTTCGCTCCCTTCGCCTGGATTTCGCCGACCACGTGCTGAGGGTCATCGGAGTCAATGCGTACCGTAGCGCAATCCACGGCTTTTCCGCATGAGCCGGGCACATACGAAGTGCATGGTTCGTAAGCAAGAAGCGGTGCCGCCTCGGTCATGCCGTAGCCCACGGTGTACGGAAGTCCGATCTTCTTGAACCATTTCTCAACCTCCGGATTGAGAGGTGCGCCACCCATGATTATCATCTGGAGATTTCCTCCGAGGGCTGTCAGGAGCTTTACTCTGACTTTCTTGAATATCAGTGACTTGATGCCAGGAATCTTCGTAAGAACTTTCATCACAGGCTTGTCGAGAACCGGCTTGAGGGCGCTCTTGTAAACCTTCTCCATGACGAGAGGAACCGTGATGAGAAGATACGGCCTTACGTCGTGCATCGCTGAAAGGAGCAATGACGGTGAAGGTGTCTTGCCGAGGAAGGTGATGCTTGTACCGTTGCAGAGCGGGTACAGGAATTCGTACACGAGGCCGTACATGTGCGCCATCGGCAGCATTGAAACCATCGTGAACTTGTCGGATGACGGAATGTGCCTCTGGCCGAAGTCGATGGTCGCGCTGATGGCCTTGTATGTGAGCATCACGCCTTTAGGCGCACTGGTCGTTCCCGAGGTGTAGTTGATGATGTCGAGATCGTCCCAGTTTTCGGTATTGTAATTCACGTTTTCGCCGGTGAATCCCATAGGGTATTTCGCGGAGAAGAGTTCCGGAACGGATGCGAATGCCTTGCTGATGGACTCTTCGGCGGCATAGAGAAGCGTAAAGTCATTGACACTGACTACGGCGCGCAGGAGAGGCATCTTGGAAATATCGAGCTTCGCCCATATATCATTGTCAGTGAACAGGATGACGCTCTCGGAGTGGTCGACGAGGTGGTTCACGCTGTCCGGTGTGAAATCGGAGAGAATCGGCACGACCACCGTCTCATAGGTGTTGACCGAAAGGAAGGACACGGCCATTCTGGCAGTATTTTTCGCGCAGATTGCGATTCGTTCCCCTTTCTTGATGCCACAGGCTTCGAAGAATATGTGGAATCTTTCTATTTGTGTGGCGAGTTGCCCGTATGAAAATGTTTCGCCTTTATAGTTGCCTACAGCAGGTTTTTCCCAGTATAGGCGAATTGCGTTTTGAAGTCGCGAAAAATAATGTTCCATAAAATTCTAATTTTCGCAAATTTAACAACTTTTCGCTATATTAGAGCGATTGATTACACAAAAGCTATGAGAAGAAAGCCAATTGTAGCTCTGATTTATGATTTTGACGGGACTCTTTCTCCCGGCAACATGCAGGAATTCGGTTTCATCCAGGCTATCGGCAAGACGCCGGAGGAGTTCTGGAAAATGAGCGACGGCATCGCTGCCGGCCAGGATGCCAGCAACATTCTTGCGTACATGAAGCTGATGTTCGATGAGGCGAAGAACAACGGCATCCGCCTGAAACGCAGCGAGTTCAAGAAATTCGGCAAGGACATCAAGCTGTTCGACGGGGTCACGGGATGGTTCGACCTCGTGAATGAATATGGCAGGTCGCATGGAGTGAAGGTGGAGCACTACATCAATTCTTCCGGACTGAAAGAGATTATCGAGGGCTGCCCGATAGCCAAGGAGTTCAAGCATATTTTCGCCAGTTCTTTCATCTATGACCAGAAAGGTGAGGCGGAGTGGCCGGGAATCTCGGTCGACTACACTGCCAAGACGCAGTTCATCTTCAAGATAAACAAGGGCATTTTCAGTGCACGTGATACCAAGGAGGTGAATGAGAGTATGGCGGAGGACAAGAAGCGTATCCCGTTCACGCAGATGATATATGTCGGCGACGGAGAGACCGATGTGCCATGCATGAAAATCGTCAGCATGTTCGGCGGCCATTCGATCGCCGTGTACAATCCGGACAAGCCTGAGAAACAGGTGGTTGCGGAGAAGCTTCTGCGCCAGGGCAGGGTCAATTTCATCACGCCGGCGAACTATTGCCATTACAGCCGCATCTACAAGGTCGTGTGCAGCATCATTGACAAGATCAAGGCAGACCACGTGCTTGCGGGGCTGTAATAGACACTGCCCCGGAAATTGTTACATTTCCCGGGGCAGTTCATATTCGTTACGGAAGTTAGTCCTCGACAAGGCAGGTGTCCAGATCCTTGCAGATCTGCTCTTTATCCATGTTCTGGCCGATGAAGACAATCTTCTGCATGCGGTCGCCATAGTGCGGATCCCAGTCTTTCATGATAGTCGGGTCCTGACGCATCATGCGGATAAGTTCCTCTTCCGGCGCTGTGGCATACCATTGTCCGGCCTCACGCAGCATAATCTGCTTTCCGGCCTGCTCGAAAAGACATGACATGTCGGTATTGTCCGAGAAGTAGCAGAGTCCTTTAGCCCTGATGACGCTCTTCGGCAGCCGCTTTCTCACGAACCAGTCGAATTTGTTCAGGTCAAATGCCTGGCGGCGGTAATAGACGAACGTGCCGATTCCATATTCCTCGACCTCGCCGCCTTCGTGATCATGATGATGGTGATGATGGCCTTCGTGGTCTTGGTCGTGGTCATGCTCATGGTCGTGATGGTGCTCGTCTTCGTCATGCTCGTGATGATGTTCACGGTGATGTTCATCCTCATGGACATCGCTCTCGATACCGCGGATCCAGCCTGCTCCGGCCTCGGTCTGACGGAAGTCAAAAGCATTGGTATCCAACAACTTCTCTATATCGACATTGGCATAATCGCACTCGATAATCTGCGCCTTGGTCTGGATTTCACGGATAATCTTCTTGATCTTGGCAAGTGCCTCGGGCTTGACTTCGGAAGCCTTGTTCAGAAGAATGATGTTGCAGAACTCAATCTGCTGAATGATAAGGTTTTCAATGTCTTCTTCACCCAGGTCCTTGCGTTCCAGCTGTTCTCCGCAACCGAATTCGTCCGCCATCCTCAATGCGTCCACGACGGTGACAATGCAGTCCAGCTTAGGCGCGCCGAATTCCGTGTACACTCCCCCGATGGAATTCATTGAACAGATAGTCTGCGCGATAGGTTCCGGTTCGCAGATTCCGCTGGCTTCAATGACAATGTAGTCGAACTTGTCCATCTTCATGATTTCGACCAGCTGATTCATCAGGTCGGTTTTCAATGTGCAGCAGATGCAACCGTTCTGCAGCGCGACCAGACTGTCGTCACTCTGACCGACCACACCGCCCTTCTGAATAAGGGACGCGTCAATGTTTACCTCACCTATATCATTGACAATAACCGCAAAACGGATTCCTTTCTTGTTTTCGAGAATACGGTTCACCAACGTAGTCTTGCCACTGCCGAGATATCCTGTCAGAAGCAGGACAGGCATTTCCTTGTTTTCCATCTTAGAGTTATTTTTTAGTTATATATACAAGTTTCGCACTTGAGAAACTCGAGTTATATATACAAAGTATGCGCCAACAATGCCGGTGACAGAACGGACTGACAATTTTGCAGCAGGCTGACAGGAAACGTTTTATAACAAATTCTCGAAGCTCGATAAAAATTTTAATAAATTTTAGTTACGTTTTAATTCGTTGATTTACAATGCTTATAAAAATGTTTATGAAAATAGTGCTTAAAAATTGTAAGAAATAATTTGCACCGAATCGAAAAAGCCGTAACTTTGCAATCGAGATGATGATGGAGTTCTTCCACATACAGCTCGTTGGTTATTAGTTTTAGTGTTATTAATTATGTGGTTAGTGTGAGTTTTTGCGCGTGAGGCGTCATTACTCAACGATTTAAAAAGGTCCTTATCGAAAGTAAGGGCTTTTTTTGTTTTCTATACCGCCTCATCTTCCTGCTGCATGTTCTGTCAGAAATTCCTGTCAGGAAAACGTTGCGCCACTCTCTCGTGCATGATAAAACGTTTTCTACGCACGTCGTGGTGAAAAATGGTCATGTCGTGAGTAAATCCGGCCTTTTCACGCACGAGAGGTAAGCGTTTTCGGGTGGTTGTCCCAAGTCCGGCAGGTGCGCATTTAATGACATTGGAATCCGGCGGCGATCTGGCGGTGGGACGCGGCCACGTTTCGTTTTTGGGAGCTTTGATTTACAATGAGTTATAAAACATGGCGTGGAAACGTGGCAAAAAAAAAATGACTGCGTTTCCACGCTGCTGTTAAGATTATACTTGACTATCAGTTAGTTACAAAATGTCCCGTGGCCGCGTCCCGCTGTTGCAAAAGGCTTGGCGAAGGTGTGGCCGTGTCACGCCTGGGATAAACACTTTAGACATATGGCGCACCGGGATTACGGCTCGTTGTCACGCCTCACTCTGTAGTTTGGTGATTTCTTCGGCAGAGAGACCGGTGGCTTCGCA
>OGOJ01001045.1_pt1 | contig 22452 bp, 27 predicted proteins | sample 1552601 | NCBI WGS metagenome assembly OGOJ01 (sample SAMEA2580184, study PRJEB22360) | human gut metagenome | biome: human gut; feature: human-associated habitat; material: faeces | place: Denmark | collected 2008/2010
TCTTTAGGTAATAACAAAGCCCCAGCTTGTGAAAGTCGGGGCTTTGTACGTAAAAGAAAGAAGGTGTGCATTTTGACACACCTTCCTGCCCACCCGGGTGGTTAGAGTTAGTCACAGGGGTGGTTAACGTTAGCCACGACCGTGGTTAAGAGAAAATTCACTTTCATCAATAAAGGAAGAAACAAAAGCATTGTCTGGCGGAATACTTCACGGCCAACCGAAGCTTAAATGATTATCTATGACATCAAGTAGAAGAAAAAAAGATCACCTGAGGGTCACCAATAAAAGAAAAAGCACCTACAAAGTTTTTGTAAGTGCTTGATTTTGAAAGTGGACCAGCCTGGGCTTGAACCAGGGACCTCCAGATTATGAGTCGCAAATATTTGATTTTCAGCGATTTGCATTTTATATCTTTTCATATCCATACATCTTGATTTCCAAGCCCAAAGATAATATTTCCTTTTCAAATAATATTTCTTGTTTTCTTCTATTTTCCTAAGATGTGTGCAAATTGTGTGCAATTAGATTTGTACGGTAATATTGGGTTATATCAATAATAGGAAGCTTGTCATCTTATATAAAACTCGAAGACCTCCCCGGGTGCGCTATTCAAATGGGAAGCGTGGGAGGTCATATTAATTGCAAATATACTAAATGTATTTGAATATTCTATTTTATCTCTCTTGATATTGAGCTTTTAATAGAATACAAATTAATATCATGCTGATAAAATCCTAAAACAATAGCCTCATTGATATTATGTTGATGAGCAAATTGTTTTATTTTCATTTGCATTGCATGTGGAGAAATCATGGAATGTTGCTTGAGGAATGTATTCCATAAGTCTTTACCAATTAAAGAGCACTTGGCGAATTTGTTTGCTTCTTCCTCGCATTTATTTATTTCAGCTCCTTCTATGGCAATGTATTTCTGTTCTCTATTGTTAATAAGATGCATATAAACATGGTATATCTCATGCAATAAAGCGAAAGCATAATTATCGATTTTGTTTAATCGTAATGTTAATACAATGGTCGGATTTTTTCCTTGCCAAAAAGAAAATCCATCAATCGGTGTTTTGTCGAATTTAGACACTATAATAAATTTAATTCCATATCGTGACAGAATTTCTTTTGTCTTATCAATAGTGTTTATGTTTACAACAAACATTTGATTCAATTCCTGCACAAGTCTTTCTAAACTGTTTTCATCAAAATCGGCAACATCCGGCATTTGTGAACTTTGATAGAAAGCAAAATGTTTCCATGAGAAAATGTTAATTGGGTCGCTCTTTAAACATTCAGATTTCTTAAAATAAGAAAGTTCCTTTTCTGAAGAAAACGAAGCTATTAGTTCTTCAACTGAAGTTACGCCGAAAATTGAATATATTATTTTTATGTTTTCTGATATTTTCGTTCCAATAACATTTAATTTCTCGAAATATTTGACAGAACAATATTGAGAAATTACTTTCCATATCTCAATATTCTTTTTTCGTTCTACTATTTTCTTATTTATATTTGCTTGGTCTATATCATATTGATTTTGTAATGATAACCAATATGAAGCATCTATTCCTAAAATTTCCTGTAGCAAAACAGCAACTTCAGGAGTTACAGCACGACGTCCCTTTATAATATCATTGAGTACGGAAGTAGGCATGCTCATAAGTGAAGCCAATTCTTTTTGCTTCATTTCTCTTGCATCTAATTCATCCTTAATGATTTCACCCGGATGAATGGCTATACAAGGTACGCAATCGTTTAATTTGATTTTAGTCGCCATAATGGTTGGATATTTCTATTAATTCTATTTCAGTAATTATCAATGAACCGTCTATTGTGGAACTTTGAAATATTAATCTCCAACGTCCGGTACATCTAACCGATTCAAAGTCTTTTAAGTCACCTTTCAATCGTTCATAATGCAGACTTCCGATTCTGAATAAATCTTCTATTCTTGTGGCTGCTTTTAAATGATTATATGCTTTTATATAACCTTTGATTACATCCTTAGGAAGTCTCTTGTATCTTTTGTCATTGGTGCAACCCTCTTCCAATAACTCAATTAGTGCTTCATCTTCTGTATAGATATTCATGCAATTCGTTATCTTTCTGCAAAGATAAGTATTTTATTCTTTATGATAATATATATCATAGAATAAATTATCAAATTTGATAATTACATGATATTGTTTTTCAAATAAACAATAAAAAAGGATATATTGTTTCGTGAAAAACATCTTTTCAAAATTATTGGTGTGTTAATGATTGGCAAACCATTTAATTCAATTAATATGCTGCACTTATTCTATTTTCTATGTTTATTTTATGCTCGGAATCTTCAAACATAATCTGAAAATCAATGCGAACTCTTTAAAATTGAAGAATCGGATTCAATGGCTTTGAATGTTTAACTTTTATTATCTATTTATCGATAGCTGTATTTTTCCGACTTTTAGTGATACTTCTCAATAATGTTCTTGAAATGAGCGAAGCGTATAATTCTTATTTACAGACTAATATATATACTATGTTTTGCTATTATCGTTTTAAACCGTTTGAAACTAATGTCTAAACTACTCAAAACCAATATTCAAAAGGTTTCAAAACGTTTATATTTCCATTCAAATGAGGATATATAGACTATCGTAAGCAATTCCGCTTGCGGGTAATCACTAAAACCATGTATAATTTTTCAAAAGACGGTATCGTAGTCTCTACGGTACTTGATGCACGTACTGCCAACAAAGAAGGCAAATATCCTATTAAAATCAAGGTTTATTATCAAAGAAAGCCCAAGTATTATTCTATTGGTATCTGCATGACGAAAGAAGAATGGAACAAACTCCCGGATAGCAAATCTTCTGAAAGCAAGAAAATCAGACAAGCCATTGAAAGTAGTTTTTCTTTAGTCCGTATGAATGTTGAAGCTTTGGCAGAGAAAGGAACATTCTCTTTTAATACGCTCAATTTGCGTTTGGGAAAAGCTACCGGTGATACTCTGAACAGTGCCATACGAGCTAAGATTGAGGAACTGAAAAACGAAGAAAGAATCGGGACAATGCAGTTCTATCAAACTACATTGGTAATGGTTGAGGAAGTCGGCGGCAAAGATATTCCATTTAGTACTGTTACGGTTGAATGGTTACAAAAATGCGAAAGACTTTGGTCGAAAACGAGAAGTATTTCTACAATCGGTATGCACATGAGAAATATTCGTACTTTGATGAATGAAGCCAAGAGAGCCGGCGTTATCAAAGAATCGCAATACCCATTCGGAAAAGGTCTGTTCGAGATAAAGACCGGTATCGGAAGAAAGAAAGGATTGACAAAGAAACAGTTGAAGGCCATTTTCGATTATAAGAGTGAAAATGAAACCACTAACAGATATAAAGACCTCTGGATATTCATTTACTTGTGCAACGGTATCAATCCGACAGACATGCTGAAATTGAAGTTCTCGGATATTGTGGACGGTGAAATATGTTTTGTGAGACAGAAAACAGAGCGCACGACAAAGAATAGGAAAGAGATACGTGCAGTTGTTTCTCCCCAATTACAGGCAATAATTGACAAGTGGGGCAACAAACCGTTACCCGATAATTACATATTTCCTTATATGAAAGGGCATGAGACAGCCATAGAGCGTAAAGCGATTGTACGTGATGTTGTCAAGCGAATCAACAAACGTATGAAGTTGATAGGTGAAGAATTGGGTATCGGCAATATCACCACATACACCGCAAGACATTCATACGCTACCGTATTGAAACGAAGCGGAGCCAATATCTCTTATATAAGTGAATCCTTAGGACATACCGACCTAAGGACTACGGAAGCATATCTGGCGAGTTTCGAGAAAGAGGAGCGTGCTAAGAACACTAACCTTTTGACCTCGTTTTTGTAGCCTATATAGCCTATATGGGGCTCTTCTTACTTTCCTGCCCGGTAATTCTATTCATTAGGGAATCGGGCTTTCTTTATGCAAAATTACCGGTGCGAGAGCTTAATTCAGGTTAAGAATATAGTTAAAATACCTTTTTCTTTTATATTCCGACAAAAAAGAGGATATATGTAATGTCCGATGATTCATGTATTCGGAGTATTACTAAATTCAAAAATAAATAAAGTTATGGCACGAAAGAAAAAAGTAGAAGAAGAACAACCGGTGACTGCCGAAGTTGTAGAGACTAAAAAGAAATCTTCAAAGAAAGCACCAAAGACTAAAATGTCTGCTCAAAAAGAAAGCATACAGGAAACCGGTGTTCAAGAGCCGATTGTCAAAGAAGAAAATACGAAAGATTCTTTTAAAGACAAAGATTATACAATCGATGAGCTTATAGATATGTTAGGGCCGGATATTGATTGTGAGGATGATACAGAGTTTTCATTAACGGAAGATACTTCTTCACAAGAACAGAAATACACAATGGAGGATATGCTTGCTGTATTGGACGAGTCAATCGATAATGACGATGAAGAATGTGTTTCAGATGAAATACTTGATAAATTCGACAAGACACTCGAAGAAAAAGGTTTGGGCGATGATTATTTTCAGAAGAAAGAAGAACGGCTTAAAGAAATGGAGCTGGAGCATGAACTTCACGAATTCGCCATTGATGAAATGCTGAATGAATAAGAATATCTAATTTTGTAACCTGCAACAGTCTCTTTATGAGATGTAACTTTGTGATGTGCCTTATTTTTTCTAATTTTGTACCGTCATGGCAACATGGCGGACATATTAGAAATTTAAGGTACACGAAAGTGTTTAACTGATTCTCTACGACGAAGTCTGGTAAACTATCTGTAGAACGGGAATAAGTTGACATCTCTCGCGTCATATCCGTATATGGCGTGGGGACTGTTGCTTGTTTTAGTTCAAGGTCTTACCAGAGCCCGTCGTATAAAATAAGTTAATGGCCTCACGCTTTCTGCATTTATGAACTCTTCTGATTTGAGGCTAAGGGAGAAACGACATTCTGGTAATTATGAAGAAATTTTTATTAATGTTAGGTGCGGTAGCTTTATTTACTGCATGTAGTGATGACGGTGGTTCCGGTAGTGGCAATATCAATTATGAAGAAGGTTATAAATACCTTACGAATTTGAATGTGAGTGACGCCAAGATGATTTATCAGAAATCATCTGCAACAAGAGCAATAGGGGACGACTCTTATTACAAACTTGATTTATCAGGCAATGAAGTAAAGTTGTCAATCAAGGGAGAGGACGGGCAAGACCATAATATTGGTATTAGTAAGGTAGTCAAATTGAGTGATAAGATTATTCTGGTGAATCCTGTTGAACAAGATATTGTTGATTTGTTTTATAAACCCGGCCCTGATGATGATTATATATCTGTTAGCAATCAAAGTATTAGGTATCTCTCAATAGTAGATGTTCAAACAGAAAAGTTATACAGATGGCCGAAAGATGTACATATTGATTTGTATTACGGTTCATTGAAAACAATATTGGATAATCAAGGAAATATTTATATTGCTTCTTCTAATTCAAATTATCCAGAATATAGACAAATATACAAATTGAATGTTTCAGATTTCACAATGCAGAAAATGTTACCTGATGAAGTTATATGTAATAATTTCACTGTAACCGATAATGGTTTTGTTGTGTATTGGAGTAGTCAAGAACAACAACAGAATTGTCGTGTGAAATGTCCGGGTGGCAGAATTTATCCGATTTCAGATACTTATACATTCATCTTTAACGGTAATTTATATTCCATTCGCAATAATGCGATTATTCAACATAAGACTATTGGAAATAATGACTTAGAAGAAAAAACAATATGCACCATATCTGATGAACAATTCACTGGGTATGGGGAATTTGCTGTTCCTAATCATGTGCGCAAAACACTGTTGCTAAATGAATATTATGAGTTTGACGGAGAAAAATGTACAAAACTTGATAAGCAGATTAATATTGGAGATATTCGCACAAATAAAGCATGGTACAACCGTAGCAATACAACTTTCTCAAAAATAGCAATGAAAGATTATCAAGAATCTCAGTTTCAAATCTTGGACTATGAAATACAAAGTCTTTCGGCGAGTTCGGAAAGTCCAAATATCGCATTTACAGGTTTTAGATATTCGGACGGTGTAAATGTCGTAGGAACTATCACAGAAACAGATGAAGTTATTATCGATAATGTTGCAGAAAACGGAAACAAAATCATCAATCTTATTTCGTTGAACTAATATCAACTCAAAATAATATCCTCTTGTTGCTTATGCAATGAGAGGATTTTTTATACCCAAAATTTTAAAATTATGAATAACAGAATTACCCCTTATAACATTACGGAGCTGAAAACAAATGAAATATTCGTGTTCGGTTCAAACTCAAACGGTGTACATAATGGAAATGCCGCAGCAACAGCGATGAAATTCGGAGCTATTATGGGGCAGGCTGTGGGAATACAGGGGCAGACCTATGCGCTACCTTCCAAACACATTGAGAATCTTAAAAAACATATTGATGATTTTCTGCTATATGCGGAACAACATCCGGAATATATTTTTTTAGTTACAGAGATAGGATGCGGAATATCCAAACATTCGCCATTTGAGATTGCACCGTTATTCAAAGAAGCGGTTCATATAAAGAACATCAATTTGCCTTTGTCCTTTTGGGATGTTCTGAATGGTGGCATACAAGCCAGAATCAAACAGGTTGCCGAAAAAGAATCTCCTTCCGTTTCTGATTTTTGTCAAAGAACGGGATTGTCTTTTACTATACTGATGAACATTTTATTCAGAAAAGAACTTCCTACCGTCTGGATTGTGCAAAAGATACTGATTGCCTTTCCGTCTATAAATGCAAGGTGGCTACTTTTAGGAGAAGGCGATATGAAACTCACGAAACGCAATAGTTTTTTCACAAGAATAAACGATTTTCTGCATGTCCTTTTCGCTTCCAAATAGACGTGAGATTATTATCCCCCCATACCAAAAATAAGGCTGTTTTCGTCTCCTGTATTGTGCTTTTCTCCTGCCTCCAATACTCGGTATAAAGAAACAAGAACATATCTCAAATATCGGAGAAAGAATCTAAAGTAGAAAATTCTTACATAGTGAAGTAAATGAATGAAATGAACTAATTTTATACCTAAACTTTTTATAAAAGAGTATATTAATATAATATATAAAGATTCTTATATAAGAGTATAAAAAAAGCTGTTCACTTCATTCATTTACTTCACTTTTATAATAAAAGGTCTGTACAGCAGAAGTCAGTATCGAAGTTTTCTATAATTGTCCATAATGGATCGTCATCAAACAATGGCTCTATTATGACTTCTGGTAGTTCTACTTTATTGGAAATCGGTGTTAGTCGAAAACCGGCAGTTTCAAATTTTCGTCCAATTTTACTGTGCATACCATAAGATTCAACGACCTCAAAGGAATACTCTCCTAAAAATTTCAATCTACAATATTTTTTTGGATACCAGCCAATGGTTATTTCGTCACTTTCATTCAAAGTGCTGAATTTATAGAAGTCAATCGTACTGAAACCTTTTGTTACGTCATACTTCTGTTCTGCTTTCTCACAGAAATCATCCCAACTCAAATATCCTAGTTTTCTGGCGTATAAAGAACAACTGGATAGACTAGGTTTAGTTTTGCTATTGATTAGTCCGAAATGGCGTTTTATTGAATCCTCGCTTACCTTATCCTCACTTTTATGCCCTTTTTTCTTATTGTCAATCCTATTGAGCTCCTCATCTAATGTCTCTTTGTTGATAAAAGAGCGGAGTTTCTCATAACTTCCGAGAGTTAATTGGATTTTTAACCGCTCCTTATACTCCTGTTTCAAAAGTTCAAATAGCTCTTTATCATATTTATAACTGTTACCTCCCATAATTCGTCATTTAAAATTTCCATAAAAGTACAATAAAAATTTCATCCCGTCAAATTTGCCACTAACCTGCTTTTTGAAATCCCGGTTAATTTGCAACGTAATTCAAAATTAATGAGCTATGGACAAATTAAAGGATGATGTAATGCAGCAATCGAAACCAGGAAAAAATCACTTAAATACCAATTATTCAGGTTTGCCACTAACCTGCTCCTGCCGAGATGCCGACCTTTGCATCATAATTCTAAAACAAAGAAATAATGGATGCAATAAAAGAAACATCAGCAAGCAAAAAAAACATCAAAAATCAAGAAAAGAAGAGTTTGCCACTAACCTGCATTTTTCTGTTTCCGGATTTTTGCATCAGAATTAAATGAATAAGATATGAAAACGGATTATAACAACTTACCGGAACGAATAGATTATTTGATTTCGGAAATAGCAGGGATAAAAGAGTTATTAACGCAAAGGATTCGAAACCCCGAAGAGATACCGAAATATTTGGATATAAACCAAGCACTGCTCTATTTGGGAAAGTTAGGATTTTTAATTAGCAGGTCAAAACTATATAAGTTAACCTCTGGAAATAATATCCCATGTCATAAATCTGATAACCGGATTTATTTCTTTCCACAGGAGTTGGATAGTTGGCTGTCTAGCCAGATTGAAAAGAAAAGTGAAACGAGCCAAAACTTTTCAGACCAATCAAAACAATTTATTATAAAAACGGCTCAATATAAAAACAGGAAATAAAATGAAAACGGATCTCAATATTATCAATATCTGTCTATCAGACACTCCTATGCAAGAATTCATTAGAGAAAATAGAATACTAGGTCGTATTATCAGTGCAATACCCGAAATCCCTTTTGAAAAAGTAAAAATAGGGGAATGTATACGTAAGGGTCGGGAAGATTTATTGTATGAGAATAAAAAAACAGGAGAAAAGCATACAAAAATAACAATTGAAGAGAAGTGTGTGTATGTATCTAAAGTTTTGAAAAAAATTGCGGAGGAACATAATTCTGATTTTCTGATATTGGATGGCTTTTTGCATTATTTCAATGGTGCTTATTGGGAGAAAATTGATGAATCCGTTGCTTCGGATTGTATTTCTATGGCGGCAGAAAAAGCAGGATTTTTGCCTGTTGAGGCTCAGCAGGAAAACAATAAAAAGAAACTATTGAGACAATTTATTGCTGATTATAAGTGTCCTCCCATCCAAACGAAAGATGATGATTTAAGCATCTCTGTCAATCTAAGAAATGGAACCCTGAAATATAATAATGGAGAGTTTACACTTCGAGATTTTCAAAAAGAAGATATGTTGAGATACCAACTTTCTTTTGATTACGATCCTGATGCGACTTGTCCACAATTTGATGAATTTCTTGATTATGTATTACCTGAAAAACAAGCTCAAGATGTTCTTATGGAAATGATAGGGTACTGTTTTATTCCTACCCGCAAATTGAAGTTGGAAAGAAGTATGATGCTGTATGGCGAAGGAGCCAATGGCAAAGGAGTAATTTACGAACTAGTGAAAGAAATTCTTGGTAAAGAACATGTGACAGGATTCTCCATGGCTGCTCTTTCATTTGATGCGAATACAAGGGCACAGCTTAGTGGGAAACTTCTTAACTATTCATCTGAATTAGGTGGAAAATGTAATCCTGATATGATTAAGAAGCTGATAAGCGGTGAGGACGTGGAGGTAAAAACACTCTACAAAAATGTTTGGACTATGCAAGACTATACATGTAAGTTCATGTTCAACACTAACTCTTTACCTAAAGAAACAGAAGCGAATGTCGCTTTTTTTAGAAGATGGATTATTTTACCTTTTGATGTCACAATCGCGAAGGAAAAGCGAGACAAAAAACTTCCGGACAAACTAAAAAAAGAACTTCCCGGCATTTTTAATCGTGTAATATCCGGTATCAAACGGTTATTGGAAAGGGAAGACTTTACGGAATCGGAATTGGTAAACCGTACACTTGAAGAATATAAAATTCGTTCAAATACTGTTTTGTTCTGGGTAAAAAAAGAGGGATGGTTTGCCGTTGTTCCTCCTGAAAATACAGAACGAAAAGTGCGAAGGTTCCACATGTAGAACTTGATTTCCTTTATGAAAAATATGTTGCTTTTTGCAAGAAAAAAGGGATGCATGAAACCAGTAATGCTACATTTAATGAGAGGATTAGAAAACTATTTTATGTCCAGACGGGAAGTACCAATAATGCTACATGGGTGTTTTGTGATAAGCCTAAGGAGAAGGATATTCCAGTTTCCGATGATACGCAATCTCCAAAAAGCTATGTGGAGAGATTTATAGACAATTTAAATGAAGAAAAATGAAAAATTCAACAGTCAGTTTGTTTGAAAGTTACAAGCAGAAACTTCCAATCGGGCAAGTGAAGCTATTTGATTGGGTATGTAGTGAACGTTACAAAGAAGAGGCGAAATACATTCGCTCTCTTTCAGAGAAAAGCGAACAACGGAAGTACAAGGCAGAATTGCCTTGTATCACTCCGAGTGGCATATTTTCTTATTGTAGTGATAAGTACTTGGATTTGCATAGCGGTTATATCTGTATTGATATAGACGGTGGCAAGGATAATCCAGAAATTACAGATTTTGAGAAGCTAAAACAGGATTTGTCAAGTATTGAATGTATTGCATATTGCGGTTTGTCAATTAGTGGGAATGGTGTGTTCTGTCTGATACCGATTGAACATCCTCGCTATCATAAAGAGCATTTTTATGCTTTGGAAAAGTTCTTTCGAGACAGAGGCATTGTAATTGATACTTCATGTAAGAATGTGTCAAGGTTAAGGGGGCTTCTTATGATGCAAATCCTATATTGAATTCCAATGCCTCAACTTTTACAGATAGAATAGAACAGCCTATTAGGCTAATTAAGCAACATACAAATGATGAGAATATGCAAGGTATTCCTATAATAAAAACGCCCCAGAATATTCCCATGATTATGACACCCATACTACAACGGATAGGAGATAATCAAATGGATATAACGGGTAATCATTTACGTTGGTTTTCTATTGGTTGTGCTTTGGCCGGAGAATATGGGGAAGAGGGCAGATACATTTTCCATGCAGTCAGCCGGTTCTATAAAACGGAAAGTTATCAATACACTCGTGAAGAAACCGACATCATGTATGATTCATGCCTAAAGAACTATTACAAGTATAAATACACGATAGGAACATTCTATCATTGGTGTAAAGAATACGGTATGATATAAATTTTATTCTAACTATCAATTATTTAATTATGATGAATGATAAACTTAAATTAGAGAAGGAGTCACATACTCTACAGAATGAGAAATTACTTTTTGCGAAAAATGTTCGTGTTATACTGACTGGCAACCATTATTCAGGTATGAGCTATACTTTCGAGACATTGCAGCTTATGAAAACGAAGAAACCATGAGGCGTATTTCCCCATCTGCTTTTATCGTGAAGAAAAGGGGTGATGTGGTATATGATGATTGGTTTACTATTGGCTGTATTATCAGAAATTTCTTTGGAGAAGATGGTCGGCAATTATTCCATGAAATTACTAAACATTGATTACGTTGCAGTTATAATAAAGCAGATGCCGACTATTCGGAGATGTTGAAACATAATTATTATGATACCGATCTCCTTTTTGAAATAGTTGCAAAATATGGATTTTAAATAATGGGAAGAAGACACCCTTTTATCTTCAACAACTTTTATATTTTTAAAATAATGAAAAAAAATGAAATTGGTAACAACAGAGCCGACTCAAAAAAATCTGTTGAGAGTAAGAATTGTGATGAGTTAATGACAGTCCCTTGTGTAGATACGGATATTAAGCCCTCTTCAGACGATGAGGGTGACTGCACATCAGAAGTAAAGTTTGTAAGAGTCAGTGATTTGTACTCAAATTATCTGAAGCGTTGGAATTCTTACAAGAGTCCTAAAAGCAGAAGAGAGTATGCGCGTTGTTTGGAACGGCAGTATCCTGGTCTTGTTCGACATGGTTGTACAAACAAGGAAACACGTCTTTATTTGAAAGAGTCACCACGCTCTTGTGAAAAGGAACTAAAATCAAATGACATTGATAATATTTGATTATACTTTGTTGGAAATGAATAGTCGTATATTATCTACACTATTACTTCTTATTTGATTTTATTGCGAAGAAAAGGGATAACTACCGGTGTGTAGCTTATCCCTTTTTTCTTCTCAAAACGTGTGCAATTTGTATGCAAAGAGCCTCATCCTATACCGAAACCAAGGATAACCTATGCAAAAGGAAGAAACCCAAAGAAAAAGAATATCATTTACCGGTGTGTCACGTTTATCATTGATTATCACCACTTTCCAAAGGTTGTGTGCAAATTGTGTGCAAGGAGTTTCAGTGTGCAAGAAAAAAGCCGCTACAAGGTTGCTTGTAACGGCTTGATTTTCTTTGTTTTATGCTTCGTGGACCAGCCTGGGCTTGAACCAGGGACCTCCAGATTATGAGGCTCTAAATCAGTCCTTGCTATAAGGCTGTGAATCACTAAATTAATTATCTCTCTTTTGGTTTGTGTGAAACAATAGTGAAACACACAAGCCAATATATTGGTAGCTTATTATATCAAAATTCCTGTTCTTGTAATGTCACAATAAAGAGAATTGTTCATATCTTCTGTAAATAGAATTAAAACAAAGATAATCATTCTCCTTTAAGCCACAATGGTTTGCTGCAACATTTTAGTGAATGGGGCTATATATGGTAGTTTCTTTTAGAATTGTAGTAGCTTTATAAAAAGAAAAACAGCATAAGAGTTCCCTCAAATGCTGCTCTGTCTTAAGTAGATTGGTAATTAGTCAATCTTCTTGTAAGTGGTTGTTGTAATATCGTCCAATTCTTCGCTTCCATCTTCCATTGTGTCCCAATCCTCAAAGGCGAGAACTAACTTGGTAGCTGTAAGTTCATTGACGGTAAGGACATCTGAATAACCATCATCGTAAGAGATAGTCAGCTTATTGTCTTTCAAAGACCAACGACTTGTTTCTGTATGTCCGCCGTCCACATAACTTTCTATGCAAGTACCGTCAATCTTGAACTCCCATAAACCATTGGTATATGCTTCGTCAGAAGTTACTACTTCTTTACCATTCTCCACTTTGTGAATCTTCTCCCAAGTGGATTGCCATTTACCTATAAGGTTAGCTTGTTCAATGATAGTCTGTTCTTCTTCTTCATCATCACTACATGCTGTAAAGTTTACAGCCAAGATGACCATTAATAAAGTCATTCCAATTAATCTAAATGTTCTCATTTTGAATTAAAATATTTATTGTAAGTAAAAATATATTCTGTAATTTGACTAAACACATCACCTGCCATCAATCCACCACTTGCTGGTAATTCTTTCTTATGGATGGAAATAATAGCAGAATATTGGGGAGCATCAGCAGGAAAGTAGCCACAGAACTCTACAATATAGCTTCCATCTCCAAGTTGTACTGTTCCTATATTACCTGCAACTTGTACCTTATCAGACTTAGCAGGTTGTCCCAATCCATCAGTTACCACATATTCCAATGCCTGTTTCAGACTGTCAATGTTGGCTTGACTTGCTATCTGTGGATTGATAACTGTTGTACTGTCTTTGTAAAGTTGAGGTTGTACCATCTTTCCACTATTAGCAATAGCATTATAAAAGGTTAGTATTTGTATAGGGGTAATAGTTTGATTATATCCAATGCAGAACCATGCAAAGGCTGTATCGCTCCAACCACTATCTTTAGGAGTAACAAAGTATGCAGGTTTCAGATTAGCTATTCCTGCGATGCTGTCTGGTTTTCCATAGCTCATTTTATCCATCAGATTGAAGTATGCTTGTGCGTCATCTCCAAATGCTTTCTCCATTGTTTTATAAACAGCAATGTTTGAACTTGAAGCTAAACCTTGCTTGATAGAGATTTCACCATATCCACCTCTATGCCAATTATGGTCTTTCAGTTCTCTATCCTGTATAGAATAGATTCCATTGCCCACATCTACCATATCAGATAGTTTCATCTTTCCTGTTTCCAATGCAGCTAATAGTGATATGGGGTGCATCAGTGCTGATTCGTGTGCTTGGGAGAAGTTCTCACAAGGTTGGTAGTCCGCACTATCTTTCCTTTCAAGTCCAACCATAGCCTTTATATGTCCTGTCTGGACTTCCATAACGATGGCTTGCCCAGACAAGGCATTGAGTTCAGTTAGCTTGTTCTCCAAGATAGAAGTAGCTTTGATTTGTAAAGTGCTGTCTATGGTGGAAGTTAGTTCTATAGTTTTTTGTTTGGGCTGGCAAGAAGCTAACCCAATAAATGCTATTATTGTTAGGATGGTATATCGCATGATAAAAGATTAATCAATGGGTAATTTATGCTTTAAAGATTTCCACAAATCTCTATATTTCTTTTCAAACTCTCGTTCTTCGATGATGTTGCCATTCTCATCATAGAAAGTTCTATTAAAATTAGCTCCTGTTGTTGTCGTTTCAATGGCAATTGCTCCGTTAGAATGTAATGCTATAGCTTTTACTGGTGCTCCATTTTCAACAACCATATAGCAACTCTCATCAGAACTATAGACTGTCCCATTAAAAGGTTCATCTTGATAATAAATATATTGTTTGGAGTTGACTTCTTTTACATTTACGTCTGGAGTATAAACTTTACTACTGCAAGAAGTTTGCCCTGTACATAATGCAACCAATAATAAGGTTGCTAATAATCTAAATATTTTCATTCTTAATTAATTGTTTATGGATTCTATGGAATTAATAGAATCGTGATTTGTATGTTTATTCTTTGATTGACGAACAGTCATTCTATCTTTAACGGACTTGTCATTTACAATCTCTCTTAATCTCTCAACTCTTATTCCATAATTAAAACCTTGTGTATTATTAATGCCTGCAAAATTTATAGCTACCAATTCCCCATATTGATTAACAACAGGGCTACCACTTGAACCTTGTAGAGCAGGTATTGAGTACATTATCTTAATGCTATCAGTGTTTTGACTGATATAACCTTGTGTAATTTGTGCCTTAATTCCATCGTTGGTTAGTGCTAATGTCGGTCCTTGATTGAAGCCTATCATGTATAGTTTAATCTCTTCATTATTACGAGTTTCATTATTATAAAGATTAAAGATGTATTTATCCTGTGGAATCATGAAGTCACTATATAAGTTTCTATAAGTGATATAACCTCCTAAATGCGTAGGTTCACAAGACCATTTAGGAGTATCGTCCAATTTACAGACATTCCAAAATTCATTAGCATCAGCAATTTGGATTATTCCTAAATCGTAATTAGGAACATCTTTTACAACGAAGCAATCTATTAAATCATTACTTGATGTTATATGGCTTCCGTTGTATGCTATTTTGATTTCAGAACAAAGTTCAACATCAAAGTTGCTTAAACTTAAATCTCTAATGCGGTTGTTTCTATATTGGGTAAATGTGTCTATCCATTTTCTGCTGGATTGAATCCCTTCCATCATCATTGCGTAACCCTGTGAATCGAGCTTTTTATTATCTCTAATTTCTCTTTCAAATATTTCCAAGCGATTCCTTGTCTCTTCAAGTTGCTGGTTACAATAGTCAATCTGCTCTTTTAAATATCTAATCAATGCTTGATAGATAAGATTTTTATTAGTAGTAGGATTGATAACGTGACTGTTAGTAACAATCGTTCCTCTTGGAGATATGATGAAGCCTGTGCCAAATGTTGTACTCTTAATAGTGTCATTTACTTCATTAAAATTATTGGATATGGTATGGGATATGTTTTTAAGTTCCCCATCTTGTAATTTAGAGAAGACGTAGTTGGTTGAATAGAATCCATTATTTGATAATGTGATTTTATAATAATATGTATTCTGAATTAAGACAACTCCAGAAGAAGTTTGCTCATATAGTTGCTCTTGCGTGTAACTGTTCTTTTTAGATGTACACGCTATCATGCTAAGAATGATTAACCCATAAAGAAGATGCTTCATAATCTCTTGACAATATTACGCTCACCTGTTCCCTATGGATAAGCTGTTATTATAAATAAAAAAGGTGTGGGAACTATATATGTTTTACCCTACTGACTGGCTTCTCGCATTGCCTTTGGAGTGGATAAAACAATAGCCCCACACCAGTTTGAGATATAGAAACCTTATAAAAGGTAGGTATATAACAAATAATGTGGGTGCTATTGCTACCATCTTCACTCCATTTCAAATTTTGCGAGAATTTGTCAGTAGAAGATAATTTCAATAACACCTTTCGTTAAATATGTCCTTCCAACTCCCTATCTCATTAGTTCGTTGGAATTGGTGCAAAGATAGCGAAAGGTTTTAAATCATTAGGTATGAAGTGTGGATTAATAGTAAATTCTATGCCCTCAAACATAGTCTGAATGGGATATTTAATCAGAGTTGCATCTGAACTCTGTAAATCCATGTGGGTATCAAATTCACTTCTTCCCATATAAGAACTAAATTCTGAATATTCTTACCCACCTTGAATTATCATCTTTAAGTCAGTATATTGTTGGATATTTAAGAAGTGTTATCTGTAACATGATTAATAAAAGTTGAGATAGTTATAAACTCTGTAAACTTATGGAATTGACTTACTTCTATAAGGCTAAAATGCCAAACTGCCAACATTGGACTTTAGATATATCTAAGCTCAATATTCTATTGATTTGGGACAGAACCATTCAGACCACTATAAAGATGAATCTTAATAATCCTGTCCCAATTCATCAGAAGCTCAAACAGTCATAAGTCTGTAAGATTTCTTCCTGCCTTAATCCCAAGTATCTTTTAGTTATGGCAACAGAACTATGGTTGAACAGTTCCATGAGTTTTACTAAAGCAAGTTCAGCATTATCGCTGTTCATGTTATAGACCTGCCTACCAAATGTCTTTCTAAGCGAATGGCAGCTAAAATTCTTAATCTTTAGCCTGTACTTCTTCTTCACCTCTTTAAGAATAATATTGATTCTCTGAACTGTGAAGATAGTGCCTTTCTGACTTATAAGAATTGGCGCATTGATTCCAACTGGATTTATATGCTCGTAGCACTCTTTAATATGCTGCTGTAATTGGGGGTTCAGTCTGATATTTCTTACCTTGCTTGTCTTCTTCTCAATTACTGTAAACTCTTCAGCGCCTAATATCTGCTTCCACCTTAGAGATAGAATATCAGATATTCTTAATCCTGTGAAGCATCCCAAACTAATAAGGAGTGAGATTTTATAATTCTCGTCTTTAGCTAACTTCCTTATGAGGTTCATTGCATCAGACCAAACAAGATAGTCTGCCGTTGTGCTTGAATATTTAAGTGACATAATGTTCTGTTTTATAATGAAACGAATAGAAGTGAATATTAATTCTGAGTTGGATTTACTAACTCATTGATTACTAAAGGAACATTCACTAATTATCAAAGTGAATATATTTAGGGTGGGAACATCTTATTAAGACATTCCACACCTTATTATATATAGTATTCCTTAAAATGGTTTGTTCCCATATTTATAGTCCAAGATGGAGTTGCACACCCTATCATAAAAGGAGAATCCGCAACCTGTATAGAAGTAGCTTAGATATATTGCTTGATATTCTCTTTGTAATGTGGTATTATCTTTCAGCATATTATCCAACTTCTCTAAAGAGTGTTTCAATGCCTGTACTACCTTTATGTATCTAAGGTTGTTATCCACCTCTCCCAAACGGGCTTCCAATTCTCTGATATGTTCTATAAGTCTGTCTATCTGTTTATTCATAACTCTAAGTTTTAATAGGTTGTTAGATATAAAGAAAGGACAACTAACTGAATAGCTGCCCTTTCCTCTCTCAATCAATAAAGCCCATTTAATCAATGAACCATTTGTAACGCTCATCCCCATGTAAAGCCGCATTGATTCCAACTGCCATTTCTGTAGCATTCAAAGAACGGTCTAAGAACGAATCAATATAGCTTGACTTGTTAGCTCCTGTAAGCAGGTTATAGAACTTCCACATATTAAGCTCACTTCCAAAACTGCCAAAGTTCTCATCATTGATGTATGCTTTGGCTAATTCACTTTGGATATATTTACAGGTATTTGTACCATTCAAGCACTTGCATTTTAATAAGATAAGAAATCCTTTTAATTGGCGTGATATGGGTTCATTGTACAGTTTCTTGCTTATAAGGACATAATGCTCTGTATTCAGTAAATATCTGCACCTATCAAAACTCCCGTATTTGCCTTTAATTGAATGCTTGTCTATCTGAATCAGATTCAAGCCCTCAAACTTATGCAGCCATTGCCTTATCTGTTCTTCTTTCTTTATTCCATAAAACTCTGTCAATGCCTCTTGCTTGACATTTGAAACCATAGTGTAGCAGTCAGAGCATAGAGCCAAACAATAGAACAGGTATGCTTCCAACAAGTCCAATTTACCTGCAATAGTTTCAGTTATTCTTCTGTATGATAATTCTGTTCCTGTCATTAGCAACTGGTTTATTATAGTCAGTAAAATAAATCTTGTTCTCTTTTACCAATCTCCTGTATCTGTGATTGCCAAAATAAGACTTGGCATCTTTCTGAGTGATAAATTCCAACCCTGTAGGTAAATGAATAATCATAATGAATAGATTGAGTTTATAAATTATCATCATCTTAATAAATTGGTATTCATGCGACTTGCGTAGCAAGGCGAATGATAGGTAGAGTATTTATAGGCAATAGGTATTTATATATAGGTATTTATAAGTAGCCTACCTGTCTGAAATTTCCACCCTACCTATTTGCAAGAGCCGCCCTACCTGTTTGAAATCTCAATATTTTAGACTTTAGATGTATGTCAGCTTAAATATTACTGAGTTAATAAGCCAACTTCTGCAATGAGATATAATAAGTAGTAACCTTTCCATTCTTCTTTCTCCTTGTTTTTAGATAGTTGTTAAGATTAGCCCACAATCCAATGTGAATCCTGTTATCTTTTATTCCTTGTTTAAGAGCCTTAGCCCTTATCTGTTCATAGGTAAATTCTTCCATTTTAGATATTCTGAATAGTTTGTAGTCCGTCAATCTGTGTGGTGGGATTATCTGCCTGTGGTACTGTAAAGATAGTAATTCCATGAGTGGGGAACTAATGATAAGACCACAATTCAGAAGTATTAAGTAGGCAGGGAAACTTCTCACATTTCCCTGCTTCTTGTCAATCCTCCTTGTCATGTTCAAAACATAGGACTAAGTGTATAATTCCATTCTCATTTTTGAAAGCTATTCTTGGATTATCAACTTCCTTATATGTAATGGAAGTTATAATTATGGGGAACAGCTCATTTTCATTATAAAGTTTGAGACTATTTGCAATATATTCATTAGAACTATATTCTGGGAGAATGAAACTGAACAGGTAGAGCTTGACATCATTGTATTGCTGCATTTTAGCTCTTAGTATTTCTTGCTTGGCAATTATTGCTTCGTAGATAGTGCTTAGATATAAGCTCGATTGTATGATATATGGATTCATTGTTTTATTATTTAATCGGTTAAGAATTAAGCCCACCTGTCACATGGGCTTTATTGTTAGTTGGTTATGCTTCCAGAGTCTCTTTCAATATCTTAATGAAATCATTCTCTGATTTAACCTCTTTCCACTTATCTTCTTTGTAGTTCTTGTATTTCAGATTGTCAAGAGCTTTAAATGCCTGTTCTTCACTTGTAGATATGGCATGACTGTTGAAACCTTTGATGAAGTAACGCTTAGTGATGAAAGAAACATCCATCTTGGCTGCTTTACATAAGTTGATGAACTTGTTTCCTCTCTCAATGTCAACCTTTGCATCTTTAGGAAGTGTAAATTCTTCTCCTTGCAGTACATTGTTTATCTGTTTGTCAGATAAACTTTTACCTGTGTAAATCAATATGGCTGTGGTTGGATTAAAGCCATCGTTTAATAAATTTGCTACATTTTGGAATAATTCATCCTTAGAAGTCAGAGAAGCTACAACCAATCTGTCCTTTTTATCCCAACTGCTTCCTACATTGTTAATGTCAACCAAGTATTCACCAACATTCTCAATATCCCTAACGTGAACATTTGGAATCAAATTCTGATATTTCCCTGTTGCAATCAGTTTGGCGAATGCTGTACTTCTATGCTGCCCATCAAGGATAACGAAGTAGTCTTTGGCTTCTTCCTTAGTCAGTTCTTTCCCATTGATGTCCGTTACAGCATAACCTGCTTCAATCAGTTTGGATGCTTCCATTACGATAATGGGGAAAGCCTTGTCATATTTATTGGCGGCTATCAAAGCTATAAAGCCATCCACTTTCTTGGAGTTTACAGGTCGGTTGTTCTTAACGAATGCTATTTTCTTCTGTTGTTCCGTTCTTGCACCTGTTTCTTCATCCACTACAGAGAATGTGAAAGAACTGTTGACAGCTTTCTCCTTAGATATTCTTTCAAACTCCTTTGCCTGTTCCATTTGGTTTTTGGCTTCATCAACTACTTTCTGCTGTGCTGCTATTACAGCTTCGTTTCTGTTGCCTTTTACAAGGCGGTTCAATTCTTTCTCTTCCTGCTCAAAGACCTTTGTCAGTTCTTCTATGTTACCCATAACTGTGTTATTTAATTTTACACTGTTGTTTACCATCTCTACTGCATTAATGTTCAAAGTTTCCATAGTCGTTTATTTTTAATTGTTATTAAATTTGTTTAGTGTAACCGTCAAACCTATGCGCACTTGGCTTTCTGATTACGCTGCAAAGGTAGGAGCTTCCTGTCCTCGCTATAGGTAATAATTTTAAGCTCTAATTTATTACCCTTAGTTTGGAACTTTGCCGTCTTTCCTTTGGCGGTGCAAATATAGAATGGTATATGGATAAGGTATGGGTAATAAAAATCCCACTACTTTTATTCCCCTTAGAGAATAGAGTAGCGGGATATTATAAATTAAAGGAGTGGATTACATTCTGAATGATGGATAGACACTGTTGATAGTGCTTGGTTCAAAGTCTTTATATTGTTTTAGGAATGCTTTAAGTGTGTCATTCTCTGTTTGTGACCAGCACGATTTAGTGGATAGTTTAGTAAATGCTATCAGTTGGCAAATGAGGTCAGTTTCCTTTTGTGAATTTTTAGCACCTTTCTTCCTTTTAAGGATAACTTGGGATTGTGTGTTGAAGAAGTCAAGGAACATCTTTGCAAAGAAAGTGATGAATGGAGAATCCTTGGTAGAGGTGGAAGTTCCCAATCTCCTTTTATGGCTCATTATTCCAATGCTGTTTAAATCGTCCTGTTGCATCATCTTGAGAGTAGCGTCAGCTATGTAATGAATGGCAGTGGGGTTGTCTATTATAATGTTGCGTTCTCCATCCACGCATATTTTTAATGTAGTGGATTGGGTAAATATGCTTCCTGTCTTTTCATCAAAACTTTCTACATTATCTATAATAGCTTTGGTGAATTTAAGAAGTTGTTCGTTGGGGGATTCTCCCATGTCTATTCCCTCTATATAATAATGGTAACTGTAATCATAGATAAACAGCAGAAGCATCCAAAACTTATCTGCATCTAAATCCAATCCTCTTATAAATTGCTGTATTAATTCATGTTTCATATAGTTGGCATAATTGAAATGCTCTGCTATCAGACCTTTGTTATATCTGTTTCCAAATGTCTGCAAAGTTTCTGACACATTTATATGAATGGGCTGGTTACAGATTTCTTCCCATTCTTCTGCACTTACTTTTGATTTATTTATTCTTTCATAACCATGATAATAAGGGCTGTCTGTGTCGTAGTCAAAATCTGGGATATATAGTTCTTCCAATATGGAGATATATTCTAATAAGTCTTTCTCCTGTTCTATATTATCTTTCCATTCAAATTTAGCTATGGGATTCATATTTTTATATGTTTAAGTTATAGCGGCAAATTTAAAAAATAAACCCCACCTGCACATTGCTACAAGTGGGGAATTATTAGCTTACTTACCAAACACGTACTTCACAACCTTAGTATTAGCCTTGTTTTCATTTACAAAGTCACGTTCAATATAAATATCTGTCACTTTCATGGAATCGTCTATGTGGTTCAAAGCTGCGTGAACAATGTATTTGTCTATGCCTACTTTGTTCAGTGCAATGGTAGCCCAACTATGCCGGGCTGCATAGTACTCCAAATCATCTACTTCTAATATTGAACCAATCTCTTTCAATCCAGAATTGATAGCCTTGTTAAAAGTCTTTTCATCCCCATAATATTGATAGAAGTTGAACAGACGTTTTCCTGTGCTATCCTTGTACTTATCAATAAGAGGTTGCACTATCTTAGGAATATCTACCATCATCTTTGCACCATCCAATCTGCGAGCTTTGGTCTTAGTCCTGTTATAGATAATAGTGTTCCCTCTCATTTCAGTAGCATTGTAAAGGTCTGCTGAATTGATTCCCATAAGGCAGAATGATAGAATGAAACAATCCTTAGCCAAATTATAACGGCAGGGGGG
>OGOJ01001047.1_pt1 | contig 22439 bp, 19 predicted proteins | sample 1552601 | NCBI WGS metagenome assembly OGOJ01 (sample SAMEA2580184, study PRJEB22360) | human gut metagenome | biome: human gut; feature: human-associated habitat; material: faeces | place: Denmark | collected 2008/2010
GGTGAGCGGCTTGTCGATGGCGTCGAGCTTGTCAAGGAAGTCGGCGGTCGCTTCGTCGGTCAGAGCCACACCTTTCTGATAGGTTTCGATGGACTCCTTCTCATCGTCCTCCAAAGGAGTGTCCGTAGTGGATTCGGCCTTGAAATCGTTGTTCTTATACCAATCGTGGTATGGCATGTGGTTCTGCATGGTGATGACCTGCAGGAACTGGTTGCCGTCGGTTTTCTCAACCTCTTCAATGGTGCTCTTATACGTGGCCTCATCGGACACATACGGAGAATCGTCAATCTTGTCTTGATGCGAGATGACGTCCGGACCGGTCAACGTATAGAAGTGCGAGAATCCGAACTTCTTATAGTTGGTGGCACGTGAATACATGGACGATTCATACGGATGAAGTCCGATGGAATTCTTCGCCGCACCCCACAGCTGGTTGATAGTCGGCGTCCAATGCTCACTCGGCACGAGCTGCTGGTATGGGCTGGTAAGCGACGAATCGAAATTCGCCATGCTCAAACCGGTCAATCCCATATATTCAAGATTGGCGGTTCCACCACCATATCCGGACGAAAGCATCAAACCTGAAGTTGTGTCCTCTTTGATGGAGCGGATGTTGGGCATGGAATCCTTGTTGACCTTCAATCCCGGCACACGAGACGGGTCGGAGAACGATTCAGACAACACATAGATCACTGTGCTGTCGGTCATATTCGCGGAGCGTTTCGAGTTGATCTTCTTCGCTTCCTTCGTATAGCGGGCCGCGACATCCTTCATGGTTTCCTCGGAATAATTATCCGGCTTGACCATGACTCTCGGATTGAGCTGGCGGGTAAACGCCACCAGCGGACCATTACGCTGAGCATCGTATACGGAATCCCACATGGAAGGCATATCGCCCATTGCGGAAGAAAAGTTTTTCGCCCAAGATCCAACGGTGCTTACCTGCATGGAATACAGTGTGAAGAACGTTCCCGGTACGATGATCAGCAACAGGCGCACAATCGCATTCAACGAACGCGACTGCTTGTCGTCCCCACGAAACAGCTTGCCATGACGTCCATCGCGGTGATTCAAAAACACGAACAATGAGACAAAACAGGCAAAAATTCCAACCGCAAGCAAAATCGTCCATTGCGCTCCGGCCGGCATGAAGCTCATGAGGTTGCCCGCGTCGGCTTTCAGGAAGTTCAAGTCACTGGGCAGAATCGCCTCATATCGTATGGATACTTTGAAATGTTCAATCACCGCGCTAATGAACGTCACCGCCAAAAAAATGGGAGTGGCAATCCAGAAACGGTTGATGAGCATGAGCAGTATCACATAGAGCATGCCCCACAGAATCAGGTTGAGCACGGCCACGAAGTTGAGGCTGGTGAACATTTTGGTGACGAAGCCCCAACCAGTCAGCCACATGTTGTTCGATAGCTTGACGCGTGTGGTGGCTTGGCTAACGCCGATCTGTAGCGCGGCCACGCCGATGATATCGAATACCACAAACAGTACGCCGTACAACCACCCGGGGAATTCCTTACGTTCCTTGGCGGGTGCGTTTGGATCGATCGTCGAGATCCTCAGTTCCTCAATCGTCTCGTTATTCACGGATTCGTTCGTCAAGTGTGTCTCTCCACTCGTAACGTGTCAGTTCACTTCGTTTCCCGCCTTACGGCGACACTAAGGCACCATTTTCGCGGCTATATCTGACAAAAAGATATAATGATCGATTTCATCCACAGTTTCTTCTGATTTTCTTATGGATATACCGATGAAAACGCAAAAACATAATGGGGGTACAGGCAGTTTGGATGGCGATATCTCATTTCGTATGATTTCGCCATTCGAGTACATTCTCACTACGATTGCTGGAATTACTAACGCACCTTGTTCTGGCAGTCGGAGCAGAGTCCGAATACTTCCAGCGTATGCCGTTCGATGGTAAAACCATATTTTGTACTGATGCCACGTAGCCATGTTTCGGATGGTGATTCGATTTCCACGGTTTTGCCGCAGTTCGTGCATACGAGATGATGGTGATGTCCATCATCGCCGCACAGACGGAACAGCTGCTGACCTTCCAAACGCACAGTGTCGGCTTCCCCAGCCTCAGCCAACGCGTTCAACTGACGATATACGGTGGCGAGCCCCACTTTCACGTCTTCGTCTTCCAGCTTGCGATGCAGATCCTGTGCGGAAATGAATTCATCGCTCGCCTTCAGAGCATCATGAATCAGTTCTTTTTGCTTGGTATTGCGCTCCACGCGTCCGTCTGCCAATCTACGTCCATCCTTGATGACTTCGCGCGCCGGCCAATCCTTGAAGGAAAGGCCGGCGCGCGAAACCTACCGTCTAGGTTTATTTCAAATCATCCCAGCAGCCAGTCCGCTCAAGATCGGCCACGGTCCGCTCAGTATCGTTGGTCAGCACGGTAATATGACCCATCTTGCGGTCATGGCGCACTTCGGCCTTGCAATAGTCGTGCATGCTCCATTCCGGATGCTCGGCGATCAGCGCACGGGTCGGTGCCACATGCTGGCCGAGCACATTGACCATGACGGCCGGCTTGAGTAGTTCAGGCTGTTCGAGCGGCCACCCCGCGATGCCTCGGATATGCGCGTCGAATTGATCGAACGAGCATGCCTCGATGGTGTAATGGCCGGAATTATGCGGACGAGGCGCAAGCTCGTTGACAATGACCCGCTCATCCTTGGTGACAAACAGTTCGATGGCGAGAATGCCCGCCAATTCGAAGCCCTGCGCCAAGCGCAACGCGAGTTCGTGCGCCTCCTTCGCCACGGCTTCGCTGACTTCGGCAGGAGCGATGGTCATATGCAGGATATTGTTGCGATGCTCGTTACGCACAATCGGGAAGGTCACGTAATCCTTGCCGTTACCTGCAACGAGAATGCTTGATTCGAATGCGAAGTCGACGAAGCCTTCGAGAATGCTTGGTGGGAATCCGCCACCACGATCGGCACGGGCACGCACCTTTTCAAGATCGGCATCGGATTTCAGTACCGTCTGGCCATGGCCATCATAACCGCCGGAACGGGTTTTGAGCACGGCCGGGTAGTGAATCTCATCGAGTGCCGAGTCAAGCTCCTCAACACTGTTGACGGCCTTCCACGGTGCGGTCGGCGTGCCATGGTCGTTGATGAATTGCTTCTCGTTGACGCGATCCTGCGTGACACGCAGCAGATCGGTGCCCTGCGGTGCCGCTGCAAGCGCGCGCACTTCGTCAATGGCGTCAGCGTTCACGTTTTCGAACTCGTACGTGAGTACGTCGGATTTTTCGGCCAGTTCGCGGATTGCGGTGATGTCGTCATATTCGGCAGTGACCTGGAAATCAGCCACCTGCGCGGTCGGGCAGTCCGGAGTCGGGTCGAGAACTCCGATGCGGAAGCCCATATAGCGGGCAGACAACGCCATCATACGGCCAAGCTGACCACCACCGATAATGCCGATGGTGGCGCCCGGCATCAGCCTTTCAACACGGCCGTTGGTTTCCTCAGACAAGCTGGGCATTGGATTCAGCCACCTTTTCCTTCAGCGAGTCACGGTATTCCTGCAGGGCATTGGCCAGACGCTCATCGGTAGTGCTTAGAATGCTCACAGCCAAAAGGCCCGCGTTTGTGGCACCGGAATTGCCAACCGCAGTGGTGGCGACCGGAATGCCACCCGGCATCTGCACGATGGACAACAGCGAATCCCAGCCGGACAACGCATGGGAACGCACCGGCACGCCGATGACCGGCAGTGTGGTCTGCGCCGCGACCATGCCCGGCAGGTGGGCCGCGCCGCCCGCGCCGGCGATGATGATCTTCAGCCCGTTGGCACGGGCGTTGTGCGCGAACTCACCCATCAATTCCGGGGTGCGGTGCGCGGAAATCACCTGCTTCATGTACGGCACTTCGAACTGGTCAAGCATCTCGCAGGCGTGCTTCATGGTTTCCCAATCGCTCGCCGACCCCATGATCACTGCGACTTCAGGCTTGTTGTCTGCCATCAAAGACCTCCGAAAGAATCCAAAAGAACATGTTCTTGAACACCGTTTACTTTACGCAATCGGCTAGATGTGCAACATGATTTTCCCGAAAACGTCGCCATTCATGATTTTGGAAAACGCAAGTCGCGCATCATCGATCGCATACGCGGAGTCGATGACCGGGTGCAGATCGGCATGTTCCACGAATTTCAACAGACGTGCGAAATCCTCGCGAGAACCCATGGTATTGCCTTGAACACGAATATCTTGGAAGAAGATTCTCGTAAGTTCGGCACCAGGCTGATCGCCCGTGGTCGCGCCGCAGATGGCGATGGTGCCTCCCGGACGCACGGATTTGACGGAATGGCTCCAAGTGGACGCTCCGACGGATTCGATGACGGCATCCACCTTGCGAGGCAGTCGCGCACCCGATTCAAACACCGCGTCAGCGCCGATTTCCAATGCACGATTGCGCTTGTCTTCGCTACGTGAGGTAACAAACACTTCCAATCCAGCCGCATGGGCAAGCTGGATCGCAGCGGTCGACACGCCTCCGCCGGCACCTTGAACAAGCACCGTATCTCCCGGCTTCACATTCGCCGACGTGAACAGCAAAGAATATGCGGTAAGCCAGCTGGTGCCCAATGCTGCAGCCTCATCGAAGTTGAGATTCTCAGGCTTGGCGAACACGTTGGCGCTGGGCACCTGCGTGCATTCGGCCATGGTTCCCGCATATCGTTCGGAAAGGATCGAACGACGCTCCCCCGGCATGACTCCGGCCCCATCGGTGCCGATGAGCGTGTACAGCACCACTTCGGAGCCGGCCTTAAGCCCCTTGCTCACGGGAATGTCTTCTTGCAGCACGCCAGCCGCATCGGTGCCGAGAATCATTGACGTCTGCTCGTCGGCAAGCCCCACACCTTGCAGACTCCACACGTCATGATGGTTCACGCTCGCTGATTTCACACGAATGGTGGACCAGAATGGCTTGGTTTCAGGTTCGGGCATATCGCCCACTTCGAGCATAGACAGCGGATCATCATAATTCGTTCCGTTGGCATATACGGCTTTCATGTTCGCGCTCCTTTGCGAATAACGGCTTTTCACGATTGCAAACACCTCTATTGTGCCTCAAGTTGAGAAGACTTTGCGCTCCTTTGCCCGTAAACACCCTCGTCGGGGCATACAGTGGGATAAGATTTCGCATTTGGTTGCACTGATCGTAGGGAAGGGTGATTGCGCACGATGACCGCTGGCATTTTGAGTTCGATTCACACTCCTGCGGACGTACATGCCCTTTCAGCCCAACAATTACGCGATTTATGCTTTGAAATCCGCACCACGCTGCTTGATTACGGCAGGAAGCATGGCGGGCATATCGGCTCAAATCTTGGCGTGGTGGAACTCACCGTGGCATTGCATCGCGTGTTCAACTCGCCTCACGACCGTTTTATTTTCGACGTGTCACACCAAAGCTACGTGCACAAGATGCTTACCGGACGTGCCGAAGCGTATCTCGACGAATCCCGATTCGGCGAGGTGACCGGTTTCACCAATCCGTTGGAAAGCGAGCATGATTCGTTTGTACTTGGTCATACCGGCACTTCGATTTCACTCGCGTGCGGTCTCGCCAAAACCCGCGATATGCAACGCATTGCAACAGGCGAAAGCGCTATCGGCAATGTCGTCGCCATTATCGGAGACGGTTCTTTGAGTTCAGCAATCGCTTTCGAGGGGCTAAATAACGCGGCTGAACAGGGCGGCAATCTCATCATCATCGTCAATGACAATGAAATGTCGATCGCTGAGGATTTCGGTGGCATGTACGGCCAGCTTGCCAAGTTACGTGCGTCAGATGGCACGGCGGAACTGAACCTGTTCAAGGCATTCGGCTTGGATTACCGCTACGTGGAGCAGGGCAATGATGTTGACACGCTGGTGGAGGTGTTGAACGAGGTCAAAGGTATCGACCACCCGATCGTAGTGCATATTCACACTACCAAAGGCTTGGGCTTCGACGATGGCGAGGAGTTCGACAAAGGTTCGGACGGCTGCAATCAGACCAATCCTCAACCTCATGCGGGCAAATGCGAGGCCAATCATTGGCAGGATCCGGAGGCCTCACTCGGCAAACCGCTCGACGCACGCAAATACTATGGCGAAATGGCCATGGCATCGTTGGAACGCCGTTTCAGCAACGAGCCAGGATTGGTGGTCATCTCCCCCGCAACCCCTGGATCGAACGGCATCACACGAGATTTTCGCGAGCGTGCGGGCGCGCATTACGTTGATACCGGCATTACGGAAGAGCATGCGGCTGCGTTCGCCGCGGGCATCGCCAAAGCGGGCGGCCGCCCCGTGCTTGCGACTTCCGCCACGTTCTTCCAGCGCACCTTCGACCAGCTGCAACAAGAGTTGGCGTTGAATCATGTTCCTGCCACACTGCTGATTTTCGGTGCGGGAATTTCCGGAGCCGACAACACGCATTCAGGCACATTCGATATGACGATGTTCGCCAATGTTCCTGACGTGACCTGTTTGGCTCCCGCAAGCGGCGAACAGATGCTTGACATGCTGGCTTGGGCAACCGGCCCGTCCGACCATGGCGTGGTGGCGATTCGTATGCCTGGCGAGCAGATTCTCTCACTTGAACGTGCCACCGATATGGCATTCGACCCGTTGCAGCGTGCCGAAGAGCATGATCCAGCCGTCAATATTGCCGGGGAATGCCCATTCTCCCGCTATCAGATTGTTCAGCCCGGCAAAGATGTTGCGATTCTTGGACTCGGTAACACCATGCCGTTGGCTGCGGAAGTCACGTCGACGCTTGCTGAAGATGATGAGACGCATGCTGCGATCACTGCGACGCTTGTTGACGCATTGCAGTATTCCACGATGGATGCCGAATTGCTGACGATGCTTGCCGATGGGCATCGTTTGGTCGTTACGTTGGAGGATGGCCAGTTGGAAGGCGGATGGGGTGAGAAGGTCACCGCGTTCTACGCAAATTCCAATAATGCCAAAGCTTCTCACGTTCGTGTGCTGAATTTTGGTGCATCCAAAGAGTTCACCGATCGAGTGCCGCTTGACGAGCTTAATGAACGTTACGGATTGACCGCGGCAACCATCGTCTCTCGAATTCACGGTATTCTCAACGAATAATTAATGTGTATCAACGAATTGGTGGGAACGGTCGTTATATCCGCAAGACCATTCCCGCCAATCTGTAATCAGTCACGCAATCAGCAATCCATAATCAGCAATCACTGATCATTCTTGATGGCATCCAAAGCCGGAATCTTCACAGCCTTATTGGCAGGACCGAAACCTGCGATCACGCCAACGGCAATCGAAAACAGCATGGCCACCACAAAAAGCCACCATGGAATCACCGAAATACGACTCACATCGTCGCCGCCCATAATCGCCTTGCCGAAATTCTCAACACTGAATCCACCCAAAGACGCCATATTGATGCCTATCGAACCGATTGCGGAAATCAGGCAGGCGATCGCACCGCCAACTAGGCCGATCGCGCCAGCCTCGCAGAGAAACATCATGCGAATATCGCGCACATAACAGCCGAGAGCCTTCATAATGCCGATTTCGCGAGTACGTTCCGATACCGACATGATCATGGTGTTGGCAATGCCAATCGCGGCAACGAAGAACGACACCGCGCCGATGCCGCCCAAAGCCAGCTGGATGCCCCGCGACTGCTTTTCGATTTCCTTACGCGTTTGCTCAAACGAGGAAGTCTGATAACCTGCACCCTTGATTTGCGCTTCAACGTCGGCAACGTCTTTGATGTCTTGGGTATGCACCAATACCTGATCGTAAACGACCTTGCTTGACATGTTGGTCTTGGTATCCCCCGATATTTTGGCGTTCAACGTTTTCATATCGTCGATGCTCATCACAATGCCGGAAGTGAACGCATCATAGTTGTTGGCGGAGGAATCAATGACACCCACCACAGTGTATGGCATGGTAATGGTGGGACTCTCGCCACTGCCGGAATCGGATGGCGCCACGGATCCTCTGCCCACCTTGCGGTAGTCGTCGGGACTTTGATAGTTGGCTCCGGTAATCAGTGTGATTTTGGAGTTCAGCATATCGAAGAACGGGTCTTCGCCTTCGGATTGGGCGCAACCATGCTCATCACAGTAATAACCGCCCGCTTCTATACGATGATTGCTCGGATCTGACGCATACTTGTCGTAGAACGAATACACGAAGGATTTGCCCGCCAACACTTCGCCGGCACGCATCGGAAGACGTCCGCTGGCCAATTTATAGCCGGATTCTTCCAATTGCGTGGCATCGACTCCCACCACGTTGACATATTGCGACACGTACCGGGAGCCAGCTCCTTGCGTGGCATCCACACTGTATGACATCGTTTTCTGCGGAAGCACTCCAGCCACACCGGCAATGCTGCGAAAATTCTGCACGGCGTCATCGTCGAGTTTCGCCTGTTCGCTGCCAGCACCGCTCACGCTGGATGACGTTGCCGTGGAATGCGAACTTCCGCCGTCCGCGTATACGGTGATGTCGTTCAGGTTGCCCATGTTTTTGAGCATCTGCTCGTTCTGTTCGTTGATGCCTTGGCCAATGGAAATCATGAGCACGATTGAACAGCAGCCGACGATCACGCCAAGCACCGTAAGAACCGTACGCGATTTGCGACGCAGCAGATTCTGCATGCACGAACGTGCGATATCCGAAAAACGCATGCTCACTCCTTGACGGAGGGCACGGAATCAATCACCTGGGTCGGCGCATCAATAGCGCCTGCCGTAGCGGAAGTTCGGGGGCGGGCCCACAAAGGCCCCCTGCCGTATCGGCAGCCGTATTGGCAGTGCCATCAGTATCAGTGCCGGCATGCGAATCAGTGGGATCCCAATCCCAATCATCATCTTCGGCTGCCTTCTTCGCCTTCTTGCGGCGACGCACAACCACTATGACCACCATGGCGATCACAGCAACGACAGCCACGGCAACGACAATCCACACCCAAGCCGGAATGCCCTGGTTTGTCTGTGGGTCAACATCCGTACCGGGATCGACGGGGGCCGGTGCCTCAGACACCGTGATCTTCACCGGCGATTCCTTGCTCTGCTGCTGGCCATTGGCATCCTCGTATGTCACCTTCAGTTTGGCATCATATTCGCCGGCCGCATCAGCGGTGAAAGCGAATCCAATGGAGCCGGAAGCGCCGGATGCCACATTGCCGATGTACTGCGTGGCTTGCGTGGCGGTGATGCCGTCACCTTCGATGGACGCTTCGACGTTGGACACATCCCCCTTGCCTTTGTTCACATATTCCATGGAAATAGTGGATTCTTCACCAGCATTGACGGTGTCGGGAAGCACGGGATCACCCAGTTCGAAGCGGTCAGGCTGCGAAACAGGTACGGAAATCTTAATATCCGAAGTGTTGGAGTTGCGGGTGTCGCCATCGACATACTCGTATTTGAAGTTGATATCGATGCCCTGCGCGCCGTTCTTCGCGCTCGACAGCACCTGCATGGGCACGGTCTGCGTCAGCGAGTAACCCGCCCATAGCGACTCGTAATAGAATGTGTTCGTACCGCCGGAAATGGCGAAATTCTCGCCGCCGTCAACAGTCACGACCATATTGCTGACCGCAACCTTGCCCATATTCTGGAAAGTGAAGCCAAGATCGAAATTCGTGCCCACCGCCACGGAACCGTCGCCATACGTGTAGTTGGTGATGATGATATTCGGCACCGGACCCGCCAGCTGCACGGTGGAACCGCCGTTGCCGGCGTCCGTGCCATCGCCGTCTTCTGCGAGCGCCGTCGGCACGATGCAGGTCAACGCGATGACGGCGGATGCCACCAGTGCGATGACCATGTTGATGAATTTTGCGGAATGGCTGCCATTGCTCATGGTTTCCCCTTCTCTTCTTGCTGTCATGCGTTATTCACCAGACGGTCATCGATGATGCGCCCGTCAAGCAGCGTTACGATACGATCGGCATATTGCGCCATATTGTCATCGTGCGTGACGAGCACGATGGTTTGGTTCAGGTCTCGTGCGAACGTGCAGATCATGTCCATCACGTCGTTTTTGGTTTTGGAATCGAGATTGCCGGTCGGTTCGTCGGCGAATACGACTTGCGGCCGCGATGCGAACGCTCGCGCAATGCCGACGCGCTGCTGCTGACCGCCTGACATTTGCGTTGGATAGTGGTTCATGCGTTTGCCGAGCCCTACTCGTTTCAGCATTTTCTTGGCGATTGTCTCGCGTTTGTTTTTTGGCATGCCTTGGAACATCAACGGCATTGCCACGTTTTCGACGGCGGTCAGATTGGGCAGTAGATTGTATGACTGGAATACGAAACCGAGATGCTTCTGTCTGAATTCCGCCAGCTGCCGTTCGTCAAGACGGGAGATGGGCACTCCCCTGATGCGCACGCCGCCCTTGGTTGGTTTTTCCATACCGGCAAGCTGGTTGAGCAGAGTGGATTTGCCGGAACCGGATTCGCCATAGATACAGCAGATCTGACCTTGCGGAATGGTGAGATTGATACGGTCCAACGCCACGACGGTCTCGTCGAGCACCGGATACTCCTTACGCAGGTTCTTCACTTCGATGATGGGTCTGCGCGTTCCCATCACCGACTCTTGCCCTTCAATATTCGCCATAGTCTTCTTTGCCTCCCCCATACGGCGTCTGACGCGCTTGATTTGTGACCGAGTTTATACTGTTTCCCCGTTCTTTGCATCCCTTAGGGGAACACCCCGAGATAGCCAAGCTCAACCTCGAGATAGCCAAGTTCAAAGACAAAGGAAGGTCTTGTCAGCATGTCATGACGTGCGTCGAAGTGTTCTTCTGGTCCTCAAAGACATGCGCATGGAGAATATCATCTCTCAACAACTCACGGCAAGTGGGGACGTCCTTTACGGGACGTCCCCACTTGGTACCAATGCCATTCAGCATGACGTTGCGATTATTGCGCGACTATTGCGCAGCTTCGTCCGCGGACATCATGGCCTGAGTGATCTGGTCGCGCATCTCATTGAAGCCACCAGGCGTCGAAGCAGGCAACACTACCGTCTTCGCGTTCTGCGACGAGGCAAGATTACGCATGGTGTCGAGATACTGGTTGAACAGCACCACATTGTTCACGTCGTTCACATTCATGCCGACAGCCTGCAGACTCTTAATCTGGTCGACGATACCGTTGGCGATCTCACGACGATAATTAGCCTGGCCTTCACCCTGAAGACGCGTCTTCTCAGCTTCGGCGGCAGCCTGGGTTTCGATCTGGATACGCTGGGCTTCGGCACGCTGGCGAGTGGCTTCCTTTTCACGCTGTGCCGCGTTGATGGAATCCATGGCGTTCTTGACCTGTGGACTCGGATCGATGGCCGTGATCAGCGTCTTGACTACGGTGAAACCGAAGCGGGACATTTCATTGCCGACAGTCTTCTGCACGTCAAAAGCGACATCGTCCTTACGGGAGAATGCATCGTCCAAAGACAATGCAGGAATGGCGGAACGAAGCGCATCCTCCATATAGGAGCGCAGCTGACCGGCCGGATCGCGCAGCTCGTAGTATGCGGTCGCCACATTGCTGGGATCGACACGAAACTGAGTAGAGGCCACCACGGTGACGAACACGTTGTCGAGAGTTTTGGTTTCCAACTGCACGTTGAGCTGATTGACGCGCATGTTGGTTTTCATGGCGATGCGGTCCACGAACGGGATTCGAATATGAATGCCGGCGAACTGCACCTTGTTGAACTTGCCGAAACGTTCGATGATGTAGGCCTGCTGCTGCGGCACGATGAACAACGTGGACAAGAACAGGAAAGCGACGATAAGTGCAATGACAAGGAGCGTAATAAGGAACGGCATGACATTACTCCCTTCTTTGGTTTTTCTCTCGAAAGCCTGTTGATTGACGGCTTTCCATAGGTTCTGCAACCATTGCCGAACCCAAGCAAAAACTTACCAAAGAATGCAATCGCGTGCAGACAATGTCCGCGAGCTGGGCAAAGTCCATTCGGAAGCCGGACATCGACCGTCCGGAAGCCGACCCACATACGTCTACGAGCCGGACAGGAGACAATTCCCCTTGTCCGGCTCGTGAGATGGCATACGAAATGTTGAATCAGATCAGGCCGAGCTCCTTGCATTTGGCTTGCAACTGCGTGGCCGAAGGCTCCACCAGCCATGAGCCATCGGCAGCGAACCGAATCACGGGAATGTGCTGTTGTCCGCTGATCGCAATGGCTTTCTCTGCAGCACCATCCTCATGCTCGATATCATGAAGGTTGTAGGCGACCCCGAAACGGTCCAATGCTGCCTTGGCTCGACGGCAGTCACCGCACCAGTCGGCTCCATAGAAATCAATTGTCGTATTATCAATCATAAAATCACTCCTTACGAGGCATTAATCTCATCAAATTTAGACGATGCCTCAAGCAACATCTTCGTATACGCATCTTTAGGGTGTCGTAACACGGAACCGACAGCTCCATATTCGACAAGATGGCCGTCTTTCATTACCGTCACCTCATCCGCAACTTCCTGAACAATGTCCAAATCTCATACTCATGCCCCGACAATCCCGGATAATGCACGGATTTTACCAGCGGATGCAGCAACAGATAGCTGGAGATCGCACTCGGGTTCTCCTGCTGGCGGTCCATGCGCAGGGCGAGCGTCTGAATACCACGACGCACCGAATCGCATTCGTTCGGCGCAAGCACGCCACCCAAACGATTCTGCGCGAAGTAGACACGTTTGCCCAACTCGTCGTCCTTGACCACCACAAGACCGACGTTGACTTCGGAATGGCCGGCCAGATACTTGGTAGCGGAATGGATGACGATGTCGGCACTTTGGTCGAGCGACTGCTGCAGATACGGGGTAACGAATATGTTGTCGACAATGGAAATCGCACCATAGCGATGAGCGATTTCAGCAATCTTCGTCACATTGTTGACCTGCAGCAACGGATTGGTAAGAACTTCGAAATACACGGCCTTCGCCGGACAACCATGCGCGGGTCCCTTGGCGGAGTACCCGGAAACAGCGGCATCAAGTGCTTCGTAGTCGGCGGGTTCACGGCTCCGGTGTTGTTGTCGTTGACCGGCAGTCCGTGAACAAGCTGAGTGTTGAATCTAGTCATGGTGCGCACCCCCTCGGGTTGTGGCTCATTGCCGCATGCCATTCACGCGGTCACTGGTACCCACTAAACCGCATCCTGCGTTTCAACGCGCGCCGCGCCTTATCAACGTTTGTTATAGAACGCGCGAATCGCCATAACGTTTTCTTGTAAGCGGCTATCAAACGGCGGAGATGCAAGGCATCGCACCGCAATCGCCAGTTCATACATAAAAGGCTACGCAGGAAAAACTACGCTAGTACAGCAGCCACCCGGCGCACAGCCTCACGCAACTGATCTTCGGATTTGAGCAGGCTGAATCGTACGTAATCCTTGCCTACTTTGCCGAAACATGTGCCCGGCAGCGCGGCGACGGCCGCACGTTCCAACAGCGTGTCGGCAAACTGTTCACCCGTCTGACCCTCAGGAGCGTGTACCCAAGCGTAGATGCCGCCGTCTGAATCGAACACATCCAAACCGGCTTCACGCAATCCACCTGCAACGATTTCGCGACGAGACGCATACCGTTCCGCAAGTTCGGCCACACAGCTCTGATCCGACAGCAACGCCGCAGTGCCCGCGTCTTGAATGCTGGACGTAACCATGGAACCCATCTGATAGTGGTACTGCTTCACATGAGACACGATGTCGTCGTTGCCTGCGATGAAACCGGCACGCCAGCCGGCCATCGCATACATTTTCGACAGCGAACACACTTCCACCGCAACATCGAACGCACCCGGCAGTGACAGTATGCTGATCTGCTGCGCATCGACGCCCAATCCCGCATATGCGAAATCCTGCACGATCGCGAAATGATGCTCATGAGCCAAATCAACGGCACGCTGCAGAAACTCGCGCGGAGCCTGCGCACCCGTCGGATTGTTCGGATAGTTGAGCACCAGCACTTTCACACGATCCCACACCTGTGCAGGAACCGCGTCCAAATCCGGCAGGAATCCGCGCTCCGGTAACGATGGCAGCAGTATCTCCTCGGCACAGCTCATCACCGTCATGCAATGGTACGAAGGGTAATATGGATCCGCATACGCCATAGCGTCGCCTGGGGAAACCAGCACGGCGAACAACGCGGCCAAACCATCGACCGCGCCCTCCACGGCAAAAAGCTGGGTTTTCCAATCAACCTCAACACCGTACGTATTGCGATACCACTGTTCGGCAGCCCTCAGAAAACTAGGCTTGCCATCGAATGGCGAATACCGGGCATTGGCCGGATCGTCAACCGCTTTTTTGGCTGCTTCTCGAATGAAATCAGCAGGAAACGCGTCTGGATTGCCTTTGGCCAAATCAATCACATCAGCCCCACCGGCGACCGCGGCAGCCACTTTGCGATCCATATCGGCGAACACATTCGGCGGAATCGACTGCGCCACCGTAGTGAACGCGACAGGAGAAACATACGAAGTCATTAATCAACCCTCCCTATCATCTCACGACTGTATATGCGCACATTCACGCATATACGCAACCATCAGTGCGTCACCTTGCGCGCGAACCAATCGCCAATCCACTGAATGATCTGCACAATGACGATCAGAATAATAACAATCACAACAAGCACGCCGGTTTCGTAACGGTTATAGCCGTATTGAATGGCCATATCGCCGATGCCGCCGGCTCCGATGGTGCCGACCATTGCAGAATAGCCGATCAGCGAAATGATGGTGAGCACCACGCCGCGAATAAACGACGGCAAAGCTTGCGGAAACACCGCATCCACAATGATTTGGCGTGTGGTAGCGCCAGTGGAGATGGCAGCCTCAAGCAGGCCCGGATCAACTTCGGAGAACGCGCTTTCCGCAATTCGCGCGAAGAACGGCACTGCGGCGATCGACAGGGAGATTGCGCCACCGGTCGGCGTGTAAGGGTCACCCAAAATCAATTGCACAACCGGAATAAGCACCACCATGAGAATCAGGAACGGCAGCGAGCGAATCGCGTTTACGATGAACCCTACAATAACGTTCAGCGCATGGTTCGGCGTAAACAAGCGGTTTTCAGTCAAATACAGCAGCAATGCTACCAGCGTGCCCAGTACCACGCCGATAATCGCCGACACCACAACCATATATGCCGTGTCGATCAGTGCTTGACCAAGATTGTCTTGAAGGATTTCCAGAGTTTCTTCCATTGTTCTCACGCCTCCTGATTATCCGCAGCTTCGGCGGCCACAACCAGCTGCCCACGATCAAGTTCCCGATAGCTGAACACATGCGTTCTCAACGTGTTCAGCGCCTGCAGCAGCGGCTCCCCCGCGCCGGAAACAAGCACAATCAGAATGCCGATGGCCTGCGAACCGAAATATTCCACATTCGCATGCAGCACGTCGATGCTCACACCGTAATCCTGCGCAACCTGGCTGATGAGCGGCTCGAGTGCCGCATCGCCCTTGTATCGCAGTTCCACGATGGTGCCGGCCGGCAGCGATGGCACCAATTGCGGTGGCACGGCAATGCCAAGGTAGCGTTCCACCAACGCTTTGGTGGTCGGATGTTTCGGAGCACTGAACACGTCGAACGTGTTGCCCTGCTCCACTACCACACCGTTTTCCATAACGGCCACTCGGTCGAAAATTTGCTTCGCCACGTCAAGCTGATGCGTGATGAACACGATGGTAATGCCCAGTTCGCGGTTGATGCGCTGCAAGAGTGCCAGAATGCCTTCTGTGGTTTCCAGATCGAGTGCGCTGGTGGCTTCGTCGCACAGCAGGATTTCCGGCTTGTTGGCGAGCGCACGCGCAATGGACACGCGCTGCTTTTGCCCGCCCGACAGGCTTGATGGGTAGCTATCGATTTTGTTTTCCAAACCGACCAGTGCCAGCAGTTCGCGGATGCGTTCCGACCATTGCGCTTTCGGATATCCGCCGGCTTTCAGCGCGAATTCAATGTTTTTGCCGACCGTAACGTTGGTGATCAGGTTGAATCCTTGGAAAATAAAGCCGATTTTCTTGCGCAGGTCGCGCAGCTGACCGCCTTTGAGTGCGGTGATGTCGCTGCCGTCGATCACCACATGACCGCCTGTTGGTCGTTCCAGCAGGTTGATGGTGCGCACCAACGTGGATTTGCCTGCTCCGGAGAAGCCCACGATGCCGAAGATTTCGCCTTTTTCCACGCTGATGTTCACATGTTTGACCACTTCGACGGTTCGTACGCCTTCATGAAAGGTCACGGACACGTCGTTGAGTTCAATAACGCTCATGGTTCGTTCCTCGCTTCATTCGAGTACTTGTTCAAGTTCGTTCAATACGTTTTGTTCGATGAATCTTGTTTGTACATAAGGCCCGTATGAGTTCTTCGATTCATACGGGCCTTTGTATTACCGCACGCTATAGCGTCACCACGTGGTCGGCTTGCCGAAATCCTTGAATTCGCTCTTGGCGATGGCGTCCTTGAATTTCTGGCTGGCAAGCAGTTTCTTGACGGCCTTGCCGAAGTCAGAATCGACGTCCTGGGTACGGACCACGAACACTTCGATCACGCCATCATCCTGCTTTTCCATGGCGAGCGCGTCGGCAGGCTTCAGATCAGCAGCCCAAGAGTAGTTGCCCGGCACCAGAGCCATATCAACGGTGTCCAAGGAACGGGCCAGCTGTGCAGCATCGATCGTTTTGATTTTGAGGTTCTTCGGATTGGACGCGATATCGTTGACCGTGGCCTTGGTGGCATCGACTTCGCCCTTGAGCGTCACAAGTCCCTGCTGCTGGAGCACGCCGAGAGAACGTGCCAGGTTAGAGCCATCGTTGGCGATTGCGACCGTAGCTCCGTCTTCGATATCATCGATGGACTTGTACTTGTTGGAATAGATGCCCAAGCCAAGGGTTGGGGTCTGTCCAAGGGAGGCCAGGTCGAGATTGTTGTCGGCGGTGAACTTCTTCAGATAATTGCCATGTTGGAAAAGATTCGCCTGAATGGAACCAGATGCAAGTGCCTTATTGGGCTGCACATAATCGTTGAACAGCTTGGTCTTCAGTTTGAAACCGTCATCTTTGAGCAGTGGCGCGATGACCTTGTCGACCATGTCACCGTATGGTCCTGCGCACACGCCGACGGTGATTGTGGTGGTTTTGCCCTTCGTGGTGTTCAGGCTTTCCTTGGATGCGGATGCGCTGTTGCCGGAACCGCATGCCGCAACGGAAATAAGTGTTGCAGCGGCAAGTACTGCTGCGGCGATTCGTTTGATGCCGCTCGGCTTCTTGAAAATAGTGATGGTCATGGTTGTTTTCCTTCTCTCACTTGTTTTGAAAAATTACGGTTATTCCGTTACCGGCTTACTGGCTTCGACGTCGGCTTTGGCCTGTGCGACGATGCCTGGATTGTGGATGGCGAAGGCTTGTTCGGCGAGATGCACTTCGCGGGTTAGGAATTCGTGCAGCTTGCATTCGTAGCCATGCTCGCGTCCGACTTTGGCGATATAGCCGTTGATGTAGTCGACTTCCGTCGGACGTCCCTTAGTCAGGTCTTGATACATGGACGGATAGTGCAGCGGATGCGCCACGCCCGCGGTGTGCAGAATGGTTTCGACTTCCGTTTCGCGCGTGCCCAACAGTTGGTATCCGGCTGCTTCGGCTGCGCTGTAAGCTTCGTCGACCAGCTGTTCGGTGAGCCAACGCGCGTCGGGATGCGCATGGAATTCACCGAAGCGAATCTGATACATGGTACACAGCGTGTTCAGCACCGAGTTGAATACGATTTTCGCCATGCACATGCCGATGAAGTTGTCCACGATGGTCGGGTTGAGTGTGGCCGTTGCGAAATCCTCGTACAGCGCCTGCTCGTGTTTGCGCACCTCGTCAGTCACATCATCCGCGTAGGCACACAGGTTCATGGCCTTGGCATGTGCCCCGCCGGTGAAGTTGAAATCGCCGGGGCCGTACACGTAGGCACCGATCAGTGCGGTGCCGCCGTAAATGCGATCTTTGGAGAAGTATTCGTTGAGCTTTTCGAAGTGTCCATAGCCGTTCATGGCGGAGAACACAATCTGCTTCTCGTTGAACAGGTGGGCGCAGCGCTTGAGTACGCCGTCAAGCTGCATCTGCTTGAGGAACACGATCCACACATCTGGCTGGCCGGCGTATTCCTCCGGGTAGTACACGTTAATCGGCACGAGATGGCGGTCTTCACCATCTTGAGACACGTAGGCGCCGCCTTGCTCGCGAATCTTCTCGACGTTCGGCTTCCACGTATCGATGAAGTCGACATCCTTGTGCGCGAATTCCTGCAGCAGCACGCCGTACTGGATGCCCATGCCGCCAGCGCCAATCACCGCATACTTCATGTTCCCTGTCTCCTCTCTCCTGTGGTTTTCGTTGTTTTCAAGCGAATACCCACAAGATATCGGGAAACATCCTTGTCAATGCCGGCGTGGCTATATGCGCTTCTTATCGGCTGTTGCAACGCCTATAAGGCGCTTCTATAGGGTGTTATCAGGCTGCTGTCGTCGCAAACGCAATACATGTGTGCACAATATATGAAGCGCATGGAATGCACGCATCCCATGCGCTTCATATGACTATGAATCAGTTGTCGATGACTGATTCGTGGTAAATAAAAACCTACTTCACGTTCTTGATCCACAGGATCAGCAGCACGCCGCCCAATGCGCACAGGGCAGAGACGATGAATGCGCTGTAGTAGGTTCCGGTAACCGCAACCAGCATGGCGGTGGTGGCCGGAGCCAGCACCTGGCCGCAAGTATTGGCGAGATTGCCGAAGCCGATGTACTTGCCGCCGGTACGGTTATGCTGCGCCTCTTCAGGAATCACGTCGACGTTCAGAGCACCATCGACGGCGATGTACACGCCATAGCCGAGCCCGGCGAATGCGGCGTACAGCAGCACGCCGTTGACACTGCGGAACGCCACCGGGCACAGCGTGCCGATGATGAACAGCACGCAGGCGATTGCAATCGGCATCTTACGCGCCTTAATCCTGTCGGACAGCGGGCCGGAGACAGCCAAACCGATCAGCGACACGACGAAGGTGACGGCGGACAGCGTGCCCATTGCCTTGGCGGCTTCCTGCACGGTCAGACCGACATAGTTCTCGAAGATGTACAGCGTGTACTGGGAGATCATGGCATAGCTGGCCATCATCAGCAGACGGCCGCCGCAAGCCTTGTAGAAGTCGTGCGCGCCCTTGAGCTTTGGAGGCAGCAGGTTCTCCAGCGCTTCCTTGGCAGCTTCGGCACCGCTCTTGCCGTCGCCATCGTTCTTGGAGCTGCGCTCGCGCGGCAGGATCAGCAGCGGGATGATGCCGGAGGCCGCAATCATCAGCGCGCCGACGACGAAGCCCATGTTCTGATACGGCTGTCCGAGGAACAGCGAGCTGAGGAACTGGCCGACAGGAGTGCCCAGCGCGGTTGCGCCCAGGCCTGCGGACAGCGTGCCGCGCACGGACTTGGGAACACGATCGGCGAGGATGGCGAACATCGGAGTCTGGATGGCGCCCTGGCCGAGGTTGTTCAGCATATAGCTGGCGGTCAGGCTCGGCACATCGCCGAAGGAGCCGAGCAGGTACAAGCCGATGCCTGCCACAATGGAACCTGCGAAGATCCATGGCGTGCGCTTGCCGAAGCGGGAACGAGTGTGATCGGAGAATGCGCCCCAGATGTAGCCGGACAGCAGACCAACGATCGCGGTCAGTGAGGTGATGGTACCGAGTGCGGTGGTGGCTTCCGTTTCGTTGTATCCCAGGTCCTTCAGATGCTGAGGCATGAGCGTATTGCCGTTCAGCACGAATGCGGCGCAATTAAGGATTGCGAAAATAACGAAGGCACCGAGGTAGCGAGCCGTCATTGCCCGCGAGAATGGTTCTCCTGTTTCCGGAGACAACGTATCCGGGTCTACGAGTACTTCACTGTTGCTCTGTGCGGTTTGCATGAGTAAGCTCCTGTGCTTATGTTGGCGCCCCTGCCGTAGAGACGACATAAGCCGCTGTTCAATATGCGTTCTTACAGCGTTTTACTGTAAGCCAGATAACACGCCGGAAATCGAATACTCGTATTTCCGGAAACGTTTCCGTGCATATTTAGCGCACGAACCCGCCTCGGAAAAGCGCCTTGCTCGCAGCAATCTCTCTTGCGCAAGCTACCGATAGCATGCCTGTACACGAGGGATTGCAGGGCATGTTGCCGACCGCGTCGAGGTTGATCGTGAAGACGACGGTAGAAAGGCCCATCCGCGCGCAGGCAAGACCCGCTTCAATTCCCGCGTGTCCCGCGCCGATGACGGCCACATCATAGTCGCCGCCGTGAAACTCTCTCATCAGGTGCTCACCTCACCACATAAGACTGCTTGAACACTTTATTATACTATACAGCACACAACAGCGCAAGAGTGTTACACAGAAATAACTCATAAGTATTGTGCAATGTGCAATAAAAGTTTACAAAAGCTTTATACATAATATCCAATTTTGCCCTTGTTATCCGGGCTGCCGCGGCATATAATAACACTGTAAAACGGAAGAAAGGAGCGTGATATCACCATGACGACAACTTGGATCTGGGGTGACCTGGATGACATGATCTTTGCCGACAGCGACTGGGAAGTGAGCCAGCGGTAAGGCATACCGATGAGGAAACCACGCGAAAGCGTGGTGATTTGCTTTTTTATGGGTGTTTTTCGACAGAAAACGCCTCCTGCACATAGATCGCAAAGCCTGATCCCCGCGCAGCAAAGATGAAAAGAGACGGCCAACGCCGTCTCTTATTTGTTATTTTCGGTTGCTCTTAATGAGATATTCGTGATACCTTAACGATATCTTAGCGTTACCTTAGCGACAATGTATGTTATAATAGCGTCATCAAAAGGAGGGGAGGGCGGCTATGACCGGTAAACAAGCCCGCCGGAGACAGTTGCTGCGGACCATTGGCCTGCGCTTTTCCGGCATGGATGTGCTGAAAGCACTGGGACTCTACCTGGTAGCCGTTATGTGCTGTCTGCTGCTTCGCAGCTTCGATATGCACAACGACACCAGCTACGTTGCCATGATCTTTCTGCTGGATGTGTTCCTTACCGCCTACTGGACGGATGGCTATCTGCTGGGCATCATCATGGCAGTGGTGGGGGTGTTCAGCGTGGACATCATCTTTACCTACCCCTTCTGGCATATCAGCTTTACGCTGACGGGCTTTCCGCTGACGTTCCTGGTGATGATGACCATCTCCATCCTGACCGCTACCGTTACCAGCCGGGCCAAGCAGACCGAGCAGGTGCGCCGGGAGGCCGACCGCGAAAAGATGTATGCCGACCTGCTGCGCGCCGTGTCTCACGACATCCGCACGCCGCTGACCGGTATCGTGGGCGCCACCAACGTTCTGCTGGAGCAGGACGGCGGACTGACGCAGGAGCAGCGCCAGCAGCTGCTGCGATCCACCAACGAGGACGCCCAGTGGCTCATCCGCATTGTAGAGAATTTGCTGTCCATCACACGCATAAGCTCTGAGGAGGCTAAGGTCAAGAAAGAGCCGGAGCCGGCGGAGGAGGTCATCGAGTCCGCCGTGGCCAAGACCCACAAGCACTACCCGGAGGTGGATATCCGTGTCCATCTGCCGGATGAACTGATGATGGTGCCCATGGATCCCCTGCTGATGGAGCAGGTACTGGTGAACCTGATGGAGAACGCCGTCATCCACGGCGAGACCCACCATATCGACGTGACCCTGTCCAGCGAGGGCAACTGCGCGGTGTTCACTGTGGCGGACGACGGCCGCGGCATTCCCCAGCACCTGCTGCCCCGGCTGTTCGACGGCTCCGCCCGCAGCGACCGCAGCAGTGACGGCAAGCGCAGCATGGGAATTGGTCTGTCCGTGTGCCGCACCATTGTGCTGGCCCACGGCGGTGTGATACGGGGAGACAACAGACAGGAGGGCGGCGCGGTATTTACCGTGACCCTGCCCATGAAAGGAGAAAACGATGAAGATTAAAGACAAAGTCCTGATCGTGGAGGATGAGCAGTCCATCAGCAACTTTATCTCCATGATCCTCACCGCCAACGGCTTCGACACCATCATTGTCCGCACCGGCGAGGAGGCCCTGACCATGATCGCCTCCCATTGCCCGGACATGATCGTCCTGGACCTGGGCCTGCCCGACATGGACGGCATGGAGGTGCTGAAATCTGTCCGCAAGTGGTCCAATCTGCCGGTGGTGGTGGTTTCTGCCCGCAACCACGAGCACGACAAGGTGGAGGCCCTGGATTACGGCGCTGACGACTATCTGGTCAAGCCCTTCGGCACCTCCGAACTGCTGGCCCGCATCCGCACCGCCATCCGCCACACCCGCACCACCCTTTC
>OGOJ01001053.1_pt1 | contig 22350 bp, 20 predicted proteins | sample 1552601 | NCBI WGS metagenome assembly OGOJ01 (sample SAMEA2580184, study PRJEB22360) | human gut metagenome | biome: human gut; feature: human-associated habitat; material: faeces | place: Denmark | collected 2008/2010
TCAGCGGCGAGGTGATCGGCCCGGCGGCGCTGGAGCTTTTCACAGCCTACGGCGTGGAGACGGTCTCGGTGGTGAAACCGGAAAAATTTTGAAAAATCAGGGCGGATCTGCAAGATTCTGCGGCTCTGAAACGTATTAAGGATAGAACAGAGAACATAACCCCTATTCTATGCGGTAATCTGAGGTGTTCCAATGAAAATTCTTCTTGCATCAGATACATGGTCCCCAATGGTCAACGGTGTGGTGCGCTCGGTGGAGCTGCTGTACCACCAGCTGCTGGCATTGGGCCATGACGTGCGGGTGGTGACCCTTGCCCAGAATGGCCATTCCCATGAGGAAAACGGCATCCTGTATGTGGGCAGCATCAGCGCGGAGCGGGTCTACCCGGGCGTGCGGATCAGTGCGGCGGGCGCTCTGCCCATCTCCCACTGGCTGGACGAGCTGGAAGCCTGGGGCCCGGAGGTCATCCATACGCAAAGCGAGTTTTCTACCTTTATGCTGGCACAGCGGGTGGCCCGCCGGTGCCACTGCCCGGTGGTACATACCTACCATACTGTCTACGAGGATTATACCCAGTACCTTTTCTTCAGTGAGCGTCTGGGCCGGATGACCGCCGAAAAGGCCACCCGCATCCTCTCGGGCTATTGCTCCCTCATGCTGGCCCCCACCGAAAAGGTGCGCGCCATGCTCAACCGCTACGGGGTCAGCTGCCCGGTGGTCACAGTGCCCACCGGCATTGACCTGACCGCCTTTGGCCCGGCGCAGGACAACGGCGAGGAAAAGGCCCGGATGCGGGCAGAGCTGGGCATCCCGGAAGGGGATACCGTCCTGCTCTCGCTGGGCCGTCTGGCTGCCGAGAAGAACCATGCCCAGCTGGTGCGTCTGCTGGCCGCGCAGCCGGAGGAGAACCGCCCGTGGCTGGTGTTCGTGGGCGACGGCCCCGCCCGGCCTGACCTGGAAGCACTGACAAAGGAGCTGAAGCTGACCGACCGTGTCCGCTTTGTGGGCATGGTCAAGCCCGATGAGGTACCCCGGTGGTACCGCGTGGGCGATATCTTCGTCAGCGCCTCCCAGAGCGAGACCCAGGGCCTGACCTACTTCGAGGGCATGGCCTGCGGTCTGCCGGTGCTCTGCCGTGCGGACCCCTGCCTGGATGGCGTGGTGGAAAACGGCTTCAACGGCTGGCAGTGGAAGGACGAAGCCGAGTTTGCATCGGCACTGAACACCATCATCTCGGACCCCGCCCTGCGCGGGCAGCTGCACCAGAACGCTCTGGCCACCGCGGCCCGCTACTCGGCAGAGCATTTCGCCCAGCAGGTGCTGGATGCTTACCAGCAGGCCATTGCGCTGAAGCAGTACGAGTCTGAACACAAAAGCATCCTCAGCTGGGTGTGATCCCAATCCCAAAAGAATCCAGAAAAAGCAGCAGCGCCCGGTCTCCCGCAATGGGAAACAGGGCGCTGCTTTTGTGCATCCGTTATTCGATGCCGGTCACCTTGTAATCCTGATCCTCAACAGCCTTCTTCAGGTCTGCGTCGGAAACTTCGGCGTTCAGGGTGACGATGGCGGTACCGGCCTCATGGCTGACCACGGCCTCGTCCACGGCGGGCAGGGCTTCCAGCGCCTTTTTCACGCGGGCCTCGCAGTGGCCGCACATCATACCTTCAACATGCAGGGTCTTTTTCATGGCATTGTCCTCCTTGACAACGGGAGCCGAAACGGGTTCGGCAGTATTTTCAGCCGCTGCAGGCTGCACGGGGGCAGCGGGCAGGGCGGCAGACTTGGGTTTGCGGTCGTGTTTGGTGCTGTGCAGGTCGAACAGATTCAGCCGTAGGGCATTGCTTACGACACAGAAGCTGGAAAGGCTCATGGCCGCAGCCCCGAACATGGGGTTCAGCGTCAGGCCGAAGGGGATGAACACGCCTGCGGCCAGCGGGATGCCGATGATGTTGTAGATGAACGCCCAGAACAGGTTTTCGTGGATGTTGCGCAGGGCAGCGCGGCTCAGGCGGATGGCGGCGGGCACGTCCGACAGCTTGGAGTTCATCAGCACCACGTCCGCCGCGTCGATGGCAACGTCGGTGCCTGCGCCGATGGCGATGCCGGTGTCGGCACGGGTCAGGGCCGGGGCATCGTTGATGCCGTCGCCCACCATGGCCACCTTGCCGGATGCCTGCAGCTGGCGGCGTTTGCGGTGCCGTGTTGTCGCTCACGACACTACGTTTTGTTGAAATCAGTCGGCCTGCTTCCAGGTTTCGACGTCGATGTGGTGTTCCGGATTGGCCTGCCATGCTGCCCAGGCGGACTTCACGATGTCTTCCACGCTGTACTGTGCGTGCCAGCCCATCTCTTCGTTGATGCGCTTCGGGGAACCGATCAGGTGCGGCGGATCGCCCGCGCGACGGCCCATGACGGCCTCCTTGAACGGCAGGCCGGTGACCTTCTTGACCTCATCGACGATCTGGCGCACGGAGGTGCCTTCGCCGGTGCCGACATTGAAGGCGTCGTACTTGCGCTCGTCGCGGTCCAGATACTTCAGGGCGGCGATGTGGGCGTCGGCCAGATCGGAGACGTGGATGTAGTCGCGCACGCAGGTGCCGTCCGGAGTCGGGTAGTCGTCGCCGAAGATCGCCGGAGCCTTGCCCTTCTTCAGGCGGTCGAACAGCATCGGAATGAGGTTCAGGATTGCCGGATCCTCGAGCTCGACCGGACCGCAGCCGGCCACGTTGAAGTAGCGCAGACCGCAGAAGCGAATGCCGTACGGCTCTTCGCAGGCGCGAGCCATCCACTCGCCGAACAGCTTGGTCTGGCCGTACGGGTTAATCGGCAGCATCGGAACGACGTCTTCCGGCACCACGTCGACCGGCGGAACGCCGTAGGTGGCTGCGGAAGAGGAGAAGACGAGCTTCTTGGCGCCGGAGTCGCGCATGCCGATGAGTACGTTGAGCATGCCGTTGATGTTCTGCTGGTAGTACCACAGCGGCTTCTCAACGGATTCGCCGACCTGCTTTCGAGCGGCGAAATGAATGACGGAGTCGACGCCTTCGGCCTTCATGATTTCGGCGAGACGTTCGCCGGCACCCGGAGCGGCGATATCCATGCCGTACAGGCGGGAGCCTTCGATGCGGGTCGGCTTGCCGTAGCTCAGATCGTCAACGACGACGACCTGTTCGCCGGCCTGATGAAGAGCGTGGACGACGTGGGCGCCGATGTAGCCGCACCCACCAGTGACGAGAACTGTCATGTTCTGGCCTTTCCTCCAAATGAGCGATAAAGCGCTTTGGTTCGAAAAACGAACGTTCAACGAACATTGTTCACTTTTGCTCTAGTTTGTTACTTTTTGAACAATTTGAGTATAACACATGAACAGTAACGCACATAATCGCCCCGTTCCTGCGTTTCCTCTATAAATAGGGTATGCAAGAAGATGTGAACACGCCGACTGAAAATCAAGTAAACGGCGAAAACGAACAAAACATGTCAAAAACGCAAGGTGAACTACAGGCTGATGCTGGTCAGCGTCCTGCCTTGTATGGGCGCAAGGTGCTTTCCTTCGTGCGTCGTTCCGCCAGGCTCGACGCGCGCTTGCAGCGTGCATGGGATACCTATGCCGATACCTATCTTTTGAATATCAATGCAGGTGAAGGTTCCCTTGACGTGCGAAACGATCTGGTGTTCGACCAGCCGTATATTGCGGAAGCGTGGGGCAATGCCAATCCTCTGATTGTGGAAATCGGCACCGGTCAGGGCGAAAACGTGGTTGCCGCGGCCGCCGAACACCCAGAAATGAATTTTCTGGCGCTCGAAGTTTACGATCCGGGTGTGGCGCACACCATGCTGCTTGCGGGCAAACAAGGCCTTGCCAATCTACGCATCGCACAGGTCAACGCTCCCGAACTCTTCAAGGCCGCCGCAGATGGCTCGATCGCCGAAGTGTGGACTTTCTTCCCTGATCCATGGCCCAAGATGCGTCATCACAAGCGCCGCATCGTACAGCCGGAGCTTGCCGGTGAGATTCATCGCACGCTGCAGGCTGGAGGAGCGTGGCGTATCGCTACCGATATTGAAGACTATGCATTGCATGTGCATGAGGTCATGGATGGTATTGAAGGATTCCATAATGACGGCACGTTGACGGTGAGTCTGCCGGTTGAGCATGTCGGCAAGGGAAATGCCGACGAAGCCGCAAGTCTGCGACACGCCGATTTCAGTGAATCCGAACGTTTTTCTGGTCGAGTTTTGACGAATTTCGAGAAAAAAGGACTTGCTGCCGGTCGTGTGATTCATGACTTCACCTATCGCCGCGTATGAGGCTTCATGTTGTGCTGTTCATGTGCTGGAATGGCTTTATTTCAACGATTTTCAACATGTGAACAGCATGTTTTCCGCAATTGCGCAACATTGCGACACGCCGAGACTTGCATGTTTCGATGATTCGCGTATAGTTAAGCGAGTTGTCAAGCGGAAACGCTGAAAGCGCCCCCTTCGTCTAACGGTTAGGACACCAGACTTTCAATCTGACAACGAGAGTTCGACTCTCTCAGGGGGTACTTGCCTTGGTAACAAGGTGGCAATGGCCCCGTAGCTCAGCTGGTTAGAGCGCCGCCCTGTCACGGCGGAGGTCACCGGTTCAAGTCCGGCCGGGGTCGCTTTTTTATTTCTTTTTTAAATCTTTTCACATGTTTTTTGCAATTGTCGTATTGCGGTCGCCACGCAAGCATATCTCTCATACAAAAAGCCCGGTTCAAACGAACCGAGCTTTTTCAATCGCCTCGAATGGCACATTCAACATAGGTTCAGAGCCGCTGTTCGACCCAATCGACGATGAACGGAGCCACTTCCTCAATCTGATCGATCGCCACTTCGAATTCATGGGCGCCACCATACCATGGATCGACCAGGTCAATCTCGCTTTCGTAACCTGCAGCAGGCTTGGTGAGGTTCGGATCGAAACTACGGTACATATGCACGTTCTCACGCTTGGCCTGCGGAAGCTGACGCAACAACGCACGCATGTGGGAAGCGGTCATCGGCAGGAACAGGTCGGTACGCTCGATCTCATCACGAGTGATGCGGTGCGCGAAATGGTGCGCCGGAAGCTCATATCCACGCTCACGCAACACCTTGACGGCGCGACGATCGATAGGATTGCCGTATTCTTCATCGCTGACGCCGCTGGATTCGACATTGACCTTGTCGGCGAGTCCACGACGCTCGAATTCGGTGCGCAGAATGATCTCGGCCATGGGAGAACGGCAGATGTTGCCGGTGCACACGGTCATCACGGTATACATGGGTTCACTCCTCGTGATTTCTTTCAAAGGTTATGAAACGGAATCCAGCAATATCGTCGGAACCTTTTCTTGTGCCCTGCCATACGCCTTCCTCGGCCACCTTCCACGCCCCAGACTCCACCAGTCCTTTGATGTCAGGCGCATAGGTGTCGGCGTCAACGTGCATGCTGATTTGCGTCACGTACGCCTTGTCCGCAAACGGCATCGCCTCGTGGAACAGCTGACCGCCACCGATGATCCAGATTTCACTGCGATCGAGACCATCATCCGGAATGGCTTCCTGACGGGCCAGATCAAGCGCATCGTCCAAACTGTCGACCACGGTCGCTCCAGGCGCCGTATAAGACGAATCGTGCGAGACCACGATATTGTCGCGATTTGGCAACGGACGATACTTCAGGCTCAGGGATTCCCACGTCTTACGCCCCATGATGACCGGATGCGAGACGGTAAGCTCCTTGAAACGCTTCATGTCTTCGGGCAGATGCCACGGCATACCACCCTTAAATCCGATGGCGCCGTCATGACCTTCCTTGTCACAAGCCTGCGCCCAAATCAGATTCACCGAGAACGTCTTGGGGAAATCATCACCCCAATCCTCCTCGTCCTCAAGCCCGGCATGTCCGGGCTCGGGTTCGTGATAGCCACTGCGGCTACTATCGTGCTCCATTTCACTCACTCCTTGAAGTCGAACTAGGGTCAGTAGTCTAACGTCTGGCGACGACTCTCAGACCGCCACCGGCGCCTTGATGGTTGGATGGTGCCGGTAGTCGACGATTTCAAAATCACTGTAATCGTAATCGAACAGAGAAGCGGCTTTGTTAATGCGGATATGCGGATACGGATATGGATCGCGGCTCAATTGCTCCAGAACCTGATCGATGTGATTGTCGTACACATGGCAGTCGCCACCCGTCCACACGAACTCCCCCGGCTGCAGCCCGGACTGCTGGGCAATCATCAGCGTCAGCAACGAATAGGACGCAATATTGAACGGCACGCCGAGGAACATGTCGCAGGAACGCTGGTACAGCTGGCATGAAAGCTTGCCATCCGCTACGTAGAACTGAAACAGCGCGTGGCATGGCGGCAACGCCATATTCTCCACTTCGGCTGGATTCCAGGCAGACACGACCATACGGCGGGAATCCGGATGGTTCTTGACCAGATCGAGCACATTGCTAATCTGATCGATGGTGCGATTTGGATCATCAGGCGTAGGCGCCGGCCAGCTGCGCCACTGCGCACCATACACGGGGCCCAAATCGCCGTTCTCATCGGCCCATTCATCCCAAATATGCACATTGTGTTCCTGCAGCCAACGCACATTCGTGGAACCCTTCAGGAACCACAGCAACTCATAGGCAAGTCCCTTGAAAAACACCGTTTTCGTAGTGAGCAGCGGAAAATACTCGCTCAGGTCGAATCGCATCTGCTGGCCGAACAGACTGATGGTGCCCGTGCCCGTGCGATCGGACTTCAACGTGCCCTCCGTCAGGATACGACGCACCAAATCCTCATATGGCATGGGAATGCCGGTTTCCGGGCGTGCCGGAATGCGAGTACGAATATCTGCAAGTTGTTCAGGTGTCAAAGCCATGCTTGCAAGCTTAACAGCACAGAATCGCAGGTCAAGCATATACCGCCCGCGCGTTGATGTTTCTTGCGCTTTCGGAATACTTCACGGTGAATGGACATCGATGGATTACATTAGGTATGTAAGCGAGGAGCGAATGGCGCTCCCGGCAAGACGATGAGGAGTTCACCATGGGCAAGAGACTGTGGGTCGAGCGTAACAAAGACGGTTCTTGGGATGCGTTCAGCGAGGATGGCGCGCATATCAAGTTCGGCAAAGGCCGCGGCCAGTTCACGCCTGGCGACCTGATGAAAATCGCTTTGGCCGGCTGTGCCGCACTGTCGAGCCAGTTCGCCGTCGAACATACCTTGGGCGAGGGCAAGGGTGCGAAAATCGTTGTGGATGGCACCTATGACGCCGACAACGACGCTTATATCGGTTTCGACGAGCAGGTGGTCATCGACGCTTCCGACGCCGGCCTGAGCGACGAGGATGCCGAGAAATTCAAGGAACGTGTCACCCGTCATATTGACAAGGGCTGCACGGTGAAGCATACGTACGTGGAGAAAACTCCGGTCCGTATGAACGTCACCATCAAGCACTGACGTTTTCTTTGTAAAAGATTTTTTAAAAATAAATGGCGATTGCGACGCTTTTCACAGCGCTGCAATCGCCATTTTCATATATATTTATTGATTTTACTGACGTTCCGGGTCGATCTTGGTTTCGATGGCTTCGACCACTTCCGGCTCGGCCTTGGCGACCGGCACCTCTTCGACACCCTTGATATCGTCGAGTGCCTTCGGCTTGACCTCGGCCGGCGAACTCGGAACCGTATCAAGACGGGTTTCCGCAGCCTCGACATACTTGCGAGGCACCACATACACCGGGCCGACCGCGTGCTGCAGCAAGCCCTGGCTGGTGGAGCCGAGCAGCAGACCGGTGAAGCCGCCACGACCACGGGAGCCGACCACGACGACGTCATGATCGTAGCTGGCCTTGGTCAGTGCGCCGGCTGCGGGGCCGGGCACGATCTGCTTGTTGATCTTCAAATCCGGATGGGCTTCCTCAAGCGGCTTGATACGCACTTCAAGATCATCCTTGAACGAAGCCATCACGCCTTCATCGTCGGAACCCTTCATATTCGGCACCGCGGAGATGACGTCAAGCTCGGCATCCCATGCGGCGGCGAAATCAGCCGCGATCTCAAGGGCCTTCAAGCCCCACTTGGATTCGTCGGAGCCGACGGCCACCTTGGTGATGGTGTTGTTCAAATGCATCAGATTGCCATCATCATCGGTGTACGGCACCACTACGATCGGGCAGTACGCATATGCCGGCAGACTGGAGCTAGTGGTACCCAGCAGACGTTCCGCCAAGCCGCCCTTGCCACGATTGCCGATGACGATGAGATTGTAGTTTCGAGACAGTTCCACGAACACGGACGCCGGATCGCCCGTGACGATGAGGGTCGTCGCCTCAACGCCCTGCTCATCGGCGATGGCCTTGGCCTTCGACAGAATCTCCTGAGCGTCGCTGTGGGCCGCATTGTCATCTCCCATGGCGGTGTACGTCGCGTCAAAGGAGACAGCGGCATAGCTCGGCAACGAGTACGCACATACGATTTGCAACGTCAATCCCGCATGCTTCGCATAATTCGCAGCCCACCACGTGGCCTTGTAGCTGGCGTGGGATCCATCAACACCAACGAGGATTGCCTTGTCATTAATCATGGGACGACCTCCTTGAATCACCTCGGCAACGCCACCATGCATTGCCTCTAGGCTCCACCATACCGCGCGACATGCGGTTTTGTCAGCAACGACTCGATCTTTTCCATACAAAAAGGCGCATCCCCGAAAGGATACGCCTTAAAAAGTCAAACCGTATGTTCGCTCAGAGCACACGACGAATCGCATAGCCACCTGAGAACACGGCCAGCGAAGTAACCTGCGTTCCCTGAGCCGGATTCAGCGCGTTGATCACCATGCCGTTGCCAATATAGATCGCGGCATGCTGAGTATTGACGATGATATCCCCTGGAGCTGCTTCGGCAATGCTTCCTACAGCCGTTCCAACGCTCATCTGGGCACCAGAATAATGCGGCAGGCTTACACCGAACTGGGCGAACACCCACTGCACGAAACCAGAGCAATCCCAGCCGGACGGAGTATTGCCTCCAGACACATACGGATAGCCTTGGAACTGCAGAGCATAGTCGGCCAATGCCTGACCAGTGGCACTCGCAGGAGCCGTGGGAACGCTGCTGATGTCGGCACGTTCGGAAGAACGGCTGGCAGTCTGAGCTTCAGCCTGCGTCTGTGTCTGAGCCTGAGCCGCCTGTGCTTGAGCCTGAGCTTCAGCCTCAGCCTGCTCCTGAGCCTTTCGGTCCTTTTCTGCCTGAGACTCGGTCTGGGGAACATCCAAACTTTCGATGCCACCCCAATCGGCGTTGGACTCAACATCCGTGGATGTGTGCTCGGCGAGAAAATCACGCTTGGCCGCGGTGGTCTTCGGGAAAGAACGTGTAGCGGTTACCGTGGTATCAGCCATAGCACTGCCTGCGCTTGCGGCTGGAACCACCGCACCCAACGAAGCAGACACAGCAAGAACGGCGAAGATACTCGTGAAACGTTTAGCAATATTCATCGTGTCCGAAGCTACCATAAACGTTCCCCTGCAACAGAACAGCAAGACAACCAGAACAGTGTCATATCATGCGACACGCCGACACAATCACGCTATGCCCAAAAACAGGACGGCAAGCGCAAATTAACGAAACCAGAGAAATCAGTAATGAATATATGTCAACTGCGAAGCTTCCTGCGCAGTGAACGTACGATCGGAAATCACGCCAAGACCCTTGACGTTGGATTCCGAAATCTTAATCGAACCGTCGGCATTCACTTCTTCGACAATCGCGACATGCCCGTAATAGCTGTCCGCACCCTGTTGACCTGGAGCGAATACCACGATATCGCCAACGTGGCGTGCCGTGTTATCAACCCAATAGCCGAGAGCGCGAGCGGAATCACCCCAACTCCGCGCATTGCCAAAATGGCTTCCAGCAGGCAGGCCAAGCTGTGCACGACGGGTATACGCCCACCATGTGCACTGACCGTATGGGTAGTCATTGCCGGTATCACCGGTGCCGTGGTTCGGATCGAAGCCCGAAGGAAGAAGACCGGCGTCCTGATCCATGAGAGCAGCGACATTGGGATTGTCGGCAATGGACTTTGACAGAAGATTCGTGTCCATGGAGGAACTGGTTTCGCCAAGCTGCCAATCACCACTGTTGCTGGTGGAGGCCAGAGCGTCAAGACCGCTACGGGACTCGGAACGGGATGCCGCATTGTCGGAGACGCGCTTCATCTGCGTAGTAGTGGTGGCATTGTCGGCAAAAGTCATTTCAGACGCATTCTGCTGGCCGACCGCCATGGCAGTGGCCGCGGTGCCAACCAACGCAGCCAGCGATGCGGAAGCCATGAATGCGGAGCGACGACCGGCTACACGAGCAGCCTCACGCATGGCGCGGCGGCTCATCGGAGCCACCTCATTCAGCTTTTCGGCAACCGCAGGCTCAAGACCCACAACGGCACCCTCACCATTTGCCAACTGGACCATACGAACGGCCTTGGCGGTGTGGGAACCGCGGCTCGAGGTGAACAACGCCTTAGCAACGCTGAAACGCTCATTCGAAACCTTGGCAGCTTTATGCGCCGCATGCCTCATATATCAACACTCCTTGCGGATTACTTCAACCACAGCAGGCTTATGACCGTGTGGTTACAGAACCGTCACGGAAGCTCAGGTTACACCGACACCGGGATATCGCAGTCATCATCGCCACATCATGGTTCCGAAAAGCGGTCATCACCACGCACAATCCGACCGTCTGACTACCCTAGGTTGTCATGACGAACACTGTGACCATTCCTTCCAACATGCTTCCGGAAGACGGACGCTTCGGCTCTGGCCCGACCAAAATCCGCCCGGAGCAAATCCAAGCGCTTGATAAGGGAGCCCGTAATCTCCTGGGAACCTCCCATCGACAGACCCCCATCAAGCAGGTGGTCGGCTCAATCCGCGAAGGACTGTCCGAATTCTTCCAGACCCCCGACGGCTACGAAGTGGTGCTAGGCAACGGTGGAGCCAGCGCGTTCTGGGATATCGCCTGCGCCTCGCTGATCACCCGCAAGGCCGCATTCGGCACGTACGGCTCATTCAGCTCGAAGTTCGCCAAGTCAGCGCAATCCGCACCGTTCCTCGAGGAGCCGGAGATTTTCGCAGGAGAGCCGGGAACCTACCGCCTGCCGGAGCTCACGGAATACGTGGACACCTACTGCTGGGCCCATAATGAGACTTCCACCGGCGTTGCCGCACCGATCAAACGCATCGCAGGCACCAAGGAACAGGGCGCGCTCACGCTGATCGACGCCACCAGCGGTGCCGGAGCGCTGCCGGTCGATATCAGCCAGACCGACGCCTATTATTTCTCCCCGCAGAAGGCCTTCGGTTCCGACGGCGGCCTGTGGATTGCCGTACTCTCCCCCGCCGCGGTCGAACGCGCATACGGCATCGCCAAAAGCGTGGACCTTCCGGGCGCACGCCGCTGGATTCCCCCGTTCCTATCGCTCACCTCGGCCATCGAGAATTCGCGCAAGGATCAGACGCTCAACACTCCAGCCGTGGCTACGCTGATTATGTTGGAAAATCAGGTGCGCTGGCTCAACGACAACGGTGGCCTCGCCTGGGCTTCGGCACGTTGCGCAAGGTCGGCGTCCCTGCTGTATCAGTGGGCGGAAAAGTCCGATTACGCTTCCCCGTTCGTCGCCGACAAGAACGCTCGTTCCAACGCCGTGGTCACCATCGACCTTGACGAACGCATCAGCGCCACCCAAGTGGTTGCCGCACTGCGCGAAAACGGCATTGTAGACACCAACGGATACCGCAAGCTGGGACGCAACCAACTGCGTATCGGCGTGTTCCCATCGGTGGATCCAAGCGACGTCGACGCGCTCACCCGCTGCATCGACTATGTGGTGGAACATCTGTGACGCAAGGTAGGGTATGACGATATGAAGATTGCTCCGATCATTGACCCCAGCGTGAGGAAGCCCTCCCCCAAACCAGTGCGCGTGGATTTACGCAAGGTGTTCACGTTCGGCACCGCGCTTTGGGCCATCGCGCTGATCGTCTGCATTGCATTGCTTGCATTCGGCATCAACGCCGAGCGTGCACAGACCGTATGCGAGGCCGGCACGGTCATTGGCGTACTTATGCTGGTTTGGGAGCATTTCGACCGTTGGGACTACCGACGTCTCGGCGAATAACCGTCAACACACCCCTGAAAATTTTTCATAGAAAAAGCATGATGCCCGCCTTGCCTTATTGAAAGCAAGACGGGCATCCATGCTATCTCCCTGTATTATTCCCCAGCCAATGGCAATACCAGCGTGAACGTGCTTCCCTGCCCCGGACTGCTCCACACTGAAGCGGAACCATGATGCGTCAACGCAACATGCTTGACAATCGCAAGTCCCAAACCAATACCATCGCCGGAATGATCATTCTGATTATCGCCACGATAGAATCGCTCGAAAATACGGCTTTGCTCGCCAATGACAATGCCAGCGCCACGATCAAGCACGCTGATTACCGCCTCCGTGCCCTCCTCATTGGCTTTGGCCACAACATTGATCGTCGAACCGTCCTTTGAATAGGTGATGGCGTTTTCAACCAGTTTGGCAAGCGCCGCCTGAATCTGTTCGGCCTCGCCATTGATTTCCAGGCTTTCATCACCCTTCATATCGATGGTGATATTGCGTTGCGCCGCCACCTCACGATGGGAGTTAACCACAACCCGCACCGGATCCATCACATTGATGCGATTGTCTGCGGTCGGCAGGATCGGCTTCTGCGCCTTGATAAGTAACAGCAGGTCAGAGATCATATGCTCCAAATGGGAGCAGGACTGACGCAGCTGCATGGCGTTGCGCTCAACATCCTGCTGGCTTGTTCCACCTTGTTCCACGATATCCGCCAATTGTTCCAGCGATTGTGTGGGCTTGAGCAGCTGTTCGGACACATTGGTGATGAAGGAGTCACGTACCTGCGAGAATCGTACGCTTTCGCTGACGTCGCTGATCAGCACCACCACCAGATTGTCACTGAGTTTGCCGACGATGACTTTCAACCAGTTTGGCCTTGACACGGTTGCCGTGGGCTTACTGGCTGGCTGTTGCCCAATCAGCGCCTGTTTCGCGGCTTGGCGAGTGGAAAGCTTGCCTGCTTTCGGCGTATGTTGCGCAACATACGCGGTGGTGGTGGTCAGATCGAACTGCTTTTTGCCACCGAAGGAGCGCACTTCGCGTACCGCCTGAAGCACACTGTCTTCGATGATGACGTCGTCTCGCACCACACCAAGCGAATATGCGGAAGGATGCGCACGAATCACCTCATCATGCTCATCGACCACAATGGAAGCCAACGGAAGCATGGAAAGCAATGCATTGGTGGCATCATCCAATGTGTCATCATCGGCATCATGCTCATCATCGTCATTGCGGTGCGTCAATGAACGCCACCACGAGCCAAAAGATTCAACCATGATTTCATTCTCGCATACTCCTACAGCTCTATGTTCCACGACACCACAGCCCGTTCATGAACGTAAGGTGAACGCGCCGGTGAACTTTCACAGAACAACACGAACGCTGGTTATGAATATGGCGTTTCTCTAATAAACTTATGAAAGGTATTACCAGACCTGAAATTGTGAAGCATTGAAAGGCAAGTCACATGCGCGTTATTTTCAACGAAGAGCTCAAGGCTGTTGCCGATGATCTCGACCACATGGTCAAAGGCGTTCGCAGGGCGATCAACGGTGCCGGAGACGCGCTGCTGAACCAGAATCTTGAAGCCGCCCAGGCCGTTATCGATGGCGACATCGAAATCGATGCCCTCGAAGCCAGCGTTGTCGACCAGTGCGTGAAGCTGCTGGCCAAGCAGAACCCGGTTGCCACCGATCTTCGCGTGGTTGTTTCCACCATGCGTTTGGCCACCACTTTCGAACGTATGGGCGATCTGGCTCGTCACATCGCCGAAGCCGCCCGCCGCACCTACCCGGCTTCCCCGCTGCCGGCCGAAGCCCAGCCGCTGTTCGCCGAAATGCAGGCGTTCCTGAACGACGTCGCCGACCAGACCGTGGCCATGCTGTCTGACCGCGACACCAAGACCGCTGAGCAAATCATCATCAACGACGACAAGCTCGACGAACTGCACAAGAAGACCTTCGAACTGGCTCAGTCCGAGAATTGGGCCGGCACCAACCAGCAGCTCATCGACGTGGTGCTTATCGGCCGCTTCATGGAGCGTCTTGGCGATCACGCCGTGTCCGCGGCTCGCCGCGTGGTGTACATCGTCTCCGGTTTCGACCCGTCCAAGGAGCCGGCCCGCGACGAAGACACCGACATCGCCTGATTTTTTTCGCGATCTTCTTTTCCATTTTCCTTTTTGAGAAGGCGGCTTCCGTTTCCCACAGAAGCCGCCTTCTTGTTTTGTTTATGCAATTGTTCAGTACGAATCGTCAAGCACCATCTCCCGCATTATTTCACTTCCGTCAAGCCGTAAGAAAAATTAAACAACATGTCTATTTTTTGCCCATATACTTTTACGTAATATCGCGGCACAATATGTGCAGTGACATCCAAAGGAGGCAGTCATGTATTATTCCAACGGCAATTACGAAGCATTCGCCCGACCGAAGAAGCCCGAAGGCGTGGACGACAAGAACGCGTACATCATCGGCACTGGCTTGGCCGCACTCACCGCAGCCTGCTACTTGGTGCGAGACGCGCAAATGCCGGGCAGCCACATTCACGTATTCGAAAAGGACGCGGTTCCGGGAGGAGCCTGCGACGGCGCGAATATTCCCGGTGTCGGCTATGTGATGCGCGGCGGCCGTGAAATGGACAACCATTTCGAAGTGATGTGGGATATGTTTCGCTCCATTCCATCCATCGAAACGGAAGGCGTTTCCGTACTTGACGAGTATTACTGGCTGAACAAGGAAGATCCCAACTTCTCACTCTGCCGCTCCACAAAAGCGCGCGGTGTTGACGCAGGCACGAACGGCAAATTCAATCTGTCGGACAAAGCCTCGATGGAGATCATGAAATTGTTCTTCACTCCGAATGAGGAACTGTACGGCAAGAAAATTTCTGATTATTTCGACGATGAGGTTTTCAATTCGAATTTCTGGATGTACTGGCGCACTATGTTCGCTTTTGAAAATTGGCATAGTGCGTTGGAAATGAAGCTGTATATCCGTCGATATATCCATCATATTGGCGGATTGCCGGACTTCAGTGCGTTGCGTTTTACCCGTTACAACCAGTATGAGTCGATGATTCTGCCAATGATCAAGTATTTGGAAGGATTCGGCGTGCAGTTCCACTACAACGTGAAGGTGGAGAACGTCGATTTCAAGATCGGCGGTGGCATGGGTCCAGTTCGGCAGCATACAGGCACCGGTCAAGACACGATTTTGAAGAAGCAGGCTGAATCCGGTGTGTTCGTACGTAATCCATATAGCTCGCCAACCAAGAAAATGGCCACGCGCATCGATTTGACTGAAGCGGATGGCACCGCGCGAAGCATTGACTTGGGCGAGAGCGATCTAGTGTTCATTACCAACGGCGGCTGCGTGGAGAACTCGTCGATGGGCTCGCAAACCGAGCCGGCCGCGTGGACTCCGGAAATTAAGCCCGGCGGCGGTTGGGATATGTGGCGTCGCATCGCCAAGCAAGATCCGAGTTTCGGCCACCCGGACGTATTCTGCGGCGATCCGGAGCATTCTAAGTGGATGAGCGCCACCGTAACTACGCTTGACATGGAAATTCCGCCATATATTCAGAAAATCTGCAAGCGTGACCCGTTCTCCGGCCGCGTGGTGACAGGCGGCATCGTCACCGTGGAGGATTCCAACTGGCTGCTGAGCTGGACTTTGAACCGCCAGCAGCAGTTCCGAGACCAGCCGAAAGACCAGCTGTGCGTGTGGGTGTACGGCCTGTTTCCCGACAAGCCCGGCAACTATGTGAAGAAGCCGATGCAGGAATGCACCGGCGAGGAGATCTGCGAGGAATGGCTCTACCATATGGGCGTACCGGTCGAAAAGATCGCGGATCTGGCCAAAAACCACGCGAACACGGTTCCGGTGATGATGCCGTACATCGACGCGTTCTTCATGCCTCGTTCCGCCGGAGACCGTCCCGATGTGGTACCGGACGGCGCGGTGAACTTCGCTTTTCTCGGTCAGTTCGCCGAAACCCCGCGCGACACGATCTTCACCACTGAGTATTCGATGCGCACCGGCATGGAGGCTGTGTATACCCTGTGCGATGTGGACCGTGGCGTGCCGGAAGTGTGGGGCTCGGTCTACGACGTACGCAACCTGCTCAACGCCACGGTGATGCTGCGTGACGGCAAGCCAATTACCGACATGAAGCTCAACCCCATTGAAAAGACCGTGTTGAAACAGGTTCTGAAGAAACTCGATTCCACCGATATTCCGATGTTACTTAAGGAATACGGCGTAATCTGAGCCGATTGCGATTGACGTCCGTCTGCCGTACGTCCCATGTTCCGTATTTCATCCGGCAGACGGACGCAATAACCCAACAAAGGCACCGGACGCAAAAAGGTGGGAACCCACATACTGTGGATTTCCACCTTCTCATATACGTTCCGTACGATTGAACGCGATTACCTGCGTATCAATCGCAACAAACTCACTTCTGGCCCTGGGCGGCGACGGCGGCGGCACCGGCGGCGGCGGCCTCCGGATCCAGGTACTCACCACGCGGCTTGATCGGCTTGAAGTTCTCGTCCAGCTCGTACAGCAGCGGCATTGCGGTCGGGATGTTGACCTTGGCGATCTCCTCTTCGGAGAGGTTGTCGAGCATCTTCACAATGGCGCGCAGGGAGTTGCCGTGAGCAGCGATCAGAACGGTCTTGCCAGCCTTCAGCTCCGGCTCGATGTCGGACTTGAAGTACGGCTCAACGCGCTTGACCACATCGGCCAGGCACTCGGCTTCCGGAACCGGATCGCCGGTGTAGCGCGGATCGTTGTTCTGCGCGTACTCGTCGTTCGGATCGATCTCCGGCGGCGGTGTGGCGTAGGAACGACGCCACAGCATGAACTTCTCGTCACCGTACTCCTGACGGATCTCGGTCTTGTTCTTGCCCTGCAGGGCGCCGTAGTGACGCTCGTTCAGACGCCAGCTGCGCTGGACCGGAATCCACAGGCGATCTGCCTCATCCAGCGCCACGTTAGCGGTATTGATGGCACGACGCAGCATCGAGGTGAAGACGATGTCCGGAAGAACGTTCTTCTCCTTGAGCAGGCGACCGCCATTCTTGGCTTCCTCGACACCCTGCTCGGTCAGCGGGACGTCGACCCAGCCGGTGAACTGATTGGTTTTATTCCATGCGCTCTGTCCATGACGGAGCAGTACTAGTTTGTAAGTCATACCTGCCAGTCTACCGCTTCGCACACCCAAAAACGAGTGTTTTCTCGATTATTCGAGTTACGTTTATGCAACAATTTTCATTCCGTTGCAATCTACTGTCAGTCAAACGTTATGCAAGCATCGTCGATAGCACGAAAATCGCTGCAACAGTCAACGAATCGAGCGAACATAGCGGCAATGCTTTACGGTAGGTTTTTCTTGCGATTGCGTATGATGCGGCAATTTGCGCCGCACACAGTATTGCAATAATTGCGATTAGTGCGATTAGTGGAATGCTGTTTGCTGCATATATCGACGATTGCAACAGATGGTGCAACGCAATCAATGCTGAAATAATCAGGATTGCAATAGTGAAGACAGTGCCGTTTTGCCGTCCCATTGCAGTCATCCACGTATGTTTGCCGTGATTGCTGTCAGATTCGATGTCGCGCAGATTGTTGACGCACAGCACAGCAACCGCAACCAATCCCGCAGCCGAACCGCCAAGCAGTCCATCAGGCGTAATCGCGCCAGACAAGGCGAACATAGTGCCACAGGTGGCCACCAATCCGAAGAAAATGAATACGAAGACCTCACCCAAATAGTGGTAGCCGTATGGGTGTTTACCGCCGACATAGAACCAGCCGGCCGCCAGACATGCGATGCCGACCAGAATGAACCACCAATATCCGGTTAGTGCAATAACAGCCAACCCACATAGACAGGCAGCCAGCGCACAGATTCCCGCTGCAACCAGCACTTTCTTGGGATTCACACCGGAAGCCACGAGACGAGCAGGGCCGCGCGATAACTGTTCGCCAGCAATCGCACGCCCCGCATCCGTACCGCGAATGCCATCGGAATAATCGTTGGCGAAATTAGCCGCGATCTGCAACAGCAATGCCACGAAACCGCACAGCACTGCCACCGCAACACGACGCTTGTCCGCATCGCGCCAAGCCAACGACGCACCAATCAACACCGGCGCAATCGCCAACGGCAACGTTTTCAGCCGCGCCCCACGGATCCAAATCATTATTCCCATATGCGGCAATTTTATAAGGATGGCTCCGGCTGGAGAACAGTCCACAGGACTGTTCTCTTTTCAGCCTCGCGCGAAGCCAATATGAATTAAGGCTTCGCCTTAATTCAGTGGCTTCACTAGTGGGAAGGTGATGGTTTCGCGGATGGTGGCGCCGGTCAAGGCAATCAGCAGTCGGTCGATGCCCATGCCCATGCCGCCTGCCGGAGGCATGCCCACGCCGAGAGCCTCGAGGAAGTCCTCATCAATATCGCAGGCTTCTTCGTCGCCCGCGAGCGCGTCCTTGGCCTGGGCCACGAAGCGTTCACGCTGCACAACCGGATCATTCAATTCGGAGTAACCGGTGGCCAGCTCGAAGCCGCGCACATACAGATCCCACTTTTCGACCACGCCTGGCTTGGAACGGTGGCCCTTGACCAGCGGAGAGGTTTCGACCGGGAAGTCACGCACGAAGGTCGGCTCAAACAGCTTGTCTTCGTAGAAGTGCTCCCACAGGTGTTCGACGAGCTTGCCGTGGTTCTCCACATCGTCGCGTTCCACACCGAGCTTGTCGGCAATGGCACCGAGATGTTCCACGGAAGTGCCCGGATTGTCCGGACCGCCATTCGGCACGATTTCCTCGCCAAGAGCTTCGGAGAGGGAATCATACATGCTGATGGTCTTCCATTCGCCGCCGAAATCATATTCAGTGCCGTCCAGCAGGGTCACCTTGTGGGTGCCGAACACGTCCATGGCAGTGTCTTGCACGAGCTGCTTGACGAGCGCACCGATAGTGTCGTAGTTGCCGTAAGCCTGATAGGCCTCGACCATGGTAAATTCCGGAGCATGGGTGGCGTCAACGCCTTCGTTACGGAAGTCACGGTTGATTTCGAACACGCGGTCGATGCCGCCGACGAGGCAGCGCTTGAGGAACAGTTCCGGCGCGATGCGCAGGTACAGGTCAAGATCGAACGCGTTCATATGCGTGGTGAACGGACGAGCCGCAGCACCGCCGTGCACGGTCTGCAGCATCGGAGTCTCAACTTCGAGGAAGTCGTGATCGGCGAAGGTCTTGCGCAGGGAAGCAACAGCCTTAGAGCGGTTGCGCACCATGTTGCGGATCTTCTCGTCGGCGATCATGCCGATGTACGGCTTGCGGGTGCGGGTATCCTCGTTCAAGTCCTTGTGCAGGGCCGGCAGCGGCTGCAGCGCCTTGGCGGCGATGGCCCATTCGGTGGCGAACACGGACAGTTCGCCGGTCTTGGAGGCAATCACACGCCCCTTGATGAACAGGTGATCACCCAAGTCAACCAACTGCTTGAACTGCTTCAAGGAGTCGGCACCAATCTCCTTCTTGGAAATCATGCCCTGAATCTTGGTGCCATCGCCAGCGGAAAGCTGCACGAAGCACAAGCCACCGGCGTTACGCAGGAAGAGCACGCGACCGGCGATGCCGACCACGTCTTCGGTTTCGTCTCCGGCTTCAAGCTTGCCGTCATACTTGGCGCGAACCTCTTCGATGGTTGCGGTGACGTCGAGGGTCACCGGGTACGGCTGAATGCCGTCCTTAAGCATCATGGCACGCTTGGCCACGCGCATCTGCACCTGTTCCGGGTGCGCCAGCGGACCGAATTCCTTATTGCCCGGATCAACGGCCTCATCCAAGGTAGCGCCGTCATTGATCTTGGCGTAGATAGCCGCATCCTGCTGCAGCAGCATTTCGGCACGTTCCACTGTGGTCATAGCGGGAACGGCAGCCTCTTCATTCTGATTTTCTTGCGATTCGATGGTCTCACTCATAAGCCCACAGTGTACCGAGAAGCCACTACACCACACGCGACACGCCGTATTTGCATTACCTGAGCAATCGTGTAATATTTCCAACTGTTGCAAAACGGGCTGTAGCGCAGCTTGGTAGCGCGCTTCGTTCGGGACGAAGAGGCCGCGGGTTCAAATCCCGCCAGCCCGACAACTCAAGGCGGAACTTCGGTTCCGCCTTTTTTATTTCCCAGCGCATCAGCAGTACAAAACAGCATATGCAAGACGCAACCACCTGAGAAATCAAAAACACGTAGTACACAGGCGCGTAAACAATCGCGCACACCGACACGCTTCACATTCATGGAGGAGAGACTGTGAAAAGAAGCATTCTGGCTTTGGCTTCCGGCGCCTTTATTCTTGGTGCCGCCGAATTCGTGATGATGGGCATCCTGCCCCAGACGGCCACCGCCATGCATGTCAGCATTCCCGCGGCCGGCCATTACATCTCCGCATACGCCATCGGCGTGTGTGTCGGCACACTGATCCTGGTGTTCGGCCGCAAGGTGCCGCCGAAGGACCTCATCATATTGTTTATGGTGATTGCCTTGGCGGGCACTCTTGCTTCCTCGTTCTCCGTCAATGCCGCCATGCTGGTCGCCGCACGATTCGTCGCCGGCCTGCCGCACGGCGCATTCTTCGGCACGGCCACGCTGATCGCCAAAACGCTTGCCGACAAGGGCAAGGAGGCGCAATCCGTGTCCATGATGGTGATGGGCCAGACGGTGGCCAACATGCTGGGCGTGCCCGCGGGAACGTTGCTCGCCGAGGCGATGTCCTGGCGGCTGGCGTTTGCGATTCTGGCCGCCTGGGCGCTTATGACGATCGTCGTGGTGATTTCGTGGGTGCCGTCCATCGATCCGATCAAGGACGCCGGCATCAAGGGGCAGTTCCGCTTCCTCACCCATCCCGGCCCGTGGCTGATTCTGCTGGCCGTGTTCTTCGGCAATTCGGGCATCTTCTGCTGGTGGAGCTACGTGTCGCCGTGGTTGCAGAAAACCGGCGGATGGTCGGCGACGATGGTGCCGATGCTGATGGTGCTCGCCGGCCTCGGCATGGTGGTCGGCGGCATCGTGGGCGGCAGGCTGACCGACCTGTGGAAGGCGGGCGCGACCGCGGCGCTATCGCACGGCATCGCCTTGTGCGGACTGTTGCTGGTCTTCCTGTTGCCCGGTAATCATGCGACCACCGCGTTGCTGACGTTCATCATCGGTTTCGCGCTGTTCTTCAATTCATCGCCACAGCAACTGCTGATGGTGCAGGCGGGCGAAGGCGGCGGCGAGCTGATTGCCGGTGCCGCCGTACAAATCGCCTTCAATTTCGGCAATGCGATCGGTTCCATCGTCGGCGGAGCGGCACTGACCGCGACGGCGATGAATTACCATTTCACCGGCATCGCAGGCGCGCCGATCAGCCTGCTCGCCGTCATCCTGCTGGTGCTCTACACCCGTCGCTACGAAGCCCGCGCCTAGCCCCATCCCAACCTTCCCATCCTTCTCCCCCAAATCCCATCTCAGCGTCGATCCCATCGCTCCCAATCCGCGAAACCGACGCTGAGGAGGGTCTAAGCGTCGGTTTGGCGGAAATCGCAATATCAAACCGACGACTGGAGGACGCTCAGCGTCGGTTTGGCGGAAAGGTGCGGCGAAACCGACGGGTTTCCACATATCCACAGGTGGATTGTGGAGGGGATTATTGCGATTTTCCCCTGATTTCGTATTGTTTTACGGCACGGGAGCATTGACTCGCGGCGCAGGAATTGCGGTCGTTCCGCGGATTCCCCATGATTCCGTGTTTTCCGCGCCACGTACGCCGAATACGACTAGAGTGGCGTACCGTGCGAAGCATTGTGAAACGAATTCTCGTCACCTGCGCGGCGACTACCGCGCTGGCGCTTCTTCTGACCATGGTCCTATGCGCGCTCGGCAATGCGATGGCGCCGAAATGGCAGGTCGAGCCGTTCACGGACCATATCACGCTCACCACGACCAATACCGCTATCCAAGCCGTTGACCCGGCCACAGGTGCCGTGCTCAAAACCCCGCAGGAGGGCGCGTACCGCACCAAGGAAACGCATATCACGGTCGCGTTGGACGGCGGCAAAACCGTGAATGCCATCGTTCGCGAGCC
>OGOJ01001094.1_pt1 | contig 21632 bp, 21 predicted proteins | sample 1552601 | NCBI WGS metagenome assembly OGOJ01 (sample SAMEA2580184, study PRJEB22360) | human gut metagenome | biome: human gut; feature: human-associated habitat; material: faeces | place: Denmark | collected 2008/2010
AAAAATGGAAAATATTTTGCTAAAAGAAGTTTAATATTTAATTTTTTATTTAGTTTTGATTTAAACATATCATTAATTGATTTATTTAATAATTCTTTAATAAAGTAATATTCATCTGATTTTCGCTTGTTTAATTTTATGCACAAAGCAATGAAATCAAGTATCCAGTTTGCATAGCATTCAGCAGCATAAGGTGCAACAATATTGTTTTTCTTTTCTTTTTCAAATATAATTTTATGAGATTTAACATTTTGCAGCCAACTGGTTAATTTGCCTTCATTTGTTATACTGTTACTGCGAATAACATAATTGTATTTTGATGTATTAACAGTAACTATTTTATTTGCTTTTTTTGTTATTAAATAATTAAAATAATGATCTTCACCGATTTTATTGTTTTCAGGGAATTTTGTATTCCCTATAATTGAACGTTTATATAGTTTGCACCAGCAATTACTGTTCAAAATATTATTGGAAAACAATTTTATTAAATATTCATTTGAAGTCAATATTTCAATTTTGCCGTTATTGCAAATCTCCGTTACTGAGTTTAGGCCAATTTTTCTTAAAGAGCAACGAATAAAATCTGCATCTTCAGGTAATTGTTTTATAAGGAATTCATACATATCCTTATCAATCCAGTCGTCAGAATCAACAAATCCTATATAATCACCTGTTGCAATTTCAAGGCCTGCATTTCTTGCAGATGCAGCCCCTCCGTTTTCTTTATGAATAACTTTTATTCTGCTGTCTTTTTTTGCCCATTCATCACATATTTCAGGGCATCTGTCTGGTGAGCCATCGTCAATAAGTATTATCTCAAGATTATTATAACTTTGATTTACTATGCTATCAATACATTTATCAATAAACTGCTCAACTTTATATATCGGAACTATAATAGATATTTTTTTAGTTTCCAAACGTATTTCCCCCTAATATCCTCTTAAAGAACTTCTTAGAAGAATTGTTTTATTATAAAATTTTGGAGCTATCATCAGCAAGATGATACCAATTTTATGCCGTAAAGAAAAAATATTTTTGCACTTTTTGCTGAAAACATATTTTTTGTGTATTAAAATATCTTTCCTCAATTTGTCATATCTGTCAAAACATTTATTGTTCCTTATTATGCTGTTAATTAAAAACATATCATTTAAAATTTTAAGGCTGATTGAATATGGATATGCAGGAGATTTTTTATCAAAATCATCATCAATAATTTTATATGCCAGAATTGAGTCATCTACAATATTATAAGTGAGCCCTCCGGCTATTGCTGAATCGGCATGACGAAAATAGCTGTATTTAACTAAATTAGAAACAACAAGTTTGTTTACTTGTTTATATAAAAAATAATTCATCAACATATCTTCACTAAACACCAAATTAGTTGGTAGATCAGGCAAGGAATCAAACAAACTTCTTTTATATAGGTTATTGCATAGCGACCAAAGCGATTCCTGATTCATATTTTTAAATATATCAATAAAATTAAATATTTTGATGATTTCAGATGCGTTCTCATTATTTTCAAAAGAACCGTTTTCATCTATATGTCTTATTTTTGAGTTCGCTATTTCTGCATCATAATTTATTATAAGACCGTAAAGATATTCATACATATCAGGTTCTATCCAGTCATCGGAATCTACAAAACCTATATATTTTCCACAAGAATTTGTGATTCCTGTTAAACGTGCTGAAAACGCACCCCCATTTTTCTTATGAATAACTTTTATTCTGTTATCTTTTTTTGCCCATTCATCACACAGCTGTGGGCACCTATCCGGCGACCCGTCATCAACAAGTAAAATTTCTATGTTTTTATAAGTCTGATTTAATATGCTTTTAACACAACGGTCAAGATATTTTTCACATTTATAAACTGGCACAATAATACTTATTTTTTCACATTCAGGCATAGTATCCATCCTTTTATATAACAAATTTTAAAACAGTCATATATATAATAAGTAATAGTTTGCTCTTTCTTTTTAGAGCAGTTATAAAAAATTTGGTGTGAGCTGGCAAATCTGCTATGTTTATGCGTTTAGCAGCGTTGATAACTTCTTGATTTAAAAATAACATTTTGATAGTAACAGCGAAATGTTTTGCAACAACTTCGTTTCTCAACAAAAAGTTTGCAAGATACAGTAAATAATAATCTAACTGTTTCCCCAAATCAATACCTGCTTCACAGCATTTTTCTTTTATGCGTTTATACGGTAGAAAAATTATATCCTTTAACTTTTCATCGTGTGATTTTGTCATGCTTTCAGGATTAATATTGTAATGGTAACAAGGTTTTTTAACTGTTGCCGCTGACTTTGCGTCAATAAGACACGGATAAGTAAAAGCGGCGTCTTCGCCCATTTTTATTCTGCCGTCAACAAGCGGCAGATTTTTTTTAATAAGCTCTTTTTTGAAAACCTTGCTCCAGCAGCAGGGATTTATCCCAAATTTATAATAAGTGCCGCTGAAAAGCATTTTGGGATAAATAAATTCTTCCAAAGCGTTTTTATCATAATATTCCTTATCAAACAGCTGCTCACTGTCAGTAAGTTGACCGTTATTGTCATAGTAAAAGTCGCTCAATACCATATCCGGAGAATATTTATTTATCATTTGAGCGAAATATTCATACATTTCGGGTTCTATCCAGTCATCGCTGTCAACAAAGCCGATATAATCTCCCTGTGCGATTTCAAGTCCTGATTTGCGTGCATTTATAAGCCCGCCGTTTTGCTTATGTATAACTTTTATACGGTTGTCTTTTTCTGCATATCGGTCGCAGATTACAGGGCAGTTGTCAGGTGAGCCGTCATCTACCAAAATGATTTCAATATCTTTGTAAGTCTGATTTACAATGCTCTCTATGCATCTCTCAAGGTATTTTTCAACATTGTATACAGGAACGATTATACTGATCATTTGCTACCCCCGGCGCTGTAAATTCCGTCAAGTTTCTGAGCAACTTTATTTATATCATAAGTTTCTGAAAGTGCTGTAATATCTATGCCGTATCTGTCTGTTTTCAAAAGTTCAAAGGCTCGGCTGCTCCATTTTTCAGCATCTACTTCAAGCGGCATGAAATCAACATTGCTGTTAAATTTAACTTCTGCTGTTACTCTGTCTGAAATCAGGCAGGGAAGTTTGCTCGCCTGTGCTTCAATTAGTGAAACGGGCAGCCCTTCGTTTAGTGATGGAAAAATCATTATATCAAATGCTTGCAGAAGTTCTGCCACATCCGTTCGCTGGCCGAGCATAAATACTTTGTCCTCAACTCCAAGTTCACGCGATTTTTCTTTTATTATATCCCCATCAACTATTTCTCCCGCAAGTATTAATTTAAGATTTGAATTTGATTTCAGCATTTCTGCAAATATTTCAACAAGGAAAACTTGATTTTTAATTCTGTATATCGTGCCGATATGGCCTACAAGTATTTCATCTTTACTTATTGAAAGTTCGGCACGTTTTTTTGCGCGCGTATCATTGCTTAATGCGTAGCGCTCAATTTCTATGCCGTTTGCAAGAAAGGTTCCGTCTGCGGTATATTCTTTTTTGCCGTACATATAGTTCCCGGCAGCTGTTGAGCAGGCAAGCTTGTCTGTTGCAAACATGTTAATAAGTTTTCTCATAAAAGCACGGTAAATTTTAAAAGGCAGTGTTTCTTTTCTGTTCCACTCTGTGGCGTGGGAATGTGAAACACGCTTTTTTATTCCGCTCATTTTTGCTGCAAGCATTATAATGCCGTTGTAAAACATAACGTGGGAATGAACAATATCATATTTTCCTGCTCTCATTACACGCAATGCGTCTTGATATTGCTGAATATAATTCTTAGCTGTGTGGGGTCTTACAATAACTTTCGAGTTGCTTTTATTGATTATTTCAATTAATTCTTCGTCCTGCTTTGATTCAACTTTTTGTAGATAATAAGTGAATTCATACTTATCTTGATCGATATGAGAAGAAAAATTTACTGCTGCAACTTCTACTCCACCGCGGCGAAGCTGTTGAATCACAATTAAAACTTTCTTTTTCAATATTTATTACCCCATTAATGTTTTAAACAAATTTTAATTAGTTCCACGGTTTTAGATATTCCAAAAATAAATACGGATAACTTAATTATCCTTGTTTTTTTCCAGTACGCATAATTTAAAATCAATTTGTATTTGTTAAGAATTTCTAAATACTTTTTTCTGGAATTTTTGTTCATTTTTCCAAGAATAACAAGAGCAGTGGAAAATATAAAAGCTAAATAATTCAATAAATCTTTTTTTATTTGAGAATTATCTATTTTCTGCGATTCCCTATACCACTTATCTATAGTAAAAACGGTTCCATCTAAAATTTTTCCAAATGATGATGAAGTTACAGAATTTTTCCGTCCCTTTCTGTATATATAAAAAGGATTGTTTATTGCAGAGAATTTATTGCAATTAAATAATAAAGAAATGATAAAATCGTAATCTTCGGCAGCGATACCTTCTTTAAAACGTATATGGTGTTGTTTTACTATATCTCCTAAAAAAGCAAATATGACGGGACCCCCCGGTATCATCTTTTTTGATAGAAGATAATGAATTACTTCGTCTTTACTACTGTTTTCAAGTAGTTCAATATTGTATCCATTGCGGGATATCTTCTTTTTATTATTTGTAATGTTACAGATGGTACATCCGAACATTATTATGTCGTATTTTTCTTGTGACTTAGTATATAATTGTTTAAGGGCTTCAGAATCATCCCAATAATCATCTGCATCCATAAAAATTATATATCTTCCGTTATGATGGTCCAAACCTATGTTCCTTGCCGAAGAGGCGCCTCCGTTTTGTTTATGGATAACCCTTACTCGTTTATCTTTTTCCGCATAACTGTCGCAGATTGCGGGGCAGTTATCGGGTGATCCGTCGTCAACAAGTATAACTTCAAAATCAGTAAATGTCTGGTTCAATACGCTGTCCACACACTTATTGAGATATTTTTCAACATTATATACAGGAATTATTATGCTGAATAGCGGCATTTCATCAACTCCAAAGCCAGTTATTATAATGGTTATATAAAATTAATCGTTAATTTTAAATATGGATACGCAAATATCTGTGCCGGAACATGTTTTAAAAAACTTTTTAACGGCCGTTTTTATTGAGCGTTCTTCCGTGTTCTCTTCGCAGAAATTCACAATCAGATCAGCTTCTGCAAGAATTTGAAAGTCCAACCCGTCTATATTTTTATAGGTGTGGTGGTTACCAACAAGAAAGCAAATTCTGTCAACATCACTTTCGTTAAATTGCAGTTCTGTAAGTAGTTTTCTGGCAACCGGAGGGCCTTCTTTTTCCTGGAGTTTTCCCTCGCAGCTGCCGTATTTTTTTCCGCATTTTTTATTCCTATATCGTGAACTATTGCAGCAGCTTCAAGAATATACAGCTCATTTTCACTCAGCTTCTCAAGCCTGCCTATAAGAGTTGCAAAAGTGTATACTTTTATGAAATGTTGTATTCTTTTTGTATCGCCTTCAAAATATTCAATTACTTGTTTGAATAATTCATCTATTTTAATATGTTCCATAAATTTAATAATAACATATTTTAAGGCGAGTTTAAATACAAATCGAGTTTTTTGTGCAAAATGTAATTTTTAAGCGTAGAATAATGTCGAAAAAACTGTTTTGTGAATAAAATTATAAAAATTCAAAAAATAAGTGAAAAATAGTTGCAAAAATTACCGCATAATGGTAAAATGTGAAAGAAATACACAAACGGAGGTAAACTTATGGAAAGAAAATTTAAAGTTTTGGTAGGAGAATCCGATGAATTCGGTAAAGAATGCGTGAAAGAGCTTGTAAAAGCAGGATTTGAGGCGTCTGTATGTGCCAAGGACGGAAATAAGATAATATCCGTGCTGGAATCTCAGCATTACGACGCTGTGCTTATGGATGCTTTTATGCCTAATGCGGATGCAATAGACGTGCTCGATCATATTTCCGAAAATCCGGGTGAAAAGCCGCTTGTACTTATACTTTCTTCTGTTGATAATCCGCGTTTTGAGGAGCAGCTTATGAACGAAGGCGCCGATTACTATCTGCTCAAACCTGTAAGCGCACAGTCGGTAAGCCGTAAAATTGAAAGATTATCAATGTGGAAAAGTACACACAGCAGTAAAGAGCCCGTTATGGATTATGATATAGACGTAGTTATATCGGATATTATGCGTCAGATAGGCGTTCCTGCTCATATAAAGGGTTATCAGTATCTGCGAAGCGCAATAAAACTTTCTGTTTCGGATACGGAAATGCTTTCTTCGGTTACTAAACTTCTTTATCCAACCGTTGCAAAAATGTATAACACCACACCGTCAAGAGTGGAAAGGGCAATTCGTCATGCCATTGAAGTTGCTTGGGACAGAGGCGATGTTGATGTGCTGTCATCTTATTTCGGATATACGATACAGAGTCAGAGAGGAAAGCCCACAAATTCCGAATTTATTGCAATGATTGCAGATAAGCTCAGACTTACAATGAAATCAGCGTCATAAATGTTTTATCCCCCTGTATAGGGGGATTTTTGTTTGTTTTTTCTTGATAAATACAGTATAAAAGCCCCTTGAAATGCTTTTGCTCTATTTCTGCATATCAGATATGTTGAATATGTTTCTTAGATGTGTTAAAATTATCCTGAAGGGGGCGAAAGTATGGAACTCAGAGTGCTCAGATATTTTCTCATGACTGCGCGTGAAGAGAATATAACGAAAGCGGCGGCATTGCTGCATATAACACAGCCTACTCTGTCCCGTCAGCTAATGCAGCTTGAGGAAGAGCTGGGAGTGAAACTTTTCAGCAGAAGCAACCATAATATAAAACTCACAGAGGACGGAATGCTTTTGCGGCGCCGTGCGCAGGAGCTTGTTTCCCTTGCAGATAAAACGATAGAGGAACTGTCCGGAGACAGTCACGAACTTTCAGGCGAAATATCCATAGGCTGCGGAGAAACACGCAATATGGATTTTTTATCTGCTCAGATAGCTCAGTTCAGGCAAAAACATCCCCGTGTTCATTTCACTATATATACGGCAAATGCTGATGACATAAAAGAACGCATAGAAAAGGGCCTGCTTGACATGGGACTTCTTATGGAGCCCGTTGATATAAGCAGATATGAATTTGCGCGTATGCCCGTAAAAGAGAGATGGGCGGTAATGGTTAGGGAAGATTCTCCGCTGGCAAAAAAAGAATTTGTAACTCCGCGTGATTTGGCTGATATTCCGCTTATATTTGTATACAGAGAGACTGTTAAACAGGAACTTGCGGGCTGGTTTGGCAAATATTATGATAATATTGAAACAGCTGTTTCTTATAATCTTGTCAGAAACGCAGTAAGCATGGTGCAAAACGGCGTAGGTGCCGCTATATGCTATGTTCTTGACGATGAATATAAAGGTGTTAAAACCATACCTCTTTCTCCGCCGCTGGAAGCGGGAGCAGTGCTCGCGTGGAAAAAAGAACAGCCGTCATCAGCTGCATGCTCTGAATTTACACAAGAAGTCAGGAAATGTATTTCAGGTATGCCTGATGATACAATATAAGTATTTTACATGATAAATAAACAGGGTTAAAATAAGGGTGTACCGTGAAAGCGGCAGAAAAATATCTGCGGCTAAATAGGTATGCCTTTTCTTTTGCCACGGGAAAGGAAGCTGATTGTGGGAGGAGCCGCAGTATGACACTTTTTGAAATTAGCGAAAAATACAATATTCCGCCTGAAATAATAAAGGAATATGAGCATCGCTTTCTTTGCGGTAAATATGAAAATACTGCGGGGCCCCATGAGTACAGCGATGAGGATATTGAAAATCTCAGCATTATTATCACACTGCGTGATATCGGCTTTTCAGCAGAAGAAACAGACAGGTATATGAGGGCAAAGCTCAGCGGTAAAAAAGATAGCTCTTTGTTCTGTTTGCTTTGCGAAAAAAGAAATTCACTGCTGTGCCAGATACATTCCATGGAGGATAAGCTTCAGCGTCTTGATTATTTAAAATATAAACTTACAGGTTTATGAGGTAATGAAAGGTGAGTTAATATGAAATATATAAAACTGGGAAATTCTGATTTATCAGTTTCAAGAATATGTTTGGGCTGCATGGGTTTCGGGGATCCCCAAAACGGACAGCATTCATGGACTGTGGGCAGAGAAAAGACCGAAGAAATAGTTAAACACGCCGTAGAACAGGGAATAAATTTCTTCGATACTGCACTTGTATATCAGAACGGCACAAGCGAGCAGTATCTGGGGCAAGCATTGAAAAAATGCATGCCGAGAGATAAAACCGTTATTGCAACCAAGTTTTTGCCTCGAACTCCTCAGGAAATAAATGAAAATGTTTCCGGGCAGGAGCATATAAGGCGTATGTTAGACAAAAGCCTTATGAATTTGGGCACGGATTATGTTGACCTTTATATTTACCATATGTGGGATTACAATACTCCTCTTTATGAGATAATGGAAGGGCTTAATAATGCCGTGAAAGAAGGTAAGGCAAGATATATAGGCATTTCTAACTGTTATGCGTATCAGCTTGCGAAGGCAAATGCCCTTGCGGAGAAAGAAAACTTTGAGAAGTTTGTTTCAGTTCAGGGGCATTATAACCTTATATTCCGTGAAGAGGAAAGGGAAATGGTGAAACTCTGCAAAGAGGATAATATTGCCCTTACTCCTTACAGTGCGCTTGCAGGCGGCAGGCTTTCCAAACACAGGGGAGAGACCTCAAAGCGTCTGCGGGAAGACAGCTACGCACGCTTTAAATACGGAGAAACCGAAAGTGTGGATTCCGCAATTATAGACAGGGTAGCTGATATCGCAGAAAAAAGAGGCGCATCAATGACGGAAGTATCACTCGCGTGGCTTCTCACTAAGGTAACCTCGCCCGTTGTCGGCGCAACGAAAGTGTCGCATATCGACGGCGCAGTGAAATCAACTCAACTTGCGCTTACAGATGAAGAGATATCGTATCTTGAGGAGCTTTATGTGCCGCACAAATTGGTGGGTGTTATGGCTGAAAATTTACCGGCAGAAAAATAAAAATTATCTGTTGCGGAGATGTTTTTTATGAAAAGAATGAAAAAAGCTGTTGAAAACAGCGCAAAGTGGTTTGACGGTGAAAACTTTACAAATGGGTATACGGATAAGGAATTTAACTCAATAGCGAGTGAATTTTTGTGTGCCGATGTGCTTGATCACGGTGTGCTTTCCGATTCTCAGAAGGTTCTTATTACACTTGTCTCACTCACAGCATCAGGAACATATGAGGTAATTGAAAAATATTCCCTTGCGGCGCTCAGAGCAGGTGCTTCGGCAAATGAGATAAGAGAAACTCTTATTCAGTGCGCGCCGTATGTGGGGCTTGAAAGGGTTAATCTCTCACTTAAAGAAGCGTATGCGGCTTTTGAAAAAGCAGGTGTATCTGAAACGGTAACAGAGCAGGCAACGGTTGATGATGATACAAGGCTTGAAAAAGGTCTTGCCGTGCAGCAGGAGATTTTCGGTGCTGATAATATAAACAATATGCGTGCCTCTGCTCCGCAGGAGTTAAAGCATATTCAGGATTATCTTTCAGCTTACTGTTTCGGTGATTTTTACACAAGAAAAACACTTGATTTAAAGATGCGTGAACTTATCACGTTCTGTGCTATATGCTCGCTTGGCGGGTGTGAGCCTCAGGCAAAGGCGCACGCAGCCGCAAATATAAGCGTAGGAAATACCAGAGAAATGCTTATAGACGCAATAACACAGTGCCTGCCGTTTATCGGCTTTCCGCGTACTTTGAATGCAATATCGTGTATTGACAGCGTAACTTCTCAAAATTAAAAGTACAGTATAAAAAAACCCCTTTTGCAAATGCCCCGTGCTGATAAGGCAGTAAAAAAGTAGAGAAGATGGTGTAACCCGATTTTTTGCGGGTTACACCGTTTTCTTTTTATGCGGTGAGCTGTTTTGGAAGCTGTGATGTACTTCGCATCTGTTCCATCATTCTCCGGATCTCCTGCTCGTCCGGCAAGCTTACTAATCCCACCGCCGTGAAATAGATGTCAACTTTTACCGACTTGTGTGCATGTTTTTTCTCCGGATTGTGTACCTCGATGCGCCGGATCAGCTTGTTGACAATCGTCGGCGTAAGCTCTTTCATGTCGGTAAATTCCCGCAGCCCCTGTAAAAGCAGACGCATATCCACCGATTTCTGTTTCATTTCGGACAGCAGTTGTTCTTCCTCTTTGACCTTTTCCAGCAGCTCTTTCTGCTCGGACTCATACTCCGCCGCCATTCTCGCATAGCGTTCGTCCGACAGCTTCCCGATCACATTGTCCTCGTAAATCCGGCTGAACAGCTTGTCCAGATCGGCAATCCGCTTTCTGCTGCTTTCAATAGAAAGCTTCAATTCCTGTTGCCGTTTTTTCTGGAATTCCCCGCATTTCTGCTTCTGCATATAGAGAAATACCGACTCATAGCAGCGTACAAAATCCGCCAAACCCGCAACCGCTTCCTTCACAATCATTTCCAAGACTACATCCCGGATGAAATGGATGGTACAGCTTCCTCTGCCGTCCTTGTAGTTGGCGCAGCGGAAGAATTCCTGGTTGCGTTTGAGCGATTTTGCTGCGCAGAAGTGCAGCTTTGATTTGCAGTCGGCACAGAATACCAGTCCTGAAAACAGGCTTTTCCGATTTGTCTTTGTCGGTCTGCGTTTGTTCTTCCTGAGCTCCTGCACCCTCAGCCATACATTCTCGTCAATGATCGCTTCCTGCGTGTTAGGAATGATCTGGTATTCCTCTTTTGGATTCTCAATCACCTTATGCACCTTGTAGCTGACCGTCGTGGATTTCCCGTTCACCGTGCAGCCCGTGTACTGCTGGTTTTCTAAAATATGTTCAATGGTATTTTCCCGCCAGCCGTATACATTTACAGGCATAGGGTTGCTCGTCTTTCTGCCAATCGAGTGAAAATATGCTGTTGGTGTCAAAATTTTTTCTTTTTCAAGCTGCCGTGCAATCTGCGTCGGCCCTTTCCCGGCAAGGCAGAGAGCAAATATTTTTCTCACCACCTGCGCCGCTGGCTCGTCAACATACCACTGCTCTTTGTCGCCTTCGAGCTTCTTGTATCCGTAGGCAACCATAGAAGCGACCCGTCTGCCCTGAGAGGCTTTCAGCTCATTGACCGCACGGATTTTCTTGGAAGTCTGCGCCGCATACCACTCGTTGAAAATGCTGTAAAAGGGCAACATTTCCATTCCTTCGCCGGTTGTGGAATTGACATTTTCCTGTATGGCGATAAAAGTAACGCCAAGGGACGGGTAGACTACCTGCGTCAGTCTGCCCATCTCGACCTGCTCACGGCCGAAGCGGGAAACATCCTTTACGATGATCGTCCCGACCTCTCCGTTCTCCGCCATTCTCTGCATCCGTTGAAAATCCGGTCTTTGAAAAGTCGTCCCGGAAATGCCGTCGTCTACAAAGAAAACCGGGTGGAGATACCCATGTTTTTTAGCGTAGTCCAGTAAAATCTGTTTTTGATTGGTAATGGAGTTCGACTCCATGTCCTTCTTGTCATCGTCCACCGACAGGCGGCAGTAAAGGGCGGTGATCTTTTCTTTTTCCTGCCCGTTTGATTTGTTTTGCGTTGTCATTGATTCTTTGATCTCCTTTCTGACAACCGGGCGTTGCAGGGTAATGCCAGTATACCGTACAATGCCCGCATTGTCGAATGTGCAGGGTTAAATATTTTGCAGTTCCAGAAGCAAGTCCCGAAACTGCTTTAGGACGGTTTCTCTGCCCTCTGTATCAAAATGGGTGGTCACCTCATAAACCGTGCCGCCGATCTGCATGGAAAAGGAATCGTTATCCGGCGAATAAAAGTAGGGAACGAAACTTCCCAAAGGAATTATTTTATCCTCCATTTACCGTTCCTCCCTTGCGTTTCGTTCTCTCTGTCGCTGCCACTTTTCCAGCAGTTTCAGAATGGTATTCTGCATATCCTTGTCCGTATAGCTTTTCGGGAAATATTTCTGTATCTCTTCTTTTGGAAAACGAATCTGCTCCTTCTGATTGGCTTTTTCCTCACTTATCACGGCAAAGATGACATCAGAATTGAGCCTGCCCTGACGGGAAAAGCTACGGAGCCTCTGCGCCTGTGAAAGAGACGGCGTAGCATCAGCATATTCGATTTCGTTCAGCAAAGCCTGCTGTTCTTCATTGGTTAAGTACGACAATTCCACCGCAGGCGTGAGGGCGATCCTGCCCTCGTCTACCATATCAAGCAGTTCGGGAATCAAACAGGTCAGGCGGATATATCGGTGCAAGGTATCCTTGCCGATACCGAAACTCTGAGCAATGACATCATCGTTTCTTATCCTTGTCGCAGGTTGCGACAAAGTCTTTTCTGATTTCTTGGCTGCTTCCCATTTCATTTTGTAGGCAAACGCACGCTCACTTGGCAATATGTTTTCCCTGTGCAGGTTTGCGTCCGCCATCATGGAAACTGCCTGCTCGTCGGTCAGATTTCGGACGATAACAGGCAGTTTTTCTATTCCAAGTTCCCTGTAAACCTCCATTCTTCTGTGTCCTGATATGACTTCATATTCACTTTCCGAAAGAGGACGGACGATCAACGGCTCAATTGCGCCCTGCGTCCTGATGCTCTGCAAAAGCTGTTCCTTTTCCTCTCCGCCCCGCAGCTTGAACGGGTGATTCCGAAAGGGAACAAGGGATTTTAAATCTAAGTATTCAATCGTTTCTTTTTCTTTCATGTTATGAAACCTCCATTGTTTTCTTCTTTTTCGGGTAGTAAGTATTCTTACTCTCTTAGTCTTAATAGCTTCCGATCTTCGGAACTTTAAAAGTCCGAAAACCGGAAGTCAGAACTTTTTCAAGTAGATAATGCTCGGCTTTCCCTGTCCCTGCCGCTTGCGGAGGATCAGGTCAGCCTGTTCCAGTTCCGAGAACAGCCTGCATATCTTTTCGTGCCCGAAGCGCAGCTTATCCTGCGCCTCTTTGACGGTAAAGAACTGGTAGATGCGTCCACGCCTGTCCGTCCAACCGTTTTTGGCGGAAAGGTGCATCCGGTCGAGGAGCAGGCCGTAGAGCATTTTGGCGTCGGTGGAAACCGGATTGTATTTTTCCTCTGTGAACAAAGCCTTGGGGACTTTGTAAAACACATAGCTTTCCGCTTCGGATAATTTGAAATACGGATTCAGAAACTCACCTTCTTTCTGTCACGGTTTCAAACCGTGATTTTGTATGTTCGGGTATTACGGTATTCCTTATGGCGTTTCCGCTTGAGAAAAGCCTTGATTTCTGCGGCTTTGCGACTTCAAAAAGCGTGACACCGATACCGTTTTTCTGCCTGCTTTAGGCAGCAGAATATTCCCTTCTTAAATCTCCGCCCTATCGGAGCCGCCCTATCGGAGCGAGCAGACTGTTTGTACTCCTACCGTCACAAAACAGTATCACTTGTCAGGACTCCGTCCTGAAACCTGATTAGGGAAGCGCCGCCCGTTTCCTGCGCTGGCGCTCGGCGGCTTTCTTCCGCTTTTGGACGGCAGCACAGTTTGGGCAGTAGCGCTGGTTTTTTGCACTTGGTACGAAATACGACTTGCAGATTTGACATCTCTTTTGATGGTTTGGCTGCATGATCTCGGCAAACAGCTCGCTGTCTGCTGGAAGGACTGCGTTTTTGAAATAGTTGCAGTAGATTCCATACCGGCTGATGCACTGCACACAGGCGTGTTCTTCGCCGTCGTCCAGCAGAAGGCAGCTGCCGTCCACATAATTACAGCAGAGCTTTTTGATGAGAGCGTTGATCTGCTTTGACTGCTTTGGCGTGATTTTTATGACCATGATTTTCACCTCCTCACGATTTGATCCATTCATTTACAGAGCCCGCCGTTTTCTCCGAATCCAGTTTTTTTGTCCCTGCCCCTGTCAGGCGGCATCGCAAAGTCATATCCCATTTGGATCGTTATTCAATTTTCAAGGTACAATGAAAAGGCTTTTCACTTATTCCCACTGGGAGAACTCAAATTCCAACCCTAAAAGGGAAAATATTTCCGAATGAAAAAACCTCTTCACTCATTTGGACAAAGGGTGCCGAAATGCACACCCAATTTCAGGCTTTCTCCAAAAAATTTTTTGATAAAATTTATCCCTTCACTTGTTCCCACTGGGAAACACCAAATTATCGGGTGTTTCTGAAAAATTTTTTATCTGATAAAATCCCTCTCACTTATTTGGAATTACAAGTCTCAATGACACCCTATTTCACAGAAAAAATGAGAAAATATTTTTTATCCGGTTGCGGGAGTTTTATTTTTCTTGCCCCGAAAAACCCTTTCACTTATTCCCACTGGGAGCAACCAAATGCACCCCCTAAATCTCAAAAAATTTACCCCTTCACTTATTTGGAATTGAGAGGTCAAAACGCACCCTGTTTTTCAGAAAAAAGGCAAAAAAATTTGCCCGCCAACATAGGCGGGCATTCACAAGCGTAAAGAATCAGTAATTCTTGTTGAAATATTCACGATTTTGTGATATGATATTTTTGGATTATTGTCGGAGGTGAAGTTGGTGGCTGTTAAATATGATAAGCTTTTTCACTTGTTGATTGATCGGAAAATTACAAACGCCCAGCTTGCACAAAAAGCCGGAGTCAGTGCAAATATTATTACCCGTTTGAAACGGGATCAGTATATTTCCTTGGAAAGCATTGAACGCCTTTGCGTTGCTTTGAATTGCGGTGTGGATGATATTCTTGAATTTACAAAATAATTTTTTTACCACCTAACTTCCGATAATTTTTTGTTATCGGAAACAAAATTATATTGGAGGTCAATTTATGACACCCGAGGAAAAGGCAAGAGTTAAAATAGACAAGCAATTAAGAAACGCTGGATGGGATATTGTTTCTCGTGATGAGTATGTTCCATCTAACGCATTGGCCGTTAAAGAAGCTTTAATGCAGGGAAACAAAGAAAGCGACTATTTGCTTTTTGTAGATGATAGGGCCATTGCTGTTGTTGAAGCAAAAAAAGAAGAAAACAGTCTGGGCGATATTGTTGCAGCACAGGCAGAAGCTTATTCTAAAAATCCACAAAACTGGTATCCTTTATGGTTTGATGGACAGATTCCTCTGGTTTATCTTGCGAATGGAAACAAAATATATTTTAAAAATATGCTTACTGATCCTGATGGAGATTATGTTGAGTTAACCGAAATGCATTCTCCTAAAAAAATGTTGCAAATCATCGGTGAAAAGTCTGAATATGGTGCGTTGCCAAGAATTGAAAAAAAAGGATTGCGTGATTGCCAATATGACGCAGAGGTTGCACTTGAAAAGGCACTTAAAGCCGGACAGAAAAAAGCGCTTGCTGTTCTTGCGACTGGCTCCGGCAAAACATATTTAGCTTGTCTTGCAGCTTATCGCTTGCTAAATTACACCCCTACAAAGCGTGTGTTGTTTCTTGTTGACAGAAATAACCTTGCAAGGCAGACGGAAACAGAATTTAGTCTCTTTGACCGTACTGAAAAGCAGCGGCCCATGAGTTCACTATACCAAATCAATCGCTTGAAAAAAGTTGATGATATTAATGGGGATATTGTCATTTCTACCATTCAAAAACTCTTTGCAGTATTAACGGGGCAATCTATTTCTGAAGAAAACGAAGATAAAGAAGATGAAAACCTGTTCAGTTTTTCCGATGATGATAAAAAGGAACCGGAAATTGAATTAGGCAATGATTTAAAGCTACCGCCCGATCATTTTCAATTTATTATTATTGATGAGTGCCATCGTTCAATTTACGGTAAGTGGCAGTCTGTGCTTAACTACTTTAAAGATGCGAAAATTTTAGGATTAACCGCTACACCGACACCCGAAGCGGAGGCGTTCTTTAACAAAAATAGAATCGAAGAATATACTTATGACGACTCTGTTGTTGACGGCGTCAATGTTCCTGCAAGGGTTTACAGAATAAAAACTAATGTCACGGAACACGGCGGTACTATTTATGCCGGGGATATTGTCAGAGATATATCGAAAAGCGGTGTTGAACTGCCGTCTTATGTGGCTGAAGAAAGAGTGGATTACAACACAAAACAGTTAAACCGTTCTGTTATCAATCCAAGCCAAATTAAAGAAGTTGTCGCCGCATATATGAACTCTATATATACCGATCTGTACCCTGACAGAGAAGAAAACTGGAAACATATTCCCAAAACACTCATTTTTGCAAAAGACGATAATCATGCAACACAAATCGTAAATGTAGTTAGGGAAGTGTTTAAGGAAAAATTTAAAGACGGCAAAGTGCCCGCAAAATTTGTACAGAAAATCACCTATTCTGCCGGTGACTCGAACGCCCTTATTCGTGATTTAAGAACCGAAAAGGATTTTCGCATTGCGGTTACAGTTACTCTTGTAGCAACCGGAACCGATGTAAAGCCTTTGGAAGTTGTGTTCTTTATGAATGATGTACAATCAGAGGTGCTGTATACGCAGATGAAAGGCAGAGGCTGCCGTGTTATCAATGATGATAAATTAAAAGAAGTTACACCTAACGCTACAACGAAGGAGTGTTTTTTATATCGTAGATGCTGTCGGAGCAACTGAGCATGACAAAACCATACCAAAACCTACCGGCACCCCAAATGGCACCGGTGGAAATAAATCCCTTAAGCTCGATCAGTTGCTCGAGCGTCTTGCGCACGGAGAAGTGAACGATGATAATCTTGCGTTGCTAAGAGATTACTGTGCAACAATTAACAATCGGTATGAGGATAATCCTTTGTTTGGCAGGCATTTAAACATCTTTATTTCGGATTTTGGCTTTGCACCGAAGACATTGGCGAACGCTGTAAACAAAGCGCTGTCAAGCGGAAGTCTCCCCGAATACATTAGCATTTCTGCACCCAACGCAGAAAGGAAAAGTTTGATTCATTGCCTGATTGCAAATGTTGAGGCAAGAAAAAAGCTTCTTGAAATGCACAGGGGGTATTTTGCAGTTGCACCGGATAAAGATAAAATCATATATCAAGGATTTTCAAAAGAAACAGCAAGAACTTTCATAGAATCTTTTGAAAAATATTTGAGCGAAAATGCTGATAAAATCGAAGCTTTACGCATCATATACAATTCAGAAGATATCGTTATTACACATTCCATGCTTGCAGAATTGCAGGACAAGCTGCTTTCAGAGAATCGCTTGTTTAAACCGTATACTGTATGGAGCAATTATAAATTGCTGGATGTTAACGGTAATGTGGAAGATTTGGATAAGAAGCAGAATATGAATGCGCTTACCCACCTAATTCAGCTTGTTCGCTTTGCTTACAAGAAAAGCAGCAATCTCAGGAGCTTGCTCAAAGGCTATTCACAAAGATTTACTCTCTACTGCGGACAAAACCAGCGCAACCTTACTCCCGATCAACAGGATATTATGAGGCAGATTGCAGATTATATCATAAACGACGGTTATATTGACGCAGTGGAACTCAACGCCGTTGATACAGATCTCTGGCGAAAAGCAATTACAAGTTTCGGTGCCTCGGCGTTGACGAGCGAGATGATCAAACTATCAAAATTCATTTTAAAGGCGGCTTAATATTATGGCAAATACACAAACAAAAAGCGAAGCAACATTACTTAAAAAGGTATGGGATATTGCGAATGTGCTTGCAGCAGCGGGCGTAGGATTTACTGATTATATCACTCAGCTTACCTATATTCTCTTTCTTAAAATGGATGACGAAAAAGAGGAACTCGGTCTCGGCAGTTCTTTGCCTGAAGGGTGCAAATGGAAAGACCTTGTTGACCTGAATGGATCTGATTTGGTTGAAAAATATGAAGAAATCCTCAAAGAGCTTGCAGATGATACAGGTTTGATCGGCACAATATTTACTAAAGCTTCCAACAAAATTGACAGTCCGGTTCATCTCGCAAAAGTTATCCAAATGGTGGCAAGTGAAAACTGGTATATGATGGAAGGAGATTTCAAGGGAGCTATTTACGAATCCATCCTTGAAAAGAACGGGCAGGATAAAAAGAGCGGCGCCGGTCAATATTTTACTCCTCGTGCTTTGATTAAGGCAATGGTAGATGTAATCGATCCTAAAATTGGAGAAACTGTTGCCGATCCGGCTTGCGGAACAGGCGGATTTCTTCTTGCCGCTTATGAACATATGAAATCGCAGAGCAAAGAGATTGCCAAGCAGAACTTTTTAAAAAATAACGCTTTATTTGGTGCGGACAACACACCGCTTGTTGTTACGCTTGCTTCTATGAATCTTTATTTACACGATATCGGCACCAAAAAAAGCCCTATCGTTTGTCAGGACTCGTTGCTGGATACTTCGGATAAAATGTATGATGTCATCCTTGCAAATCCTCCTTTTGGCACAAGACCGCAGGGAAGTGTTGAAGTTGCGGCAAACAGGCCGGAGTTTATTAAAACATCCGATAACCAGGTCAATTTCTTGCAGCATATTATGTCCATTGTAAAAACAGGAGGCAGAGTGGCGGTTGTTTTGCCTGATAATGTGCTGACTGACGGCAATGCTACTGCAAAGGTGCGTGAAAAGCTCTTAAAAGATTTTAATCTACATACGATTCTCAGACTTCCAACCGGTATTTTTTATGCAGGCGGCGTTAAAACGAATGTCCTTTTCTTTGAAAAAGGTTCAGAAACAAAGGATATTTGGGTTTATGATTATAGAACAGGCATAAAGCACACCATGGCCACTAAACCAATGACAAGAGAACATCTCGACGACTTTGTAAATTGCTATTGTTCCGGTCATATGGAAGATAGGGCGCAGACCTATTCTGAAGATAATCCAAACGGCAGATGGCGTAAGTTTACGGCTGACGAAGTTTATTCTCGTGACCAATTAAAGCTTGATTTCAAGTGGATCGATTTAACCGAAAAAGATGACCGTTCTATTACTGAAATCCTTTCCGAAATGCAAGAAAAAGCATCTTCCATCAGCGAAGCAGTTTCAAAGCTTCAAGAGACGCTTGGAGGAATTGACTTATGATTGATACGAAAGCGTTAAGAGAGAAAATCCTTGACCTTGCTATCCGTGGTAAACTTGTCCCGCAAGACCCAAATGACGAGCCCGCTTCGGTTCTCTTGGAGCGCATTCGTGCTCAGAAGCAACAGATGGTAAAAGAGGGCAAACTGAAAGCAAAGGATATTAAAAACGATACCATCATCTTCAAAGGTGAGGATAATTTGCATTATGAGCAGTTTCAGGATGGAACGGTGAAATGCATTGAAGATGAGATACCGTTTGAAATACCTGAGTCGTGGGAATGGTGCAGATTTTTAAGTGGCTTCATAATAAATCCTCGTAATTCTATACAAGACAGCATTGAGGTTTCATTTATTCCAATGCCGTTAATACAAGAGGGTTACACCAATAATCACAAATCAGAAATTAGGTTATGGAAAAAAGTAAAAACTGGATACACACATTTTGCTGAGAACGATATTGCTATTGCTAAAATAACACCTTGCTTTGAAAATAAAAAATCTGTGGTTTTTAAAAATCTTTCAAATGGCTATGGAGCAGGAACAACCGAATTGCACATTATCCGAACTTTAGAAAACACTGTGCTACCCGAATATGTTTTGTGGTATATTAAGCGAGATGATTTTATTTCAGATGGGATTAATGCATTTTCAGGTGCAGTAGGACAAAAAAGAATTGGTAGAGAATTTATAGAACAATACTTAATTCCATTACCTCCTGTTTCAGAGCAAGAAAAAATTCTTGAAGCTATACACACAGCATTTATGAGCATCGATAGTATTGAGTGTTCTTACACAAAACTCAATGCTTTAATAACTATTGCTAAGTCCAAAATCCTTGATCTCGCTATTCGTGGCAAACTTGTTCCTCAAGACCCGAATGACGAGCCTGCTTCAGTTCTGCTTGAGCGCATCCGAGCAGAGAAAGAGGAACTGATCCGCCAAGGCAAAATCAAGCGGGACAAGAAGGAATCTGTCATCTTCAAAGGTGAGGATAACTCTTATTATCAAGATTTGCCTGAGAATTGGGCATTATGTTCTATTCTAAATATTGCTGAGGTTGAATTAGGTAAAACATTAGATAAGAAGAAAAACACGGGCAAACTTTATCCTTATCTTAGAAGCATAAATGTAAAATGGAATGATATTGACTTGTCCGATTTAAATCAAATGCGTTTTGAATCGGAAGAAATAGAACGATATACTGTCCATAAAAACGATTTGCTAATTTGTGAAGGCGGAGATGTTGGCAGATGTTGTGTTTGGCAAGGAAAACCGATTTTATACCAAAATGCTTTACATAGAGTTCGGTTTTATGGTTCGTGTAATTCTTATTTTTTTATGTATACACTAATGTGGTTGGAAAACATGGGATATTTGAAAAGTATTAGTAACGGCGTTACTATTAAACATTTAACTAAAAATGTTTTAAGTGCCATTCGATTTCCGTTACCTCCTCTTGTTGAACAAAATCGCATTGTCGAAGCCATAGAAACCGCATTTGCACAGCTGGATGAAATAGCAAATTCCATAGCATAAGATCAGCCGCCCTTAAAAACGAGGGCGGCTTCAATTTTTACCAAGTTACAATTTTGTCTACTAATGCTTGCTGTTCACTGGCAGTACGGCGCAGATATATACGGGTAGTTTCAATACTTTCGTGACCCATTAAGTCAGCAAGCAAAGCAATATCATTATATTTTTCAAGAAAATTTTTAGCATATCTGTGCCGAAAGGAATGGGGATAGACTACTTTTTTATCCAGCCCATATTTATCGGCATAGTTCTTTAATTGTTGGGATATTCCACGGGTTGTGATTCTTTCACCGTATCTGTTGAGAAACAAATAGCCGGAGGAACGGTGTGTTTCCTCCAGCCATTCAAGAGTCTCTGTTCTTAATTTTTTCGGTATGTATAATCGTCGTAATTTACCGCCTTTAGTATATAGATCAAAATATCCAATTTCAACATGTTCGATCTTAATCTGTATCAGTTCGCTTACTCTGGCACCGGTGGCAGCCAAATACCAGACAACAAAATACCATTCCATGTTTCCGTCTTTCTTCAGCTGCTTTTTCAGAAATTTATAATCAGCATTGCTGATAACATTTTCCAAAAAATTTTTTTGCTGGACTTTGACTGCTTTGAGTTGTAAGCGCTCTTTGTGGAGATACTCAAGATATTTGTTAATTCCTTGAATTCGGAGATTAACTGTTTTCGGTTTAAAAAATTCCATTAGAAACCCTTTATAAGCTAAAAGGTTTTCCTTGTTTACTCCGTCATAGTGGGCGTTATAGAAATCGACAGTCCACAGATACGAAGTAATGGTGTTCTCCGAAAGATTTCCCTTTCTCAAGTATTCTTCAAATGTGTTTTGCGTCTTCATAATAAGACACCTCCGTAAAATTATTCTGCGGTTTTCCGCAGGTATATTATAACGGAGATGGTGTGAAGTTCTCTTATTATGAGAAGATTGGCAATTCAGTAGCCTGTATAGATGATGAATTACCTTTTGAAATACCGTCTTCATGGATATGGTGTAG
>OGOJ01001096.1_pt1 | contig 21581 bp, 20 predicted proteins | sample 1552601 | NCBI WGS metagenome assembly OGOJ01 (sample SAMEA2580184, study PRJEB22360) | human gut metagenome | biome: human gut; feature: human-associated habitat; material: faeces | place: Denmark | collected 2008/2010
GGATTGTACTGATGATCTCGTCATCACGATCCATTCTTATGTAATAGCATTCGCCGAATTTTCTGTAGTCCATTTTTTATCTCCATTTAAGTTATTGCTTTTGAATAAATATTGCTTAACAGAAATATTATATTCCTGTTCCCTGCAGATAACAATCCCCAAAAATCTCTGGCAGGGATTGCTATAGTAACGAGTATTTATAGTGTATTATTATCTGTTTATCCAAGAGCTACATCCAAAATCATCATCAGAGAGAATCCTACCGCAAAGAAAATAGTTCCGATGTTGGAGTGTTCTCCGGCAGACATTTCAGGTATGAGCTCTTCTACCACTACATAAAGCATAGCTCCGGCAGCGAAGCTTAAAAGATATGGAAGTGCCGGGACAATGAGGCCGGCAGCCAGGATTGTGAGGACTGCACCGATAGGTTCTACGATTCCGGACAGGACTCCTCCTGCAAAGGCTTTGGTTTTTCCCATTCCCTCAGAACGCAGGGGCATAGAAATAATGGCTCCCTCGGGAAAGTTTTGAATGGCAATCCCGATAGAAAGAGCCATGGCTCCCATTATAGTGATCTGGGCGTGACCTGTTAAATAGCCTGCATATACGACTCCTACTGCCATTCCCTCCGGAATGTTATGCAAAGTTACTGCAAGAACCAGCATGGTAGTTCTCTGAAGTTTGCTCTTCGGACCTTCTGCCTTGTCACTGTTCTGGTGAAGATGCGGGATCATGTGATCCAGCAAGAGCAAAAAAAGCACCCCTATCCAAAATCCCACTGCTGCCGGTACAAATGAAAGCTTCCCCAGTCCGGAAGACTGTTCAATTGCCGGGATCAGCAGACTCCATATGGAAGCTGCAACCATAACTCCTGCAGCAAAGCCGGTAAGTGCCCTTTGAATCTGTTCATTCAGATTCTTCTTCATGAAAAATACGCAGGCAGCTCCTGCAGAAGTTCCAAGAAAAGGAATCAAAATTCCATAAAATACATTTATATCCATCAATTTATTCCTCCTGTTTTTATTTGTATGCAAATAAAAGAAATAGGTTCTTGTTATTTGTTTGATTTAGTTAGTCTGCTCTAACTCTAATCAGTATATCAGATTTTTTTACAAATAAAAAGAGAATACAAAATTTTTTGTTATTTTGTATTCTCTACATTAGAGTGTGTTTGAAAAAGCTTTCTGCAAAATATACTGCAAAGTGGGGCGTGCAGATTGCGGAAATGTTTTTCAAAACACGTTACATAGTGCAACAGAAATAAATATTCTCATGTAAACTGCATTTTGGATTAAATCCTGCGTGGCAGTAAGGGCAGCTGCCTTTTTTGTATTCCTGAAGTGTAAGTTTCCTGCCACAGTTTCCGCATAAAACAGGATAAGCTTCTTCCGGTGTTGTTGCAACAAATGAATGGTCTTCCAGTTCATCGTGGCAGGAATAGCATGCGTAATATTTCCTGCATTTCGCACAAAGCAATGCAGCTATGTCAAGCTGTGTGTGATAGTGTGTACACCGTCCTGCTTTATCAAGTCCGATTCCGTGAATCTTTATGTTTTCCTGCTTTACCAGATTGTCTTCCGGCAGGCTATTCTTTAACCTGTTACTTTTATCAGTGGTTTCCTGCATTGTTGATTCCTTTTCTGATGGGAATTGCGATCAGTACTGCAAGAACTGTGATCACAATATCCTTTGGAATAAATGCTGTTAAGGAGTATACTGCGATTGCCGGGATGCTCATGGAGCCTCCTACAAAGTGCCACTGCAGACCACCGATTGTCTCAACGATCAGAAGTCCGATCAGTGCAAATCCGATTGAGATTGCAAGATTCTTTGTCTTGTTCTCTGTTTTCGGACGGATTCCGCAAAGCCAGGTCATAATCGGCCATGCCCAGATGTATCCTCCGGTAACTCCTACAATGCTGCTGATTCCGCCTGAGAAGTTAGCAAAGATTGGAAGACCGATGGCTCCTAACAGAACGTAAACCAGTGTTGCTGTAGTTCCAAGCCTGGAACCAAGTACTGCGCCTACAAGTGCTACACCAAATACCTGAATGGTGATCGGTACACCGGTAGGCATTGGCAGTGAAATCTGTGATATTACTGCAAGAACTGCTGCAAACATACCAACCAGTACCATTTCTCTGGTTGTAAATTTTCTCTCTGCAGCAGGGCTTTTTGCATATGACTGACTCATAATAAGACTCTCCTCTTTCCCTGTTGATGATTGGTTTTGACTTTCTTTTTATATCATAGGCGCGGAGAATTGTCAACTTATTTATCTGAATTCAGTTTACATTTGTTTCCGATAAGTATCCGGCGATACATCTGTATAGCGTTTAAACACTCTGGAGAAATAAGTGCTATTTTCGAATCCAAGAAGTTCTGAGACTTCATAGACCATTTTTCCATCCTGAAGCATTTGTCTGGCCAGTTCTATTTTTCGGAGGTTTACATATTCTATGAAATTATAACCGATTTCTTTTTTGAACATGGTGCTGAGATAAGCTGAGGAAACTCCTGTTTCAGCAGCTGCATCTGACAGATGGATTGGTTCCGTGATATGCGCTTCTATATATTTTACTACTTTCTGCAGGATTTCAGATCTACTGCATTTGTAGGCAATCCAGAATTTTTCCATAAAAATATCATTAAATTTCAGAAACCATTTTTCTATTTCCCTGAGGCTTTCCATCATCATGATTTTCTGATAATGACAATTATCACCATCCAACTCTATTTCTTCCAGTGCGCCGTCCAATGACTGTGCAACCAGGGAATAAATTCCCAAAATATCCATAAAATTTCTTCTCAGCACATTGATACTGACATAAGGCTCCTGTCGGATCAGTCCGAAGATTCCATACAGCTCCTGTTCAACTTTTTCTCTGTCAAAACTTCGAATCTTCTCTTTTAGGGAATCCAGATATCCATGCATTCCTCGTGGACTATGACCTTCTGTTTCAATCTTCTTCTGAAAAAACACCAGTTTCTCTTCTTTATCATAATAACTGAAAAGCTGTATCTGCTCGGCCATCGCAGCAGCCCGAACAAGATCCGCAGTTTTTTCCATGCAACCTTCAAAGATTCCCATGTACAGTTCTCTGCCTGTTTTCCGCTCTGCCCTTTTCTTTAATTCCATATAAACAGATCTTTCCGGTTTTTCTTTCAGCAGGAAATATCCATACTGATTTCCCTTCTGAATCTGCAGGCCTTCCCTGAGTTCGGTTTCTGCCCATTTATGGATCATTTCCATACCCCCGGACAACTCTTCTGTATCTTTCGCCAGTATACAGATTAATGTCTGATAATTACAGGTACCTGCAAAAATATCTCTGCTGTCTCTCATAATCTCTTCATAACGGATCTCACGTATTCCCTGCATATGCACCTTATTTCTTTCTTCTGTTTCTCCCAGACACTTTTCCAGAATACTTTCCAGTTCATCAGAACTCAGATTCAGTTTTCGCAGATAATCATACGCCCCCAACTTCATTGCCTTCTTTACAACATCGAATTCTTCCTGGCAGCTTACCACGATTACTCTGGTTTGCATTTCTTCTTTCTTCAAAAATTCCAGAATTTCTAGCCCGCTGACTCTGGGGATATTCAGATCAAGAAGAATGATATCCGGACGGCTGTTCCGGATCATTTCCAATGCTTCTTCTCCATCTGTTGCATCCGGCAGCAGTTCCAGATCCAGTTTCTTCCAGTCTACAAGCTGACGCAGTCCAAGTCTTGCCAGAATTTCATCCTCTACGATCAATACCTTTTTCATAGAATGTTCTTCCCTTCATCCGGATAATAATTGCTATCTTTTTATCCTATTTTATCACCTTTCTTCTGATTCTGTAATTTTTTTTGGAAGACGAACCCATATTTCGAAACCATTTCTGACCTTTTCATTATAGATCAGTCCATAAGATTCGCCGTACAACAGCTTCAGTCTGGAATTTACATTGTAAAGCCCGATCCCCGTCACAGCTCTCTGGTTCTTCTCTCCCTTCAGAAGATCTTCAATCTTCTTTTTATCCGCAGAATTTCCATTATTGAATACAGATATGACAAAATCATTCTCATACTCTATTGCAGAGACTATAATCTGCCCTGCTGTCACACCTTTTACTCCGTGCAGAATCGCATTTTCTACAATCGGCTGCATGGTAAATGCAGGGATTTCATAATAGAATAGTTCTGTTGGAATTACATTATAATACTGAAACGAACTTCCAAACCGCATCTGCATGATATCTACATATGCTTTCAGAAGTGCCGTTTCCTGTCCCACAGTAGTCATGCCGTTTTTGTTACTGTAAACTGCATGCAAAATATCTCCCAGTGCTTCCAGTGCTTTCTCCGTGTTTTCATTCCCCCCTGCACGGTCCTGTCCTTCTTTTATGGCCATGATCCTTATGGAATTAACCGTGTTAAAGATAAAATGAGGGGAAATCTGCGACATGAGCATCTCATAATGGGCTTTTTCTTTTAATCTGCTCTCTCTTTCTACTTTTTCCAGAAGCTCTTCGATCTTTTTCCCAGCCTGGTTATAGCAGGATACAAATTTGCTCATCTCCTTGAAAGAACCTCTGGGTTCCTCCAGAACTGCCATTCCATTGGGAGCTTTTTCCAGAGTCTGTGCCACTTCAACCAAAGGTTTGGCGATTCTTTTAGAAAAATATAACATGGTGCAGACAGTGAATCCAATCACCAGAAGTAACATTTCCAGAATTCTCTGGAGAATCTTTCTGTTTTCTTTCAGGAAAATTTTCTGGGGAACAAGGTAGACCAGTTTATTGGAAGTATTTTCCAGTTCTCCTTCCATATAATAAAAATCATCCTTCAGATTACCTGTCATAATTTCATCCTCAGAAATCTCCTTTACAGTTTCCTGTTCTCGCAGTTCTTTCAGCTGTTTCTGATATTTCTCATTATACTCCATCAATATATCATTGTTTCTGTCCAGGATATAAAGGGCACCGCCTTCCTCTGTCACCATACCTGCTGCCAGTTTTCCCCAGATTTTTTTCTCAGAAAGCCGAATCAGCATGACTCCCAGATTTTTGCCGGAATAATCTAGAATTTCCCGTCCCATATAAAAATATTTCTGTATATTGTCATGTATTGTCATTTCCTGGAACATGGTTTCTATGCCTGTACTGTAAGTTGTCTTTCTTCCATTTTCCAAAATCTCCTGATACCACTGTTCCTTCTCATAATTCGTTTCTGTTCTGCTTAATGTGTAAGAACCAATCATATATCCTTTTTTCGTAAGTATAGCTACTTTTCCGCCAACGGCATTTAAGACGGAGCTCTCTACATCCGAAATATCATTAGAAAGTTCTCTTTTCGCCTGATAGATCTCGTAGGAATCCCCGTCTTGCTCTAAAATTCGCAGGTTCTTCAGTGTATTTTTATTTGTCATCAACATGCTTGTAGCATAATTGGTCACTTCAATCATCTGATCTGTGTTATCCCTGATCTGGGATAGCAAATCTGTCTCATTGTTAATCTTATTTTCCGTGGTAACTTTCTGAAGATAGAAATTCAGAAGCATCAAAGCCAGGCACAACGGCAGCACCACAAAAAGTCCCATATAAAATGTGAGCTGCCTTCTTATGCTCTGGTTACCCGGATTTTTACGTTTGAAACTCATACGCAAATTTCCTCTTTCTACATCTGACCTGTATTTATCCTTTCACTGCACCGGCCGAAAGTCCCTGTACCAGATTCTTCTGCACCAATGCAAAGAAAATCAGAATTGGTATCAGACTAATCACCACTGCTGACATCAGCAGTCCCCAATCTACAGAATACTGTCCTACAAAGTCCTGCATACCAACCTGAATGGTTTTCTTTAAAGTTGTATTAATAAAAATAGAAGCATACATATATTCATCCCAGGATGTCATAAAACAGAACAAGGCTGTAACAAAAAGTCCCGGCTTAGCCACATGAATAATCACATGGAAAAAAGATTTCAACCTGCTACAGCCATCAATCCTGGCAGCTTCCTCCAACTCCCATGGGATGGAAATAAAAAATGCACAGGTATTCCATATGGCAAAAGGCAGGGTAAAAGAGCAGTACATCAGAATCAGTCCTATATAACTGTCAATCAGGTTCAACTGTTTCATAATAATATAGTAAGGAATACACAACAGGATTCCCGGAAACATTCTTGTCATAAGAACCGCCATCTTAATTTTCCCGGCACCTACGATTCTATATCTGGTAAGTCCATATGCTGCCATTACTGATAATATCATACAAATCAGTGTTGTGACCAGTGTAATGAAAATACTGTTCATAAAATATCTTACGAAATTCGACTGAAACAGTACCTGTCTGAAATTGTCAAATGTGATATGAGTCGGTATGATCTGAGATAGATCATATATCTGTTCCTTTGTTTTCAGGGCAGTCAATACCACATAGATAAACGGGGTCACTGCAAGAAAAACCATGACTATTGTGAATATATAGGCTACCACATGCCTTATAGCTTCATTTCGTTGTTTTGTATGCATATAGTTTCCTCCTCCCTATTCTTTCTCACTTACCATCTTCAGGTAAACTCCAGAGAAAACAGCCATAAATATAAACAATACCACGGATGCAGCTGCTGCAGTTCCAAAATTATGGTCAATAAATGCTCTTCTGTATGCATAGGTATAAACAATCTCTGTGCTGTACAGCGGTCCACCTTTGGTCATCAGCCAGATGGTGTTAAAACAGGACACAATACCGATTAGGTTCAGAACGGTAGAAATAGCCAGAGGCTCTTTGATAATCGGAAGTGTGATTTTCCAAAAACACTGCCAACGACTGGCACCATCTATTTCCGCACTCTCATACACATCCCCGGAAATTCCCTGCAGTGCTGCCAGAATAAAGATCATCTGAAAAGGAATTCCCTTCCATATTGCTACCAGAACCACACACCAGAACGCTGATCCCACATTTCCAAGCCAGGATACAGATTCTGTAATCATTCCCAGTTTCACTGCCAGAATATTAATGATACCTACATTTGCATTGAATAAAAAAGTAAAGGTCATAGCTGCTATGGCATGGGGAACTGCCCATGGAACCAGAATCAGCGTTCTATATACAGATCTTCCTTTCAGTTTCTGGTTCAGTGCAAGTGCAAGAAGCATGGCTGCCACAAGCTGTACCACAAGATTCACCACCGTCCACTTCACTGTATTTCCAATAGACTGTAGGAACACTTTGTCTTTAAAAATATCAATATAATTCTGTAAACCTGCAAAGGTATTAAATGTAGGATCATTTGAGCGTACAAGGTTATAATTTAAGAAACTCAGATAAATACCTCTGAAAAGAGGATACACAGAAAGTGCCAGTACCGCAATTACTGCTGGTGCCATCAAAAGATATCCTGGAAGATTTTTTTTCAGTTCCAGGCCTTCTTTTCTACGTATTTTGGACATGATCTTCCTCCCTTCTCAATGAAGAAGCGCTGCCGCCATTTCACGCCAGCGCCTCTGTTATTATTTCATGTTTGTTTCCCGGATATTTTTACTGATAATTAGATGCAATGTTTTCATTGAGCTTCTGGGTAAGAGAAGTCAGCGCATCTTCAGCTGATGACTGTCCGTAGTCTACTTCCAGGATGGCATTGGTGATCAGTTCATCGATGGATTTCTCATTGATAACAGCAGGTCTTGCTTCTGTATACGGAAATTCTTCTGTAAAGACTTTCAGTTTGTCATTTCCTTCCAGTGCTTTGTCATAGTCGAAGTCTTTACGTGCTGAAATCTTTCCTTCTACGCCAAGAAGAGAATCTCCTTTTTCTGAATTCAGATACTGAATCAGGTCATAAGCAAGTTCCGGATCTTTGCAGTTGGTATTAATATTCCAGGTCCATCCTCCCAGTACAGTTGCTTCTGTTTTTCCTTTTACCATCGGAGCAATGCCGTAATCCAAATCCGGATTAATATTTTCTACTTCGCTGGAGCACCAGTCTCCGCCCAACAGGAAGGTTGCTTCTCCATTTGCAAAACTTTCATATACTTTGTCCCATGTAGTTGCTTCTTTAAAAGACTCTACCAAACCGCCTTTGGAGATCAGATCACAAATATAATTCCATGCCTCTTTTCCCTCCTCATTGTCGATCACTACCTGCGGGATATCTCCACTTGTATCAATGACTGGGCATTCATTCTGATAGAAAAATGAATAAAAAGCATATGCACTCTGATAAGTAATAATACCGCCATATCCGGCTTCTTTTGCTTTATCTACTGCATCAGAAAGTTCTTCCCATGTTGTAGGAACATCGATTCCCAGTTCCTCCAGACGTTCTTTATTATAATAGAGACCCGTACAGTCCATATACCATGGCACGGAATAATATTTACCCTCAAATTTGCCGGAATTGAGTGGTCCTTCCTGATACTGCGCAGTAAGCTCATCGGCTGTGGTAATATCTTCCAGTGGATACAGAAGTCCCATTGCTGCAAGGTCAATGGCATGTCCGGAATTGTCCATCACTACAATGTCTGCTCCGCCTCCTGCCAGAGCTGCTGTCTGGAAAGATTCCTTAATATCCTGCTGGGAAGCTCCCTGCAATGTGATCTCCACCCCTGGATTCTCTTCTTCATATTGTTTGATCACTTTCGCAAGCTCTTTCCCTTTTGCTTCTGTCTCATCGATCCAGTTATTTAACATCAGAAGTGTCAGTTCTCCTTCTTTTTTCTGATCTGAAGTATCGGATGCAGCCCACACACCTGTCTGTGCGCCCAAAGTCAAAGCCCCTGCCAACATAACAGCTAATGCTCTTTTCTTCATTATATAGTTCCTCCTTCTCATCTTCTCTCTTAATCTCTATGTTACTGATCTGCTTTCCAATCGATTGTTCTGCTATGCACTTATTAAAACATGAAATCCCTGATTTTTGAATAACGATATTATTCTTTCTTTTTCCATCTTTTCTAAAAAAAGTAGAGCTTTCCGGAACTGGTATTATTTTTATCTTTTTGGGGTCAAACATCTAAATTATCTTTATTCTCATTTCTCTTCTCATCACGTATAATCACAAGCATAAAAGACAGATGCAGGATTCCTGACATCCTGTGGATTTTATTCCTAACTAACTTTTTACTATTTTTTCTACTATTTTTAAGGAGGGTTTTCCATCATGAAAAAACTGAATGTTGCTTTAGTAGGCTTAAGCTTCGGGCTTGAATTCGTTGCTATCTACTGTAAACATCCTGATATTGATAAGGTGTATATCGTAGATAAAAATGAGAAACTTCTGAATATTGCAAAAGAACGATACAGCATTCCTGATGAACGCTGTTTCACAGATCTGCAGGATGTACTGGATATTCCTGAAATTGATGCAGTTCATCTTGTAACACCGCCAGCAACACATGCTCCGTTTTCTGTACGCGTCTTAAATGCAGGTAAACATTGTGGCTGTACAATTCCTATGGGAATGAGCATCCAGGAATTAAATGACATCATTGCAGCCCGCAAGGCCTCCGGCAAAAATTATATGTTTATGGAAACAACGATTTTCCAGAGAGAGTTCCTCTATATCCAGGAGCTTTATAAGAAGGGCGAACTTGGACGCCTCCAGTACATGACCTGTGCACATTACCAGGATATGGAAGGATGGCCGGAATACTGGGAAGGCTTCCCGCCACTGATGCATCCGACACATGCAGTTGCTCCTTGTCTGATGCTCGCAGGCCATCTTCCAGACAAGGTTTACGCAAGAGGTTCCGGAAAAATCCGCAAAGAACTGGCTGACAAATACGGCTGCCCGTTTGCATTCGAATCCGCATTTATTTCTCTTCAGGATAGCGATGTAACTATTGAAATGGAACGTTTCCTCTACGGTGTAGCCAGAAGCTATTCCGAATGCTTCCGAGTATACGGTGAAAACGAGAGCTTCGAATGGCAGCAGCTTGCTGATGAAGATCCTGTTCTCTTTACCCGTACAGGAGAACTGGAGAAAGTGGACATTCTGGATGAAGACAGCGAAAAATCCAGTCGTGGATCAGAGATTGTGGAAAAAAGAATCCAGATCCCGGATTATGCACACCTTCTTCCGAAGGAAATCGCATCCTTCACCACCAACACAGTATATAACAATGAGAACACCCATCTCTCCTTTACCCAGGGTGGGGGTCACGGTGGTTCCCATCCACACCTTGTACATGAATTCATTCGTTCCATTCTGGAAGAACGTAAACCTGCTATTGACGACATCATGGGTGCTTACTGGACAGGTACAGGAATCTGTGCGCACGAATCCGCTATGAAGGGTGGAGAAGTTATTACAATTCCTCGTTTCGAATAACCTATATCATTTAACTTTATATCATAAATACATCAGAGAGTGTGTAGAAATTTTCCAATCTACACACTCTCTGATATTTTTCATCTATTTACAGCAAATCATATATAATGTTATTATTTCACTATCTTCTCAATGATGCACTGATGCTCCTTATCCTTTTTGGAATAGTTAATCCCTGCCAAAAGAATATTTCCTGCATATTTCTCCAGACTTTTACAATATTGTTTCTGTTTAATCTGAGAAATAGCTCCTTTGGCACTTTTATCCCATTTTAATTCCACTACCAGAGCAGGTTTATCAGAAAATTTTTTTCTCGGAATAAAGACCATATCCGCAAATCCCTTTCCTGTTGGCAGTTCACGATATACGCAATAATAGTTTCTAGCCGCATACAGAGCCAGTGAAATAGTATAACTTAATGCATTTTCATCATTATACTGAAGATGCGAGGTCTCAAAGTGTGCTCTTTGGATTCCCTGTGCAACCATCTGCTCATTCTGATTCCAGATTGCATTCAGGACATCTGCCGAATTTTTTAAAGCTTTTGACACTTCACCCCAGTCTGATACAGAAACAGCATTTGCATACTCATTCCGGATTTCATTATTAGGAATATACACACAATGTTCTGTAGAATCATATGCCAGATATCCCAGATGGATCAATAAGGTCAAAACATCATTCTCATCCCGGAATGTCGTCATATCATTTGTAAAATTTCCGGTATTAACAGGAATATGCTCTCCTGCCAGCATACTGAGAATATTATCCTTTAACCCCTCAAAATTCATATCTATATAAGTCTGCAGTGCTTCAAAAGATTCTGTCATATTCCAGTAGTTTCTGATAGAACCAAAGAGCATGCCGTTTACCACAGACCTTGGATTATAAACCGGCTCACAGTTTTCAAACCTGTACCCGTCATACCATTCTCTGATTTCCCTCATATCCATATGATATTTCTCACATAATTCTCTGACTTCTGTCTCTGTAAAACCCACAAACTTCGCCAGAGGTCCTGCATAAATCATAGAAAATTCATCAAACATATTCAGGGCAGAATGTGTTCCATATTTCTTTACCGGCAGGATTCCTGTCATATAAGCAAGATGAATATAAGATTTATCCTTAAGAAAATCCCGCAGAAAATCAAGATACTGCTCCTGTGCTTCTTTATCTGACTTGTATTCTCTGAAAATACAATCCCACTCATCTATAATAATCACAAACGGACATCCTGTCTGCTGATATACATCCTGCATACTTTCAGCAAGATCTTCTTCATCAAAATAGTCCACATCAGGATATTCCTGTTTCAGGTCACGCATCAGAATCCGGTTTAATCGCAGGACCATTTTCTCTACTGTCTTACTGCGGCTTAGGAATTCCTGCATATTTATAAAGAAAACATTGTATTTGTTCAGATATTTTGAAAAAGATGAATCTTCTTTTATCTTAAGTCCGTCAAATAATTTTTCAGACTGACATCCTCTGCTGTAATATGCAGCCAGCATATTTGCAGTCATAGACTTTCCGAAACGTCTTGGTCTGCTTACACAGACATTTTGCTGCATGGTGTTAAAAACACGATTGGTATATTGTATCAGTTCTGTTTTGTCCACATAAATCTCAGAATTGATTGCTTTATAAAATTTATCATTGCCGGGATTTAAATACACACCCATTTCACACACCTGCTTTCCTGACAGATATTTTAATTTACCGTAACTATAAAAGTTCCGGTGCAGTAAAATCTTTTATGTTCTACAGCACATAATAATGCGGAATAATATCTTCATAATGTCCATCCGGCATTCTGAATCCCTGGGGAATTACGCCAAGTCTGGTAAAACCTATTCTTTCATATAAATGTAATGCATGGGTGTTATTTGCAACCACTGCATTGAACTGCATAACACGAAAGCCTTTTTCCTTTGCCTGTGCAAGGCAGTCAAGAACCAGTTTCTCGCCAATGTGTTCACCACGGAAATCTCTTCTTACTGTATAGCTGGCATTACAGATATGTCCGCATCTTCCTACATTGTTCGGGTGCAGGATATAGAGACCGACAATTTCATTGTTGTCAGTGTTTACTGCGATTCCTGTATAGGTCTGCTCTTTGAAAAAAGCATCTCCTGTTTCTTCTGTCAGGTTTTCTTCCTGTGGGAATGCTACACCATCCTCTACCACCTGATTCCATATTGTAATAGCTGCTGTTACGTCTTCTGTCTGATATTCTCTGATTACAATACCCATTCTTCTGTCCTCCATTTTCCATATCATACCGTCAACGATCAGTTTTCTGTTTCTTTACACACATCCGCTCACTGCTTAGTACTTTTCGCACTTGAAACATGGGACTTACTTGATTCAATTAAAATCCCAGAATCCAGTCCCTGTTTCAGGATCGTATTTGCGGTGGATAGTTCCGCCTGTTACCGGACGAAGTTCGATTTCTGCAGTATACAGTACAGTAATTGATTTCATATGACCTGCTGCCATGCAATGTCGTTCACCATCTTTATAAGAAAATACTGCATGGGTATGATGGTAACAGGTATTATTTTCACCTGTGACCACGTTACCGTTTAAAGATACCAACTCAAGCATTCCGGAAATGCGCTGTTCTTCGAAGCTGCCTGTCTCTGGGATAAAGGTCTGAATTTCTGCATCCTTGCATCCTCCGATCCCTGAAAAAGTGGCTGATCTGATATTTCCTTTTTTACATATTTCGAGGATTGTACTGATGATCTCATCATTACAATCCATTCTTATGTAATAGCATTCGCCGAATTTTCTGTAATCCATTTTTTATCTCCATTTAAGTTATTACTTTCGGATAAATATTGCTTAACAGAAATATTATATTCCTGTTTCCTGTTGATGACAATCCCTATCATTCTATTTCTGTCATTTAAAGAAGTGTATGTTACTGTGAACGGAGTAAACAGTAACAAGTGTGCAATTTTAACATCTTCCACAGTTCCTGCACGGGTTGCATCTGGCTTTTTTTATATGCGGATACCATTCATGGATTTCCGGTAATGGATCGCTTTTTTTCCATTCTTTTACACTATAGTGATCTGTAAAAAGCACTTTTTCCCCAATATATTCTATTTCCAGTGGATAAATTGTAATTTTATCAGGATTCATGCAGCTTTGACAGATTCTCGGGGACAATAACTGATTTCCAAATAATACTGCCTGATCCATAGTGGTGATCTGCATATGGTTTTCGCTGATATATTCTATTTTCTGTTCTGCTGCACATGTGTATGCTGAGGGAATTTTCACTTTGTTGATCGTAAATATCCCCGCAGGAGTTTTTACTGTTTTCATTAATTTTCCACCTTTTATATTCACTATGTTCAAAGAAGATAAAGATGAGTAAAGAAAAAACAAGTTCTTTGTATTTGTCCATAATGTCATCCGGCATTCTGAATCCCTGGGGAATCACGCCAAGTCTGGTAAAACCGATTCTTTCATATAAATGTAATGCATGGGTGTTACCATGAACGATCAGTTTTCTGTTTCTTTACACACATCCACCCATCCGTTTGCCTCTGCTACCTGTTCCAGTTCCGAGATTGTGAGCTTTACTGCACTGTGATCATTGCCGGCAGCCGGATATACGGTGGTAAATTGTTTCAGACTTTCGTCAAGATAGACTTCAATTCCCTCATTAATTCCGAACGGGCATACCCCTCCAGGAGCGTGACCAATGATGTTTTCTACTTCATCAAACGGGATCATTTTGGCCTTTGTATGAAAAGTATCTTTATATTTTCGGTTATCTACTCTGGCTGTACCCTCTGTTAAGATCAGGACTGCTTTATCGTTCTGCAAAAAGGACATAGTCTTTGCGATCATACCCGGCTCTACATGAAGGGCTTCTGCTGCTTCTGTTACTGTGGCAGTGGATGCTTCCAGTTCGATCACATGGTCAAGAAAGCCTTTTTCTTCCAGATATTTTTCTGCTTTTTCCAAAGACATTTTTTCATTTCCTCCTGAGTTATATCTTATCTGTGTCCCAGCTCCCAGAATGCCACTGCACTTGCTGCTGCCACATTCAATGAATCTACTCCGTGGGACATTGGTATCTTTACTGTATAATCGCAATCTGCAATGGTCTGTGATGCAAGGCCGTCACCTTCCGTTCCGAGAATGACTGCCAGTTTTTCTTCTGACCGGAGTGCTTTATCATCAATTCCTACGGAATCGTCACGCAGAGCCATTGCCGCTGTTTTGAATCCCAGTTTTTGCAGAATCTTCATTCCATCCTGTGGCCATACAGTTTTTTTATCAAAATATGTCCAGGGAATCTGGAATACAGTTCCCATGCTGACTCTGGCTGCACGTCGGTAAAGCGGGTCACTGCATCCGCCGGTCAGAAGTACTGCATCCATATGGAGTGCTGCTGCTGAGCGAAAAATAGCTCCGATATTTGTAGGATTTACAACATTTTCAAGAACTGCTATGCGGCTGGCATTTCTGCAGATTTCCTCTACAGATGGCAGTGGATTTCTGCGCATTGCACATAGCATTCCGCGTGTGAGGGCAAATCCGGTCAGCTTGACCAGAAGTTCATATTCCGCGGTATAAACCGGCACATCCGGATATTGTTTCAGGATTTCCTGTGCCTCTCCTTCCAGATCTTTATGCTCCACCAGGAAAGAGATTGGCTGATATCCTGCATTCAGGGCACGTTCAATTACTTTCGGACTCTCCGCAATGAAAATTCCCGGTTCCGGTTCATAATATCGTAAAAGCTGCACTTCTGATGTTCTGGCATATACCTCCAGTTCCGGCGCAGCGAAATCTTTTATTTCGTTAAACATAAAAATAAAACCTCCAAACTGAGTAATCTTATCTTACATCAGTTTGGAGGTTTATACAAGAATTCCTTTTCAACAGTGTTATTCGATTCTGTTTCTGTCTTTATATGCCAGAAACAGAATCGTCAGAAACGTAACTGTCTCCGCTACAAGAAGAGAGATCCAGATTCCATTTAATCCAAATAATTTCGCAAGTATAACTGCGCAGATAACAATAGCAACAATTCCTCTCAGGAATGATCCGACAATCGCGATTTTAGGTTCATCTACTGCTGAGAAATATGCCACCAGTACAATATTGATTCCTGCCACTATAAATCCAAGGAAATACAGACGCAGTCCTGTATGTGCATAATTCAATAACTGAACATTGTTTTCACTGTTGAAAATGCTGATTAGCATGTCGGTTGAAGTCCAGATGATCAATTGGATCAGTGCTTCTACAGCAAGACATACGAGCAGGCTCCATTTCAGAAGTTTTCTTACCTGAGTGGGCTGGCCTTTTCCGTAGCTTTCACTGATCAGGGGCTGTGCTCCCTGGGCCAGACCGTTGAAAATTGCAAATGCCACGATAGAAAGGTTTGCCACAACTCCATAGGCTGCTACACCCATATTTCCCGCGATTCCCAGGATCAGAAAGTTAAATACAATGGCGATCACACCGGAAGACAGTTCACCGACGAATGCGGAAACTCCTAGCTGACAGCAGGAAATCAGGTGTCTGAATGACGGTTTTTTCCAATGGAATCCTACATGATTTCTGCTACTTCTGTAGTGTATGGTACAGACGCTCATTGTTACGATCGGACAGATTGCAGTAGCCAGTCCGGCTCCGGAAAATCCCAGACCGACCGGGAACATGAATATATAATCAAATATAATGTTAAAGATACTTCCACTGATGGAACCGATCATTGCAATAGAAGGCGCTCCATCGTTTCTGGCAAATGCAGTAAATGTATAATTTGACATGAAGAATGGTGTTGCGATCAGAATAATTCTCACATAGTTTCGTCCAAGTCCGATCAGTCCGGCATCTGCACCCAACAAAGCCAATGCTTTGTCCGGAATAAAGATTCCGATCAGCATAAATGGAACTGCAGCCAGTATGCTCCAGGTTACTGACTGTACAAAATAATGTTCTGTATTTTTTCCTTTTGCCCTGCTTATGGCATACCTGGTAGCGGAACCAATCCCGATCATAGCCCCAATCGCATAGATCAGTCCATAAACCGGCAGGATCAAATTGAGAACTGCCAGTCCGTCAGCACCGGAATATACAGATATAAAGAAAGTATCTGCCAGAACATAAACGGAAATCCCGATCATTCCGGCAACACTCTGGGTTACATATCTGGTGAATCTTTTCAGCATAATACTCCGCTCCTTCGTTATATTGTCAGCATTGTCTTCCTTTCATCTGCAGACTTATCTCACCATTATACCCATATAAAACAAAAATGCAACCACAAAAACTCCAGACATAAAAATCTCCTTAAGCAGATTTTTTAATGCTGCTCAAGGAGACTCTGTTGATATTCGCAATTCACTTCACGACACTCTTTATTTTACCCGGTTTTTTTTCAGGTCTTCTACAATTTCATTGTAACGTTTTTTATTCAGGCGATAGAAAAACAGTACAATTGCTGTCACTATCCATAAAACTCCCGGAATTGTAGTAAAGGAATGTCTCATAATACTGAGGACAGCCGGATTCTGTACCTGATTTGCCACATATCCATATTTTCCAAGAAGTGCTGCAAGTAGCGCAGTTCCTATTGCCATGCCAATTTTATTTCCCAGTGACACAAATGCATATTGAAAACCATCATTCCTTAAGCCCGTTTTCCACTCTCCGTATTCTACGCAGTCGGGAATGATCGCATAGATTGCAGTGTTAAATCCAGAGAAAAAGAACTGTGTAATTCCTGCAAGTGTATAGAACGCTGCCGGTGTTTCTTTTACATTAAAGAAGAACATACAGAGCATGGAAATTCCAGTGAGGAGAGCAAAAATGGATGCAGTTCTTCCTTTATTGTTCAGTTTGCGGAATACAGGCTGGAAACATGCAGCACCGATAATGGATGGAATGATAATGCACATGGAATATGTAGTATAGTAGGATGCATTTCCCTCTACATAAGTGAAATAGTATAAAACATCTGCATTTCTTCCATAAAGTGTAAATCCGAATAACACCTGTCCGACTAATGCCAGAATATATGGGCGGTTCTGCATCACTGCTCTTAACTGCACTTTTATGGATATTTTTTCTTTTTCCGGCATAATCACCTGCTCTTTTGTTTTTGCAAAACAGAAGAAATGACAGGCTGCAAAAATACATCCGTATATGATTGCTACCAGTAGGTATCCGGTTTTAGCACTTTGACTGCCAAGTTTTCCAATCAGTGGAACTGTAATGATATTGATAATTCCAATTGCAACCATTGCAGATACTGAACGTGATGTATTAATCTTTGCACGTTCATCGATATCCTGTGTCATTGCTCCACAAAGGGTGCCATACGGGATATTTACACAAGTATATCCAAGTACCAGCAGACAGTATGTAATTACCATATAGATAACCTTTGATCTGTCCGACCAGTCTGGATGTGCCCAGAATGTCATAATCAGAAGCACGGCCGTGATCGGAGCTGCAATGAGAAGCCATGGACGATAACGTCCCCATTTTGTTTTGGTTTTATCTGTCAGTCCACCCACGATCGGATCATTGATCGCATCCCAAAATCTCGAAAACAGCATCAGGGCAGAGACTGCTGCCATACTGATTCCGAATACGTCTGTGTAAAAAATCATGAGAAAATTACTGACGAACATCCAGCTGAAATTACATCCTACATCGCCAAATCCATATGCGATTTTACTGATCAACGGAACTTTTACATTTTCGTTTTTACTCTCCATAATTCCTCCTGCCTGCTGCCATCCTCCGTCTTTCCGTTTACTCATGTCTTCTTTACAGCAGTCTTTTTTATTATATCTTTGTCTTACATAATGCTTATGATCAGCAGGGTATTTTATTTTTCCTGCACATTGATAATCACTTTCATTGTAGTCTCACGGTTATCGTCAATGTACTGGTATGCTTTCAGATAATCTTTAAATGCAAATGTTTTAGAAATCAGCGGTCTTAAATGCACTTTTCCTTCATTCACCAGTCTGATTCCGTCTACATAATCATCATGTCTGTACATCATTGTGCTCTTGATATCAAGCTCATGATCATTTGCAACTGCCAGATCGATCTCAGCCATTCCTGCAAAAACTGCAACCAGCACAATCACGCTTCCTTTTCTTGCATATTTGATCGCCTGTCCCATTGTAATGTTATTTCCTGCACAATCATAGATAACATCTGCCTTATCCGGTCCAAAGGCTTCTACCATTGCTTCCCCGAAATTTTTATTTCTTGTGTTGACACATACGTCAATTCCACACTCTTTTGCTTTTTCCAGACGAAGATCACTGACATCTGTGATCATAACTTTAGCTGCTCCCATCCCTTTAGCAGACTGCGCTACCAGATTTCCGATCGGACCGGCTCCTATCACCACAATATTCATTCCCGTTACATCGCCCATCTGTTTAACACCATGAACAGCTACTGCCAGAGGCTCGATCATTGCGCCCTCTTCATAAGACATATCTTCCGGTATCGGTGTTACTTTTGATGCATCAACTGCAAAATACTCGGATGCAGTTCCTGTTGTCTGGAATCCCATTACTTTCAGCTCTTCACAGAGATTGTATTTTCCGTGACGGCATGGATAACAATGTCCACAATATACCTGTGGCTCAATTGTTACTTTCTGTCCCACATGAAATTCTGTTACTGCATCACCTGTTTTTACCACTTCTCCTGATACTTCATGTCCCTGGGTTACCGGATATTTTGTAAAAGGATGTTTTCCGTGATATACATGGATATCAGAACCACAGATACCAATATTCATAATCTTAACCAAAACCTGGTTGTCTTTAATCTCTGGTACGGGAACCTCTCTGAAAATAATTTCTCCTGGATTTGTCATAACCTGCTGTAACATAATATTTTCCTCCTTATTTGTTGAATGTACTTTGAACCTCTAGTTGTTTATTAACTTTTATTAAATGTTTTATTAAAGCAATTACATTATTATTCAAATCGCTAAATTTGTCAATAAACATTTAAAAATATTTCTCATTTCTACCAGTTGCACAAAGTAAAGATTTTATTTTTATGCAGATGTTACTATAACACTCCTCATAATTATCTGCTGAATTCCCGCACAATAACAAAATACCCTGATCACAACCTTTCTTTGTTGTAATCAGGGTATTTTTTATATTCAGATATTTGTTTAATATGGTATATCAGCAGATCATCAGTGATTCAAGAATGCCATCGGCTATATCTTTCCGATAAAATCCTGCAAGAAATGCTTTGCTGCACCTACAGCTGAGGCTTCTTTCTTATAAGAACAGTTTTTCAGATATCTCAGATCATGATCAAATCCATTATACTTCATTACTTTTTCCCCAAGAGGTATCATATAATCTGAGAGATATCCACCCATTTCACCTCCAAGAATGATATCCATATCATATGCCATGCGCAGATTTGAAATCAGAATTGCAAGATAATCAAGATACTCTTCCCATTTTTTCTCTGCCTTTTCATCATTGTTTTGAAGCAGCTGCATAAACTGTTCCACAGAATCCTTTGACTCACCAACAAGTGCGCCTGCAGCGCAATAAGCATCTGCACAACCAGATTTTCCACAATAACACTTGCGGCCCTGAGGTACAAGTATCATATGTCCAAATTCTCCGGCCTTCTGATTTTCTCCGGAAAACAAATTTCCCCCTATGCAAAATGCACCGCCAAGAGTCTGATTCAACGAAAGGTAAATTGCATTCTGATAGATGTTCATATCTTCTGCCATCATTGCCGCATTGGCATCATTTGAAAAATAAACCGGGACAGAAAATGCCTGTTCCAGGAAACTGAGACTATAGTTTTCAAGTTTCAGTGCGTGGGATTTTATCACCAGTTTCTGCTCCTGATTAATGATTCCCGGAATAGAGATTCCAACACCCAGAAGCTTTTCTTTCTGTTCTGCATCATTCATATGATCCAGAAATTTCGCCGCAAAATCTGCCACCTGACTGCAATATGACATATCAGATACAAATTTCAGACGGATCCGCTCTGATTTCACAATCTCATACTTCAGATTTACCAGCACCATTCCCAGATGATTTGCAGTAATCACAATTCCCATTGCATAACGATAGGATGGATTGATTCCAATACTTTTAGCCTTTCTTCCTCCTGTGGATTCATATTCTCCAGTTTCTATTATGATACCTTTTTCCAATAAATCTTTTACATTAGACAGAACTGTTGGCATACTCAGATTCAGTTCTTTGGATATTTCCACTTTTGATGTGGATTCTCTATTTATAATATAATTTACGATTTTTGATTTCGTAGCAAATTTCTTTTCCAGTCCGCTCATTCTGTTTCTACCTTCTTTTATTAATGTATTTATAAAAGAATGATACCTGTTATTGTCATATTTGTAAATAGCCATTGTCTCTGCAGAGTATGTTGCTGCAAATATAAAGTCCCTATCGCAGAGTTCAGAGCAATTGTTAAGCTATCAATGTTCGTTAATAGTTGCTTTCGCATGCAACCATCAATTACGCTTCTTGGAGTATCATTATTTGAGACTTTGCAAACCATATCTTTCATAACCACTACTCCATCATGGAAGAGCCGTCCACTATTTATTTTATTAGTAACAAGCGCTGAAAGCAGGTCTCATTTCTTCGATCTGTCTGCGAGTCAAGCCATATCCGACAGCTGTTTTTTCCCAGTTATCTCTGATGATTTTCAAGATATCTTCCGCATAGTCTTCCGCATCCGATTTGGAAATACCGAATCTCACAGCGGTCTGCACTGCCAGATCAATACTGATTCTGTTATCTTCCTCATCCACATTAAGAGACAGCTCATCGCCATAAGGAACAGGATTTACGTCATACAAAGGTGAAAGAATCCATCCCTTGTCTGTCAGAATAAACGCACGATTTCTCAGGTGATCATCCGTATTGGTAACCGCCATGTTGAAGACAATTCTTTTCCACAGTTCAATCAAATCCCTCCTTGGCTGCGCACCATAGGACTTGATGAAGGCTGCAATATCCAGATAACTGCTTCCATCGGCTGCGGATGCGCCGTCTGCTTTTCCAAGCAGCGTCATCGCAGAGGCAAAATGTATTCGCTTGCTTCCCAGACGATCAAAGCGCTTTATCAGAAAGGTACTTCCAAGTGGAGAAAATTTCTCAAGCTTTGCCTCCGGGACATTCAGTCCGCAGAGCGCTGCAAGGTCATGTACCGCCATTTCCCA
>OGOJ01001104.1_pt1 | contig 21527 bp, 13 predicted proteins | sample 1552601 | NCBI WGS metagenome assembly OGOJ01 (sample SAMEA2580184, study PRJEB22360) | human gut metagenome | biome: human gut; feature: human-associated habitat; material: faeces | place: Denmark | collected 2008/2010
AGGTGAGTGGAAAGAAAAGAGCTTGCTCAATTTTCTTTCCCGAACCGCAGCCTATCTTATCAAAAGATAGTGCAAGGTGAGAGAAAAACATTCAACCTTGTTTGAAAATGTTGCAAATATACTTATTTCATCGTCTATGGAAGACATAATCGGTATAAAATTATCGTCCATGGAAGACAGCCTATCTTTTTACGCAATGAGTCATGAAAGTCTCGTTTTTACGACAATCACCATTCATCCATATCTATTTTTGAAAAAAAATCAATGCTATGACAACTATAAAAGCAAAATTCAGACCATCAAAAATCAACGGCAAGAAAGGAGCTGTATATTACCTTATCACATCCAACTGCAAACAACGCCAGGTTCCCTCTACACACAAAGCAACCGCAGAAGAATGGGACAGCGGATGTCAATGGCTTGAATCAGAGTTAAGACTACTGAGGCGGGTAACCCAATCACTTTCCGACAAGAATTTCACAATTGATGAAATTGCAGAAGAGTGTCGCAGACAAATGTCAAGACAATCCCTCGAAAGTTTTTTATGGACGAAATCCAACGGCAACAACAACTTTCACGATATCGCACAGCGGAGGCATATCAATCGACATTGCACTACATCGTGCGATGGCATGGCGGCGATGCGATGCTCAACGATGTGGACAATCATTTTGTCCAAGAATTTGAGTCAGACATGAAAAAACGCGGTTTGGCTATGAACACAATCTCATTTTACTTACGCAACTTCAGAGCGGTCTACAATCGGGCTGTAGAAAAGGGATTGACTCCACAACGCTCGCCTTTCCGCCACACTTATACCGGAGTGGCAAAAACAGTTAAGCGAGCCATCAGCTTAACTGAAATCAAACAGATTGCCAAACTGGCATTGGACGACGGTTCTGTGGAAGCATTTGCCCGCGACATGTTTCTGTTTTCATTTTATATGCGTGGAATGTCACCAATCGACATGGCAAATCTCAAGGCAGACAATGTGCGCAACGGATTGCTCACATACCGCAGGCAGAAAACCGGACAACAATTGTCAATTCGCTGGGAAAATTGCATGCAGCAAATTGTAGACCGCTATTCCTCTTTGTCAGATGGATATTTATTGCCAATATTGCGTCCATGCAAATCAAAGTTTAAATACAAAAACGAGATGTTGAAAATCAATGGTGCATTAAAACGTATAGGACAAAAAATCGGGTTGTCGCATCCGCTGACAATGTACGTGGCACGCCATTCCTGGGCGAGCATCGCCCGAAGCAAGAATGTGCCCATTTCGGTGATAAGCGAAGGCATGGGACACAATTCTGAAAGAACAACTCAAATCTACCTTGCATCAATCGACAGATCTCAAATCGACAATGCCAACGTCTCGATAATTAACGACTTACTCTCTAATTAGGTTCACTTCATAAGTGAGGATAATTTCTTACAAAAATAGCATTTAATAATCAATCAACAAAACAAAACAGAGTAATATTCAGGCACTCCCATTTCGCTTTACTGATTAAAACCTTAGTCGCAAGGATGGTAATGGATAACGCTTTTCCATTCTATCCTCACTTATGAAGAGAACCTATTCGGAAATGGACAATAAGATAGATATATTGGAAGACACCCTTTACAATATATCTCCAGATTTGTTGAATGCCTTGCTCAAAGACCACACAAAAAGCACCAAAGACACTCAGCAAAACATTTTCTTTGCCACATCCGACTATGAACATCTTGGCAAAGGATATGGATACGATTCACCTATAACGCCAGAGCTTATAACCGGAGAGCACGGTGACGTGATACGTCCCCGTGTGCTAAAACGCCTCGATTTGCAAACATCACGCACAAAGGACAAAGCGGAGGTTTTTACCCCTTCATGGGTTTGCAATGCTCAAAACAATTTGATTGACGAGGCATGGTTTGGGCGCAAAGACGTGTTCAACAGAGAATTGCCATATCATGCCTGGGAAGACTGCCCTGATAAAATCAAATTCCCTAAAAGCAAGTCATGGCGCGACTATGTGCGCGATGTCCGCTTGGAAATCACCTGCGGAGAAGCTCCATATCTGACAAGTCGTTATGACACAACCACAGCAGAATCCATCCCGCTGCCGCACCGCATCGGAATACTTGACCGCAAACTCCGCATCGTAAGCGAAAACACAACGACATCAGAAGACTGGCTGAAGTGGGCACAAGAAGCCTTCAAAAGCTGCTATGCCTACGAATGGCAAGGCGACAGCCTGCTGATTGCCCGCGAAAATATGCTGTATACGTTCATCGACTACTACCACGCAAAATTCGGAATAATGCCTCAAACGAGGTCGCTTCTTTACATCGCCTATATCGTTTCATGGAATCTTTGGCAAATGGACGGACTTAAAGGGGTGGTGCCCGGGAGCTGCGGATTTAAGCCAGATCCAAATAATATTTTCGGAGAGATATGTCCATGCAAAGGTTGCGCGACTGGCGACAATTCGATTCACAATGGTGACTATTGCCGAATAAAAGATTGGCATGCCACCGACAAAGCAACAGGGAAAAGGGGAAAAACAATAAAATTCATTGACTTAACAAAATAGCTTCAGCAAATGAGAACTTTACTAAGACCAAAGCTGATATACGCGTTTCGCATCAACGACGATGCACACAAGGGATGTCTGAAAGTGGGCGAAGCCAGTTTCGACAACGACGACATTTTCGGACTTGCACCCAACAGCAAAGTCCTCAACGAGGCCGCCAAAAAGCGCATCAATCAATACACGCAAACGGCTGGCATCACATACGAGCTGCTATACACCGAACTGGCAATCTACAGCAGCAATAATGCAACGTACGCTTTCAACGACAAGGAGGTGCACAACGTACTGGAACGTTCCGGTATCAAGAAAAAAACATTTGACATTGAACACAAAGCCAACGAGTGGTTTATCACCGACCTTGAAACTGTGAAACAAGCCATCTCCGCCGTCAAAAAAGGCAAGGAGTCGCTATCGTCGGCAGAAATATCGCACAGCAGGAATCCTATCGTGTTTCGCCCGGAACAACGCGAAGCCATCGAAAAAACAAAGAAGCAGTTCAAGAAAAGCAACCAAATGCTATGGAACGCCAAGATGCGTTTCGGCAAGACTTTATCGGCACTGCAGGTTGTAAAGGATTTGAATTTCAGCCGGACTCTAATTCTTACGCACCGCCCTGTTGTTGACAGCGGCTGGTTTGATGACTTTGGCAAAATATTCTATGACAGGTCAGACTTTGAATACGGATCAAAGAACAACGGCAGCAGCCATAGTGCACTTGAGAAAAGAGCTAAGCAAGGATGCAAATATGTCTATTTCGCATCTATGCAGGACTTGCGTGGCTCTGAGCTTGTAGGCGGCAATTTTGACAAAAACAATGACGTATTTGCCACCGACTGGGACTGCATCATTGTGGACGAGGCACACGAAGGCACTCAAACGGAACTGGGCAAGGCGGTGATGCAGGAACTGACTAAGGGTAAGACCAAGATACTGCGTCTTTCCGGCACTCCTTTCAATTTGTTGTCTGAATTCAAGGAGGACGAGATATACACTTGGGACTACGTGATGGAACAGCGCGCCAAAGCGACATGGGATGAGCTGCATTTTGGCGATCCAAATCCATACGCCTCATTGCCTACCATGAACATTTACACCTACGACCTCGGACGATTGCTCAGCGATTTTGTCGATGAAGATGTAGCATTCAACTTCCGTGAATTCTTCCGCGTGAATGGAAGTGGGTCTTTTGTACATGAAAAGGATGTAAGTGCTTTCTTAAATCTTCTAACCAAAGAAGACAAGGACAGCTGCTATCCGTTTGCCAATGAAGAATACCGCAATAATTTCCGTCATACTCTGTGGGTGTTGCCGGGAGTGAAGGCAGCAAAAGCGATGAGCGCCTTGCTGCAGGCGCATCCCGTATTCCAACATTTCAAGGTGGTGAATGTAGCCGGCGACGGTGATGAGGATGAAGAAAGCAGAGACGCACTGGAGGCGGTGGAAGAAGCCATAGGCAAAGACCCCGATGCCACCCGCACCATCACGCTGTCGTGCGGCAGACTGACGACGGGCGTCAGTGTGAAAGCATGGACCGCCGTATTAATGCTGTCGGGCTCGTACAACACAGCTGCGTCCAGCTATATGCAGACCATTTTCCGAGTGCAGACTCCTGCCACCATCAACGGAAGGGTCAAGGAGCAATGTTACGTTTTTGATTTCGCCCCAGACAGAACATTGAAAGTGATAGCCGAGACCGCCAAAATTTCAGCAAAGGCAGGAAAAGCCAGTGGCAACGACCGCGAGATTATGGGCGAATTCCTTAAATTCTGCCCTGTCATATCCATCGAAGGCTCAAAGATGAACCAATTTGATGTGCCGAAGATGTTGGAGCAGCTCAAAAAAGCTTATGTCGAGCGGGTGGTGCGCAACGGTTTTGAGGACAACAGCTTGTATAATGACGAGCTGATGAGGCTTGACAATTTGGAATTGAAGGAGTTTGATGAACTTAAAAAGATTATCGGGCAGACAAAAGCCATGCCTAAGCCTACTGTGAATATAAACAATCAGGGGCTGACAGATGAGGAAATCAAAAAGGAGGAGTCCGAGAACAAAAGCAAGAAGCCATTGACAGAGGAAGAGAAACAGCAACTTGCAGAATTGAAAAAGAAGAAAAAGAATCGGGATACCGCCATCTCCATTCTTCGCGGTGTCTCCATCCGCATGCCTCTGCTTATATATGGTGCGGATATCGACGATGAAGACACCCAGCTGACAATTGACAATTTCACATCGCTCGTCGACTCTCAATCGTGGGAAGAATTTATGCCAAGAGGCGTTACAAAGCAAACGTTCAACAAGTTCAAGAAATACTACGACCCCGACATCTTCAGTGCCGCCGGCAAACGCATACGAGCGATGGCGCGCGCCGCCGACAAGCTCAGTGTGGAGGAGCGCATAGAGCGTATAACCACCATTTTCAGCACCTTCCGCAATCCGGACAAAGAAACTGTGCTCACACCGTGGCGTGTGGTGAATATGCATCTTGGCGACTGTCTGGGAGGCTATAACTTCTATGACACGGAGTATCAGAATGAAATTTCCGAACCACGATTTATAGACAAGGGAGAGGTTACCGCCGAAGTTTTCTCCCCCGAATCCCACATTTTGGAAATCAATTCAAAATCCGGACTTTATCCGCTTTACATGGCATACGGCATTTACCGGGCACGGGTGAAAAGCTCGCTGTTTTCGGTGTCGAACACAGAAGAGGAGCAACGAATCTGGGACAAGGTTGTGGCGGAAAACGTCTTCGTAATCTGCAAAACGCCTATGGCGAAACGCATCACGCGCCGCACGCTTTGCGGTTTCCGCAAAGCAAAGGTGAATGCCAGATACTTTGAGGACTTAATAAATCAAATTAAAAACAAGCCTAACAACTTTGTCACAAAAGTTGCCAAAGGCAAATCTTTTTGGAAAGCAAACAACAACGACAATATGAAATTCAACGCAATTGTGGGAAATCCTCCGTATCAAGAAATTGTAAATCAAAAGGAATCTACTAACGGTCAAAAGGTCAGCGTCAGCATATTCCAATATTTTCAAACAATAAGCGACCGATTGGGTAGATATACTTCACTAATTTATCCCGGTGCAAGATGGATTCATCGATCTGGAAAAGGGCTTGAACAATTTGGTCTTTCACAAATCAACGATCCCCATTTATGCTTATTGAAATTCTTTCCTGATTCAACAGATGTGTTCAAGGAAGTAGGTATTGCGGACGGCTTGTCGATTGTAATGAAAGATTTTCATAAAGAAAGTAACGGATTTAAATATATCTATTCTAGAAATGGAAAAGAAATAGCAGTTAACACTGATAATCCTAAAGAAGATTTATTCTCATTGAATCCTCTTGATAATGAGATTATAAATTTGCTGAATTGTATAATATCAAAATATGGACGTCTACATGATTCCATTCTTCCCCGTAGCCTATTTTCCATCGAAAGTAATTTTGTGGAACAAAATCCAGCACTTGTCAGAGAGTATAACGAGGGTGACTATTTTAATCCCGAATCGGAGATAAAGCTATTCACTAATGATAAAGCAGGTAAAAGTGGTAGAGCCAGATGGTATATCGCCAACAAGAGCGTTATTAAAACAGGTCTTGAATATCTTGATAAATGGAAAGTGATAGTCTCCAGCGCCAATGCCGGAGGACAGAAACGAAGCAATCAGATTCAAATCGTTGACAATCACAGTGCTTTTGGGCGTTCTCGCGTAGCTTTAAAAACATTTGGTACAGAACAGGAAGCCCAGAATTTCTTAAAATATGCCACCAGTGAGATTATTCGTTTCGCATTTCTATTAACAGATGAATCATTGACCTCTTTAGCAATGAAAGTCCCTGATTTGCTTAATTATCAAGACGACAATGGCATTATTGACTACACAGGAGATATAGATGCACAATTATATGCTCTATTAGAAATTGACGATGTCAATAGAAAATATATCGCACATACACTGATGGAACGAGACAATCACGGAAGAACTGAATAACACATTCCGCTCTTTCACAGAGGATTCAAGGGCGGCGCAAATGCGGTGCTGCTGCAAGGCAACAGAATCTGATTCTGCCACGTGGCGCAACGCATGCAACAGAGCTTTTGCCGAGTCTAAAGCCTCGTTAAGTTTCGTGAAGATTTTTTGCACATTGGTTGAAAGTTTAAGTCAAGTTTTTATACCTCGTTAACAATTTTTATTGGTAATTTTGTAGTCAGAAAAAAATACAAAATCAATACTGATTATGACTCTATTTGAACGACTTACCCAACAAGCCAAAGCAAACAAACAACGCATCGTCCTCGCCGAAGGTGCGGAAAAACGAACGCTTACCGCTGCCGACCATCTTATCGCCGACGGCATCTGCGACATCACTCTAATCGGCAATCCCGCTGAAATCAAACAACTTGCAGCGGAATTGAGTCTAAAAAACATTGAGCATGCCACAATCGTCGACCCTGCCGACGAGGCGTTTACTGAGAAATATGCGCAACTCTACTATGAGCTGCGCAAAGCCAAGGGCATGACGCTCGAGGGCGCGCACAAACAGGTGCACAACCCGCTCTATCTGGGCTGTCTGCTCATCAAAAACGGCGATGCCGACGGTCAGGTCTCTGGTGCGTTGAGCACCACAGGCGACGTGCTTCGTGCCGCTTTCCAGATTATCAAGCCCAAGAAAGGCATCAGCGTTGTTTCCGGCGCGTTCCTTATGCTGCTTCCCGAAGGTTCTCCCTACGGGACTGACGGCATGATGGTGTTTGCCGACTGCGCCGTAGTGCCTAATCCTACGGCACCGGAATTGGCACAGATCGCCGTATCGGCGGCAGAGACAGCCAAGGTGCTCGGCGGCTTTGATCCGCGTGTTGCCATCCTCAGCTTCTCAACCAAAGGCAGCGCAAAGCATGAGATGGTCGACAAAGTTATCGAGGCTACAAAGATTGCCAAAGAAATGGCTCCGGAGCTGGCTCTTGACGGCGAGCTTCAAGCCGATGCAGCCATCGTGCCTTCAGTGGGCAAGAGCAAGGCTCCGCAAAGCGACATCGCCGGCACTGCCAACGTGCTTGTATTCCCATCGCTCGAAGTGGGCAACATCACCTACAAACTCGTGCAGCGTCTCAGCAGTGCACAGGCAGTGGGTCCTATCCTGCAAGGCTTGGCAAAGCCGGTCAACGACCTGTCGCGCGGATGCTCTTGGGAAGACATCTATAAAACTGTTATCATCACTTGCAACCAAAGCATAATAGCAAATCAAAAATAATGAAAATCCTCGTACTCAACTGCGGAAGTTCATCGGTGAAATACAAGCTGATTGAACTCGACGACAACGCGCAAAACGTCCTCGCCGAGGGCGGCGTGGAAAAAGTGGGTCTGCCCGACTCTTTCCTGAAATTCAAATACAACGGCGAAAAGGTGACAATCACCACGTCTATGCCAAACCATAATGTGGCTATCCGCATCATCCTCGACAATCTGACAAGTGCTAAATATGGCTGCATCAAGGATTTCGGAGAAATCGATGCCGTAGGCCACCGCGTGGTGCACGGAGGCGAGAAATTCAATTCGAGCGTGCTCATCACCGACGAGGTTATCGCCAAGGTGAAGGAATGCTACGACTTGGCACCGCTCCACAACCCAGCCAACATCGTGGGCATCGAGGCTATCAGCGAGATTATGCCCGACGTGCCACAGGTGGGTGTGTTCGACACAGCTTTTCACCAGACAATGCCTGCACGCGCATATATGTACGCTCTCCCGTATGAGGTATATGAGAAATACGGAGTGCGCCGCTATGGTTTCCACGGCACAAGCCACCGCTACGTGGCACGCCGTTCATGCGAATTTTTAGGGTTGCCTTACGAGCAGCAGCGCATCATCACCTGCCACATCGGCAATGGTGGCTCAATAACCGCCGTAAAAGACGGCAAATCAATCGACACTTCGATGGGTTTGACTCCGGTAGAAGGCTTGATGATGGGCACCCGCTGCGGAGATGTCGACCCTGCTGCCCTGCTCTACATCCAGGAGAAAGAGCATCTCGACAATGCCGGAATGCAGAAACTCATCAACAAGCAGAGCGGTCTGACCGGCATCTCTGGCATCTCTTCCGACATGCGCGACATCGATGCTGCCATTGCCGCCGGCAACGAGCGTGCGCGACTGGCTCTCGACATGTACAGATACCGCATCGTTAAATATGTTGGTGCATACACAGCGGCGCTTGGCGGTGTCGACGTGATTGTGTTTACAGCCGGTGTGGGCGAAAACCAGATTCAGCTGCGTGAGAGCGTATGCAAGCAACTGGAATTTCTCGGCATCGATTTCGACCCAGAGCGCAACAACTGCCGTGGCGAGGAGGTTGAAATCACACGTCCCGGCTCGAAGGTGCGCGTAGTTGTCATCCCGACCGATGAGGAATATATGATTGCCTGCGACACGAAATCGATTGTCGAAGGCGCGAAGAAATAGAAAAAGCTATCAATGTGCTGCATCATTGTCCCGCTTTGCGTAAAGCAGGCTTTGATGCAGCTTTTTTCTCAAACAAAATGGTCAGGAAGTTAACTTTCGGCATCTTCATGATGCTCTTTGGCAAAATCATTCTCGGCTTTGTGCTGCTGTCGGTGGTCAGCGTAGCCATCTACCGATGGGCGCCTGTCAGATACACGCCTCTGATGGCGATACGCAGCGTTGAGCAGATGCTCGACGGACGCAAGGTGCGCTGCGAGCATAAATGGGTGCCGCTCGACGAGATGTCGCGACACATGCCGATGGCTGTAATCGCCTCTGAAGACAACCGCTTCGCCTCTCACCACGGATTCGATTTCGTGGAAATCAAGAAAGCCGTGCGCGAGGCTGAAAACGGAGGCCGTCACCGCGGTGCAAGCACGATAAGCCAGCAGACGGCTAAAAACGTGTTTCTATGGCCGTCGTCATCGTGGGTGAGAAAAGGCTTCGAGGCTTATTTCACTGTGCTTATAGAGGCTCTGTGGAGCAAGGAGCGCATCATGGAGGTGTATCTGAACTCTATCGAGACCGGCGACGGACTCTACGGCGTGGAGGCTGTGGCTGAACAAAACTTCGACACCACCGCCGACCAGCTGACCGCCCGCCAATGTGCACTCATCGCCGCCACTTTGCCCAATCCGCTACGATTCGACTCCGCCAATCCTTCGTCATACATGAAGAAGCGCCGCTCGCAGATTCTGAGGCTTATGCGCCTCGTTCCGAAGTTTCCTCCAGAGGAAGACTGACAACAGGCAACAAAAAAACGGGAAGCTTGGCGGCTTCCCGTTTTTTTTGTCAACTGCAGAACAGCAATCACTATTCCACAACAATCTCTTTTGTCACTCTCGCACCACGTTTCACGATTACCACAGTTCCAGGCTGCGGTTTTGCAATCCGCATGCCCTGCAGGTTGTAATAGACAGGCGCAACATCGGCGTCGTCGACAGTCAGATCATATACGCCGGCGTCGTTGAAATGCTTGTAGCGCGTCTTCATCGACGGAATTTCAAGACGATAGGCAGTGTCTTTCTTTCCGCCCGACAGATTGAGGCGCAACGAATTGAGACGTATCGGGAAAATGCCCACATTGTCGACATCGGCAATTTGCGCAAAGTCAACCGTATAATCCTGAGCGTCGCCCGACTCAAATCCCGACAGATTAGCCGACACATTGCTGCCGTCGGCAAGCGTGAACGACACCACCGAGTTCTTGACAGCCACACCTCCAGTCAGTTTCATAGTAAGCCGCAGTTCGTCAGGAAGGCTGTAGAGAAGCGTCGGCTGAACAGGGACAAGCGTAAGATTGGGCGCACGCGTGCCCGACAGAGCGAAGTCGACTGCCAGACCGCCGCCGGCGAGCGCAGTTATCGCCGCATCATCCTTCACATTGTAACTCTCAATTTTCCAAGCCTCCGGATTCGATGCGTCTTCAATAGGCATCAGTTCCGCCGTAGGGCACTGCACCGTAACGCCGACAGTGCACGTAATGCCATCCTTGACACCCGTCAGCGTCGCCGTTCCGTTTTTCAATCCCTTAGCCACGCCGTCTGCAACAGTCACCACCGATGCGTCGCTTGATGTCCAGTCAAGCGCACGCGGCTCGACAGCCATCTCCTTGCCTCCGACAATAGCGTTCAAGCCAATCTTCCATTCACGGCAGTTGTCGAGAACCACTTCCGGATAAGCCGCCTTGACATCGTCGGCAGCGACAATCGCCACCGTCACCTCCGCTTTTACTGCCCCCAGCGAAGCTGTAAGCACATGTGAGCCGCTGCCGGTGGCATAGAGAGTGGATCCGTCTGCCACAATCTCGCCAAGCGCGCCGTCGCAGGAAAGCTTGACGCCTTCAACATCCATATCGATGAGTTTGCCATATTTGTTATAGCCGTAGAAAACCGGACGATAAGAGCCATACCGAGGCATCCGCACCGCATAGTCGGCAAAACGTATCTCAGCCACCTCCTCATCGTCGGAAGCGTGGAGCACCGCAAAGATGCCGTTGCCCACCGCACGTTCGGGCGACACGCACGGACGGTTGATTGTGCCTTCCATCGCGTCCCACATCAATGTAGAGCCGCCGCCGTCGAAATCAAGAGCGTCGTAGCATCCGTATGAGCGCATAAGGTCGGCACCCTGCGGATAGGTAGTGCCGCTGCTGATGGTGCTGCGTCCGTCGATGGCGCAAATCACGAGCATCGTGCGCTCCTTGTCATAGCCAATCAGCGTGCGTGGATTGAACGCGTCGCGAGGATTGATCCATCGGTTCGCCTCCATCACCGTCTCGCCTTCGCGAAGGATTTTGACATCGCCGCCTATAATCTCCTGCACGCCCTCGGGCTTGAGATTGCCATACGACGGCAACGACAGCGAATAGTTGACAGTAATTTCATCACCCGGCTTCAGAGACCGCAGCTTCTCGATGTTTGCCGTAGCAGCCTTGTCGGCCGAGATGACTATTCCGTCGGCAGGTATCGCCATATTTCCACCGTCGTAAGCCGCCTGGCTCACCACCATTTTCAGATTCTTGTTCAATGCCCAAGTTTCGCCTGGAGCGAGCGTGAAAGCCACTTCCACGCCTCCTGCCGCCGTCTTGGTGTATTTTCCCATATAAGAGTTGTAGACCACCGTTTCTCCGTCAAGCCGATGGAAATTAGCATTTGAAATCGGCATCTCCACGCCGCCTATCGACGCGCTGTACGACAGGTCGGTGGCATCGATGCGCATATATCCGTCCTTGTCGATTATAAAGGCGTTCTCACGGCTCACCCAGTCGATAACGTCGGGCGACATCAGTTTTCCTCGGCTTGCGCTCGACATGTTTGGATAGCCCACGATGCCGTATTGCGAATACGGTCCGCCGAAACTTCCGGTGATGAAAAAGTCGCCGTTCACACCCGTAAGATAGCGTTCGCCCTCCACTGAGTGACGCCGTCCCATCGAAGTCACCGTTTCGGCGTTAAGACAGGAGTCGTTGCCAATCTCCACCTTGAATTTCACATTTTCTGCCTCGCGGAGCATTGTTTTTATCACAAACGCCTGAATGCGCGTGTTTCCTGTGGTCGAGCGGTATTCAAGCGCGGTGCGTGTCATGCCCGGACCGCACTTGTAATGACGCAACGTGTCGACGGTAAACGTCTCGCCCTGCAGGTCGACAGTGGATGGGGTTGAAAAAGCCGATGCCGAAGCGACAAGCGTAAAGCAAACGGCTGCAATTGGTTTAAATAATTTCATAATAGTTATATGTCTGGTTTGTTCTTACTTGATACAAAAGTACGTGATTTTTCCGAAAACCGCACAATTTCCACACCCCCAAAAAATGCAAAAGCGGGGCATCCCTTCAAAAGAGATTACCCCACCCTGTGTCTGTTGCCAATAGGCACAAAGCCTACAGCTCGTAGTCAACGCAGGCGCGCATATCCTTATGCTCACCGAGCAGCCCTGCCGCAGCCACATGCGCCGGATGCTTGGCATAAACCTCCACATCCGCCATTTTGTCGACAACTGCGGTGAGAACCACGTCCCACGTTTCTGCCGGATTCTGATTGAGCCCCACCTCTATCGAGCGGAGCACGTCGATTTTCTCAGGAAGCGCCTCCAGGGCAGCCTTGAACTGAGAAGCCACGGCGCGGCGTTCTTCAGCCGTGCCTTTGAGTTTAAACATTACGATATGCTTTACCATCGTTGTATATATTTATTTGGTGTTGTACATTCTTTCACGTGTAGCCTGCACTTTCTCATCGGTGAGATAGTCGTCGAAGTCCATAATCTTGTCGATGATTCCGTTTGGCGTCAACTCAATCACACGGTTGCAGACCGTCTGTATGAACTCGTGGTCATGGCTCGACATCAGGATGTTGCCCTTGAATGCCTGCAGCGTGTTGTTGAACGCCTGGATCGACTCAAGGTCAAGATGGTTTGTCGGAGAGTCGAGCACAAGAGTGTTTGCGTCGGTCATCATCATCTTGGCAATCATACAGCGCATCTTCTCGCCACCGGAGAGCACAGATGCCTTTTTCAGCACCTCCTCGCCCGAGAACAGCATTTTTCCGAGGAATCCTTTCAGATAGATTTCGCTCGAGTCGTTGCTGTACTGGCACAACCAGTCGACAAGGTTCAAGTCAGTGTTGAAGAACGAGGTGTTGTCGAGCGGCAGATAAGCCGTAGTGATTGTCTGTCCCCAGTCGTAAGTGCCGGCGTCGGCCTTGCGGTTGCCGTTGATGATTTCAAACAAAGCGGTCATGGCGCGCGGGTCGTGGCTAAGGAACACCACCTTGTCGTTTTTCTCAATCTGGAAGTTTACGTCGTCGAAGAGCAAGTCGCCGTCTTGAGTGGCTTTCAAGCCCTTCACCTCAAGAATCTTGTTGCCCGGCTCACGGTTGGGCGTGAAAATGATTCCCGGATAGCGGCGCGACGATGGCTGGATTTCCTCTACATTGAGTTTCTCGAGCATCTTCTTGCGGCTTGTAGTCTGCTTCGACTTAGCCACATTGGCGCTGAATCGCTGGATAAACTCCATCAGCTCCTTGCGCTTTTCCTCTGCCTTCTTGTTGGCTTGCTGCTGCTGGCGGAGAGCCAGCTGGCTCGACTGATACCAGAAACTGTAGTTGCCGGCAAACAGTGTTATCTTGTTGTAGTCGATGTCGAGGGTGTGGGTCGACACGGCGTCGAGGAAGTGACGGTCGTGGCTCACAACGAGCACCGTGTTCTCGCAGTTTGACAGATAGTTCTCAAGCCAAGCCACGGTCTCAAGGTCAAGGTCGTTGGTAGGCTCGTCGAGAAGCAGGTTGTCGGGATTTCCGAAAAGCGCCTTCGCCAGAAGCACGCGCACTTTCTCCTTACCACTGAGGTCCTTCATCAGCATGTAGTGCTTGTCTTCCTTGATGCCCAGACCGCTGAGCAATGCGGCAGCGTCGCTCTCTGCGTTCCAGCCGTCGAGCTCGGCAAACTTCTCCTCCAGCTCAGAGGCGCGGATGCCGTCGGCATCGCTGAAGTCTACCTTTGCATAGAGGGCGTCTTTCTCTTTCATGATAGCCCAAAGCACGGTGTGTCCTTGCAGCACGGTGTCCATCACCGAAAATTCATCAAACTCAAAGTGGTCCTGGCTCAACACCGACATGCGCTCGCCCGGTCCCTGCTGAATCATGCCGTGGGTCGGCGTCAACTGACCTGAGAGGATGCGCATCAACGTACTCTTTCCGGCGCCGTTTGCGCCGATAATTCCATAGCAGTTTCCTTGCGTGAATTTCAGATTCACATCCTGAAAAAGCACACGCTTGCCAAACTGCATTCCTAAATTGCTTACAGCTATCATAATTTACCTAATATATACCTACTTGAATCAGGGTGCAAAGGTACGAATTTTATGCGACATCGGCAAATCGCATTTTTCCACAGCCGTTGCTGTCCAAAAGAAAGGGCGGCCCGCCGGGGTCGCCCTTTCAATATCAATTATTTGCTACTGTTTATTTCCAAGGTGTGTTCTGAGAAACAGCAGAGTTGGTCAATGCAATCTGGTCTCCAGGAATTGGATACAGATACTGACGAGCATCAAACGTACGCACGTGGTTGAATGAACCATCTACGTATTCGCCTTTCATATCAGGTTTAACAGTTGCTGTAGAAGCATTCGCACCTAAGAGGATGTTTGGATGCACTGAGCTGTCGAGGAGGTCGAGTTTGTGCCAACGAACCAAGTCCCAATAACGATAGTCCTTGTCCATAATCAACTCGCAACGACGGCAACGGCGAACTTCCCAAATCAAGCTGCTTACGCCCATATTGTTAGCAGGGTCGTTCATTGCAGTCAACGATGCTACAGTCTGGTCTGGAAGACCAGCGCGCTCATAAAGCTTGTTGAGAGTGAGGTTCATGTCGGCATCTGTAAGAGTGCCGAGCTCAGCCTTAGCCTTAGCATAGTTCAAGCAGATAAGTGCTCCCCAGTAGAGAGGTGCGCAAGTGTAGTTCTTCACTGTGTTCTGACGGTCGTCGATAGGCAACGAAGTGTTGTCAAACTTAGCTACACCATAACCAGTAGAAGAAGTCATCGCCATTGCGCCTGCACGCTGCCATGTCATGTCCTGATAGAAGATAACCGGATCGATAGTCTCCGACAGACGTCCGTCACGGACAGCGAGAAGATCTGCAATTGAGTATTCACCCTTATCATTGTAGACTGGAAGGTCTGACTTGTTCTCCGAAGTCAAAGCCAAAGGCTTGCCATCTTTGAAGAGATATGCGTCGAACGCGTCCTTTGTGATACCGTTCACCTTAGTAGAGGAGCAAGTGTAAGAAACGGTTGAGTGACACATATTCTGCTGGTCGTATGCCTTCATAAAGATAATCTCGCCATTCTTTTGAGCATCAGCGCGTACACTCTGATACAAAGCCTTATAGCTTGCACCGATAGGATATTTTCCAATCAGTTGCTCTGAAGCACTGACACATTCCTGCAAGTATTTGTTAGCACGTGCCTCATCGGCAGCATAGCCGTTTTCAGCAGCAGTACGATATTTGCAGAATGTGCCTTCCCACAAGCAAATGTCGCTCTTCACTGCCAATGCCAAATCCTTGCTCCAAACTTGCTTGCCGTTATTGGCAGAGATTGTTGCAATCGCATAGTCAAGGTCGCGGAGCACAGAGTCCATAACAACGTCGCGGTTTGTGCGCGGACCGTAAAGAAGACCCTTGTCGTTAACGTCAACTTTGTGGTCAACCCAAGTCACATCACCATAGCGTTTCACCAAAGTGAAGAATTGGATTGCACGGTTCAAGCGAGCCTGACCCTCGAAGTTGTTGCGCTTCGCAGCCTCAAGTTTTGAGCTGCGTACGCCTTCGATGATTGACATACAGTGACGGATGTTCTCATACGGGCCTGAATACAAGCCAGATGAACTCGGAACAGTCTTGTTGTTCCATTCCGTAAACGAGTTACCAGCCTGGTCGTCGGAAAGAGTGCTGAAATAGAACTCACCGAGAGAGTTTCCACGACCATATCCAGAGAAGAAATTATACATATAGTTGCACTCCTGCTCAACGAGCGACTCATTGCTCCAGAACTCAGGGTTGCTCACCTCCGAAGTCAACGGATAGCGGTTGTTGTCGAGGAAATCGTCACAACTTGCAAGCGAGAGTCCGGCGAGTGCGAAAATGCCTAATGCTATCTTTGTTTTCATTGTTTCGTAAATTTAGAGAATTAGAATGTTACCTGCAAACCGAATGAATAAGTACGCATCATTGGATCTGTACGTCCGAATGTACCATTGCTGTAAGACTTGCTTGTTGTCCAAGTGCTACCGATTTCAGGGTCGATCGGGTTCTTGCCGAGACCGTTGTAGAGCAAGCAAGAATTTTCAGCAGTGAAATAGATACGTGCTTTCTGAATCAGAGCCTTCTTTGTAATCTCCTGTGGAAGAGTGTAACCGATAGTCACTGTCTTCAAGCGGAGGTAAGCCATGTTGAGCAAGTATTTCGATTGAGGATAGAAGTTGTAACGACCTTGTGACAAGCCAGAAACAGCACCTGCACCTGCCATACCGTCATACATACAAGGATAATCGTTGTTCTGATTGATCTCGTAACCGATAATGTTGCGAGCGTCGTCGAAGATCATCTTGTTGTAAGAGTTTTGGTGTGAGTAAGTAGCATCGGCGCCACGAGAGAATGGCATTGTGAATGCGTTCACATACCACATGTCGCGTTTGCCTACACCCTGGAAGGACAAGTCAACGTCGATACCCTTCCAAGCAGCACCCAAACGGAATGAGTACTCATAGCGAGGAGTTGAGTTGCCAATCTTCTTCAAGTCACCGTGGTTGCGTACAGTACCTACAGGAATAAGGTTGCCTTCAGCGTCTTTCATTGTAGGATCGCCACCGTTGATCACTCCATTGCCGTCCAAGTCCTTGAACTTGATGTCGCCAGGACCGTAAACGAATGTGCCCTGCTGCAAACCAGTCTGATCAGCTACGCCCGGAGCATAAATCCAAGAGCCGTCGGCATTCTTGCCTGTAAAGTCTGACTCCTCGAAGTAGCGGTCTGTCTCGAAGCCCAGATTTCACCATACTCCATACCGCTGTAGAATTGGTTGATCAACTTGTTAGGGTTGTTGTACTCAGTAACCTTTGTCTTGCCGTCATAGATATTGGCGCTTGCGAAAACGTCAACATCGCCGAAGCGGTGATTCCAGCTGATACCAAGCTCCCATCCGCGAGTGCGGAGCGAACCGCTGTTTGCATAAGGAGCAGAAGCACCAAGAGTAGCCGGAAGAGTCATACCCGGAGCAAGCATGTCCTTAGTGTCGCGCTGGAACTAGTCGAACGTAACGTTCAAGCGGTTGTTCAAGAAACCAAGGTCAAGACCGATATCGGTAGTTGCGATACGCTCCCAAGACAAAGTAGAAGACACCATTGAAGGTGTGTTCAACATTGACAAGAATGTACCGCCGGCATTTACCCAGCTGGTATAGCTTGTGCCCAACTTAGAGATTTGCTCCAAGAACATATAGTCACCGATAGCCTCGTTACCGATGTGACCATAAGAAGCACGGAACTTAGCGTTGCTTACATATTGTTTAGCCTTCTCGAAGTAAGCTTCCTCAGAGAAACGGTAGCCGACAGATGCCGATGGGAAGAATGCCCACTGGTCGTTGGCTGGGAATGAAGAAGAACCGTCGTAGCGACCGTTAACCTCCAACAAGTAGATTCCCTTATAGTCGTAGTTGATACGGCCGAAAAAACCTGCAGTTGCGTGCTTGGTGATGGTGTTGGTGATTGTCATGCTTGTACCGTCGGCACCACCAGTTGCCAAGCCAAGATAAGGTTTGTCATTGTCAGAAAGGACGTTCTTGCGAGCAGAGAAGTAGTTGTAATACTTGCGGTCTGCCTGTCCGCCGACCATAACCTTGAAGTGGTTGTCCTCAGCCACGTCGAAGTCGTAGGTAGCGTAAGCATTGACTGTCCAGACATTCTGACGGGTATTCTCCTGTTGAGCGTAAGTGTCTTTCTGCTGTACCAAATAAGATGGAGCTGTGCTTGAGTTAGACCAGTTGTTCCAGCCGAAGATAGGCAGATATGACTTGCGCACGTTGATGTCTGTCATGTCATACGTGAAGTCGGCGTGGATGTTCAAGCCCTTGATTGGGTTCGCCTCCATCCAACCTTGCAAGCGAGTGTTGCGGGCAATATCCTCATGCTCACCGCTCTGCTTACGGTCAGCGATCGGCTGAGAGTCGTAGTACTTGCCGTCGCCGTCATACTTGCGGTATCCGTAAGGACCGAAGTAAGAACCCCAACGCCAGAAGTATGTGTAACCGCCACGGCCCCACATGTTCTGTCCGTCATAGTCTTTCTGCGAATAGTTTACCTGAGCACCGGCTTTCAACCATGAGAATATTTGAGTTGAGAGGTTGGCGCTTGCGTTGTAGCGCTTCACAGAGTTGTCTACAAACGACATCAAGCCTTCACGCTTGTCATAACCGAACGAAACGCGATATGTTGTGTTGCCCGAGCTGCCGTCCAAGCTTACGTTGTGCTTCTGAGAAGGAGCGGTGCGATACATAATATCCTTTACATCCCAGTCAGCATAGTACATAGTGGCTTTTGTCACAGGGTCCTGATAGAAGTCGCCCACATTGTCCATGCTCTGGTATGGCAACATCTCGCTGTAGCCTTTCTTCTTGCCACCGTTCTGCTCGTACCAAGCCTTTGCGTAAGGAAGCATCTTGTCGAGATACATACCGAACAATTCCGGGTCGGCACCCTTACGGTAGTTGGTCTGAAGCAATGCCTCGATTTGTTCAGGCACTGAGCCGTAGTCTGGCAATACAGTTGCGTTGCTCCAACCAAAGTTGTTTGAATATTTTACAGAAACGCGGTCGCCTTTCTGTCCTGATTTTGTAGTAATCAATACAACACCGAATGCTGCACGAGTACCATATACAGCAGAAGAAGCAGCATCTTTCAATACTGAGATTTCTGCGATATCGTCAGGGTTGACAAAAGTGATGTCGTCGGTAGGCACACCGTCGACAACGATAAGCGGGCTTGACGACTGTCCGTTTGACAACGTACCCGTACCACGGATTTTGATAGATGCGGCTGAGTTGATCGCACCGTCACCTGTTGTGATAGTCAAACCAGGAACAGCACCTTGAAGGGCTTTGGTAACATCGCCCACTGGACGTGCGTCCATTGCCTTCGACACATCGACTGTTGCTACAGCACCGGTGAGGTTGGCACGTTTCTGAGTACCGAAACCTACCACAACGACTTCGTCAAGAAGAGCGTTGTCCTCTTCCAAGGAAACGTTCATTGTCGGCGCAGCCTTGAGGGTCTGTGTCTTGTAGCCCAAATAAGAAACTGTAATTGTTGCTCCAGGGGTTACTTTAAGCGTAAACTTACCGTCCAAGTCAGTAACTATACCACGATTGGTACCTTTCTCCATAACGTTGGCGCCAATGACAGGCTCTCCCTTGGAGTCTTTTACTGTACCAGAAATGGTTAGAGTTGCTTTCTGAGCGGATACAACTTGCGGAGCGGGGGCGGCATTAGCCTCGAATCCCGCACTGCCTAGCAAACACATTGCGACTGCGGCAGCCGCAACTAATTTACATGAAGTAAATTTTTTCGTTCAGCAAATTTGTCCATACTTGATTCAGATTAAACATAGTTTTATATTAGTACATCGTTGTCTCAAACGATTTCTAAGCCACAAAATAAGCGTTATTTTTCAACATTTACAAGAATTGTAATCAAAATTTTACGTTTATGAGGTTATTTTTTAATTTTCGGTAAAATTTCATTTTATTAAACATTCCTGTACAACATTGTTATGCAACTATGTTGTAAAACATATTTTTATTTTTTGTTTTCTTCGCCCACTTATTCAAGCCATAGCAATTAAATTTGCTGCCATTTTTGTTTCAATCCGTCAGTTTTATGCCAACTTTAATAACAAAGCATATTCACAACACCAAATTATCGGCAACCCGCCAAAAGTTTAATATGTGTTAACGACAAGCCATCGGGCACAACGCCTCCGCCACACCTTTTTCACCGCCACACCAAATTAATTTACAAGTATTTGCCAATCATAGCCCAAAATTCCGTAATTTTGCAGCAGATTTGGGGCAAAGCGCGCTGAACGAAAACATTTAAGACGAAAAAAAACAGATGACATTTGAAGAATTAGAAATAAGAGAAGACCTGCTGCACGCAATCAAGGATATGGGATTTGAAAAACCGATGCCTGTACAGGAGAAAGTAATCCCACACCTGCTCCACGAAGACGGCGACGTCGTGGCTCTCGCACAGACCGGTACCGGCAAAACCGCGGCGTTCGGACTGCCCGTAATACAGCGCACCGACACGTCGCTGCGCCAACCGCAGGCTCTAATCATATCGCCGACACGCGAACTCTGCCTGCAAATCGGCGGCGACCTTGCCGATTTCTCGAAATACACTCCCGGTCTCAGTGTGCTGCCGGTTTATGGCGGCTCGAGCATCGAGAGCCAAATCCGCACGCTGCGCAAGGGTGTGCAGATTATCGTTGCCACACCTGGGCGACTGCTCGACCTGATAAAGCGCGGCGAGGTGAACCTCAGCGGCGTGCACACCGTGATTCTTGACGAAGCCGACGAGATGCTCAACATGGGCTTCCTCGACGACATCAACGCCATCCTCGAAAACGTGCCCGACAACCGCAAAATGCTGATGTTCTCAGCCACCATGCCCGACGAGATCGCCAAAATAGCGAAAAACTATATGCACAACCCTCAGGAGTTTGTAATAGGCACACGCAACGAGGGCTCGGAGAATGTGCGCCACATATATTATATGGTAAACGCCAAGGACAAGTATCTTGCCCTCAAGCGTATCGCCGACTCCAATCCCAACATCTACGGAATCATCTTCTGCCGCACCCGGCGCGAGACTCAGGAGATTGCCGACAATCTGATTGCCGACGGCTACAATGTCGATGCCCTCCACGGCGACTTGTCGCAGATGCAGCGCGACACGGTGATGAAGAAATTCCGCGAACGCACCCTGCAGCTGCTCGTTGCCACCGACGTGGCAGCACGCGGTCTTGACGTGGACAATCTGACCCACGTAATCAACTACGGCCTGCCCGACGATCCAGCCACATACACGCACCGCAGCGGACGCACCGGACGTGCCGGCAAAACCGGCGTGTCGGTTGCCATCATCCACTCGCGCGAGAAATCGCGCCTGCGCACAATAGAGAAGAAAATCGGAAAAACGTTCGAGAAGGGTTCGGTGCCTACACCGCAACGCATCATCGAAAAGCAACTATACAACCTTGCCGACCGCATAGAACGCGTAAAGGTGAACGAGGACGAAATTGCAAAATATCTGCCGGGAATCGTGAAAATAGTCCGTCATGGGGTCGCTGTCATCGAAATTGTACGACATGATGAAA